>ERZ507075.286-NODE-286-length-32771-cov-9.80135_pt1 | contig 32771 bp, 34 predicted proteins | sample MGYA00512863_ERZ507075 | MGnify/ENA metagenome assembly ERZ507075 | reverse complement strand
CTGGCGAATTGGATGTTTCCGACATTAACATTTAAGCCACTAAATTATTGTTTATTGCATTGTTAAGTTCAATTTTTTCATCTAACGATTTCAAAATACTTGCAACTTTATTTTGCGCATTCAAATCAAACATCGGAACTTCATACTGCATTATCGAGGTTTTGTCTCCTCGTGGCATTTTTGTTCCTTTTGATGTTGCCATCGAATATGTGAAAAAATCATCATTTGCAAGTACATAATACAAGAAATTTCTATCTGTATTTGACTTAGGCACAAAAACTAATACATCATTGGAACAACCACCATTATATTTTGCTTGCCATATTTTTTTGAAATACGGACGAATATTAGAAACAAGAACATCACCTTTTTTATATTCTTGTACTAAAGAAACAGTTGGTAAAGAACTCGCATCAGTAATTCCACACTTATTTGGTAACATATTCTCCGTTGATATGTAGTTTTTCGTATTTAAGTTTTCTATATCCATTTTTCCTTTACGAAAACTACAAATATCCAAAAGCTTACACTTCATACCCAATCGCCCCCAATTTCTTACGAATCTCTTCCTCAAGCTCGTGTGCCTTTGTAAACATATCAGAAAGTTCAGAAGTTAATCGAGTCATTTTTTCTTCAAATGGCTCTCCGTCATCTTCTTGTTCTTCAATTCCTACATAGCGACCAGGTGTTAATATATAATCTTGTTTTGCAATATCTTGTATATCACAAGTAGCACAGAAGCCCTTTATATCTTCAAGTGTTCCATTTTGGAATTCTTCAAATGTATCTGCTAATTTTTGAATATCTTCATCAGTAAAGTCTCTATGTTTACGATCTACCATATAGCCCATTTTTCTCGCATCGATAAATAGAGTTTTACCTTTTTGTTTTTTATTTTTGCTAATAAACCATAATGTGACCGGAATTGTAACGCTATAGAATAATTGTGTAGGAAGTGCAACAATTCCCTCAACTAAATCGGCTTCAATAATATTTTTTCGAATATCTCCTTCACCACTACTTTGAGAAGATAACGCGCCATTAGCCAAAACTAAACCAATTTTTCCATTAGGTGCTAAATGATGAATCATATGTTGAATCCAAGCATAGTTGGCATTGCCTGCAGGAGGTGTACCATACTTCCATCTAACATCGTCTTTTAATTTATCTTGTCCCCAGTTCGAAAGATTGAATGGAGGATTTGCCATAATAAAGTCTGCCTTTAATGTTTTATGCAAATCATTAAAGAATGTATCTGCTTGATATGGGCCAAAGTCTGCATCAATTCCTCGAATTGCCATATTCATTTTTGCCATCTTCCAAGTATCAGCGTTTGATTCTTGTCCGTAGACAGCAATATCTCCACGTTTACCACTATGAGCCTGAATAAATTTAGCACTTTGTACGAACATACCACCCGATCCACAACAAGGGTCATAAACACGACAATTTGCAAAAGGGTTTAAAATAGCAACAATTGTTTTAACAATACTTGATGGTGTGTAGAATTCACCACCTTTTACACCTTCATACGCTGCAAATTGCTGTATACAATATTCATAAGTTCTACCTAGCAAATCCTTATCATTTTCATCATCGTTCATATGTATATGATTAGTAAAGATATCTACTACATCCCCTAAAACTCGCTTGTCCAAATCCGGACTTGCGTAGTTCTTAGGTAAAACATTTTTAAGAGCAGTATTTTCTTTTTCAATAGCTCTCATTGCGTTATCGATCGTTGTTCCAATTTCAGGAGTATGAGCAGAAGATGCTATTTTGCTCCAACGAGCTTCTTCCGGCACGAAAAATACATTTTCCATTGCATATGCATCTCTGTCATCCTCAAATCCGTCACCATCAGCTACCAATTCGTTATATCTTTTTTCAAAGGCATTAGATATATAGCGAAGGAAAATTAAACCAACGATAACCTTTCTGTATTCAGCTGCTGGAATATGCCCCCAAAGAACACAAGCAGCATCCCATATTTGTTTTTCAAACCCTATGTTTGCATTGTTTTTTTCAGCCATTATTTTATCCTCCAATTATTCTTCAAATAATATTTCGCATATATCTTCAATATTGCAATTAAGTGTTTTGCAAATCTTTGCAAGGACTTCTAATTGAACGGACTCATTCTTACCGAGTTTAGCCATTGCATTTGAAGAGATACCTGCTTCTTCACGCAGTTTAGTTTTATTTATATTCTTATCTATCATTAGTTTCCAAAGTTTGTTATACGAAATAGTCATCATATTCCTCCGTTCTTTTATAACAATTTTACTCATTATACCACTATTTTCTTTATTTTTCAATTTTATTTCATATATTACAATTCAATATTTAACTTCTCAACGAAACATTTTATTTTTCATTATTTGAAGAATAGGATGTTTTTATTTTTTTATGGCAAATTATGAAAATTTAAATATTTTTTTAATTTCACCCGTACGATTACCCACTTTCAGTCCAAACAAGTGAAAGGATATATTTTCATATCACCCAAAGCTGTTTCATCTCAAATTTAAAAAATTATAAATATTTGAGGCATTTAGGGTGAACAAAACACCTCTCACAGTCCCAAACAAGTGATGGGACATTTCATTCACAAATATATTCTCTTCAAACAACACAAAGAAAGGAGCGAAACAAATGAACTTTGAAATTACAAAAGCAAGCGAAGTCAAAGTACGCAAAGTGGAATGGTCATGGTATCCATTTATCCCTTTTGGCAAAGTTACAGTCATTCAAGGTGATGCAGGTGATGGTAAGAGTACGTTCATCTTAAAACTTGCAGCAATGCTTACAAATGGCGAACCAATGCCATTTACCGACAGAAACAACCTTGAACCAATGAATGTGATCTACCAGTCAACCGAAGATGATGCAGATGATACGATAGTTCCTCGTTTTATTTCAGCTGGCGGTAATACAGAAAAGCTATTATTCATCAACGAAAAAGAACATTACCTTAGCTTTTCTGATGAACGATTGTTAGAGGCTATAAGAGCAACCAAAGCAAAACTTATCATCCTTGATCCATTGTCTGGCTATATTGGCGAATCAACTTCCATTAACTCTGCAAATGAAGTAAGAAGTCAGTTTAGAGCACTTATTGACATTGCCAAAGAACAAGGTTGTGCCATTGTTTTTAGTATTAGTGAAAATGGCATCGAATGGATAGAAGAAACAAGCAAAACAACAGATGAAGTTTCAGGCAATGCATTCTCGTCAATTGGTAGACCAGATGAACAAATTCAAAAGGCAAAGGACGTTTTATCAAGGTTATTATCCGACCACAAACCAAAACCATAGAGCCTTATAATGGAACAATTTAAGACTATGGGTATTAGTGAAAGCACCGTTAAAAAAGCCAAAGCACAGCTTAATATCCGTTCTGTAAAGCAAGGCACATATTGGTATTGGGTGCTTGAATAAAGCAACTTACCGACAAAATGTAACTTATTACTTCCTTCATTCAAAAGAAAGGAGCGTCTATGGAAATACAAGAAATCAAAATCAAAGATTGCATTGCTTTTAAAGATAATCCTTTCAAGATTCGAGACACTCTTGATATGGAATTACTCGTTGAAAGCATTGCTGAAAACGGTGTACTGATACCGATTATTGTACGCAAAGCAAAGTTAAACCAATATGAAGTTATCAGTGGTCAAAGAAGAATATATGCTTGTCAAAAGGCAGGTATTGAAAGCATACCAGCTATTGTAGAAGAACTCAGCCGAGATGAATCTATTATTATGCTTGTAGATGCAAATCTACATATGATGATCCAACGATGAAGGTTAATTTAAAGGGTTCTTTAATAATAAATTCACTGATACAGCGCTATATCTTTTAAATAAATATAAAACTGTAAAACGTATTAGTAAGTTATCTCATAACGACTGTGTATTACTGCACAATAAATCCAGAGTAATATCTACATCCAGATTTGAAGAATTAAGAGAATCAGCCAAGAATACATGCGGTCATCATTTTGACTACAACGATTCCTTAATCTCCGCAAATCTACAAATAATAAAATGTTTAAACAACGAAATAGATAAAATAGAAAAAGAAATCAATTCTATAACGTAGCGAAGGGAAAGCATATAGAGTCGCACAGTCGCATGTAGTAAAGAAACTGCTGAGAGTAATATTTACTCTTGAGATGACCGGCAGTACCTTTGCCCCTTCAAAACTATACTAAATTGAACTAACTGAACAATTTTTAAAAAGTGCATTCTATGCGCTGTTTTCAGTGCGTCCAAAATTACCTTTTTAAAATTTCTTTAAAAAATCTTTACTTCTTAATAGTTAGCTCCTTATAAATGCCAGGATTCCTGCAAATGCTTCATTTCTCCATTTTTCTATTCTTTCATTTACAGTTTTTTCAAAATAATTAATATTCCCCTCATAATCATCATAATTTTTATTTAACGGTGATAATTTTAATCTGAATTTATTTTTAAAATTGATATCACCATTATCAAGAGTATTCGAAATACTATATATCAGTGAATTTAGTTTTTTATTGTATAAATCATAATCATCACTCCAGAAAACTGCATCCTGCAGTAAGATAATTCTTAAATTTATTCGGTTGATTACTGCGTTATATAGATTTATTTGCTGTAACCGTTCATCGCTATATCCAAATTTGCGCCTACAGTATTTAAATTTTTTATATATCTTGCCTAGTGAGGTAATAATTTTAGATAATGCAACGATGTAAAATTTTTCAAGTTTTGCAATAAAGTTGTTAAAATTTCTTTTCTTAATACTTTTGTCTCTATGATCCTTGTACCAAAGATGCCTAATTTTCGTTGGAGTCACATCATACTTTTCTACTATGACATTCCCGTCTTTATCTTTCATAATTTCATTTTTTTTGCATATCATTACCATATTAGGATCATCTTTTTTGCATGTCCTTCCTGTAAACTTATTTATGTACATATTTCTTTTGTATTTTTTTGGATTAGATATAGGTTTTGTAAATACTTTTCTTTCAAACACAAGAAAATCTATGTATGTCCCGTTTCCAACATTTGTAAATTTATAAACAAAGGGAATAGATTTATAATCTAGACTTATATTAAACATAAACTGTTTCGCAAGTTCATGTTTTTGCTGTTTAGATAATGATCTGGAAATCATCACTCTTAATTTAATACAGTAATTCTTTTTAGTTGCATTTCTTTTTTTCTCATATGCAATTAGCTTGTCAATTTTAGATTCTATATTTGCTTGATTTGAATAAGCCTTAGTTTTGATAAAAGATTTAATAATGGCTGTATCTTTTATTGTTTTATACTCAATGTAGTTTCCAGAACTGAGCATGCGTCTCATATCTCCTCTCTAAATCAACATCAAAGGGACTTTGATGTTTTTATTTTTTTGTCAAATCTAAAAAATTACCATTTATTCAGTTAAATTTTAATTTTTTTATAATACTCAATTTAATGTTGTTTTTTAATTTTTCTTATTACTTTTGTGATCTGCTCTTTATGATTAATGCCTAATTTTTTCGCCTTGCCTTTCAATGCGCTTATGTACAAAAACATCAGCCAACACAATATTATAAAAATTAATATTCCAATCAGTATGATTAAGATAGCAGTGAGTTTATCGTCTTTTGATAAACTCTCAAACTTATATACTTCAAACATATTAATCATTTGTAATCACACCCATCATTTGCAACACTCTGTTTAAATCTTTTATATCCACGCAATTAATAGTAATCTTATTATTTTTTGTTACCGTACACTTCGCATCAAAATAATTTGTTAATTTCATACGGACTTCTTCGTAATGAATACTTAGATCATCTTTCACAAAATCATCGATAGATGTCTGTCCTGTCAGTACTTCATCATCATTTTTTACCTTAGGATCTTCCTCGATTTTTTTCTTTATTTTTGTCAACACTAACTGCAGCGTCTCAATCGGTAATCCTGATTTGTGGATAAGATAATCATTTCTCTCTTCTATATTTACAAGATTTCTGTTCACATCATCCTTAAATTCGTTTAAATACATTAGTACAGTATTTTCAAGTTCATCAATAAAATCTCCTACCTTTTTTAATCCTAATCCACTCTGTTTTGAAATGAATTCTCTAATTCTTCCTTTAAATTCTCCGTTTTTATTGAGTACTGCAACATACTGGTAATATGCCTTAAACAAAGTATATTTCTTTTCTTCAGTATCAAATCTACGATAATCATTGTAAGTAAGAATAGTATTCATCTCTTCAATTTCATTATCTGGTTTCTTAACAATCGTTGCGACTATTGTCTTTTGAACTTTTCCAGTACCATCTAATTCACTCTCATGTTCAATATTATATTTGCAGGCTTTAATTCTTTTATGACCGCTTACCAACATATACTTACCATCACTATCACGATAAACCGTAATAACTTCTAAGACTCCATTTGGATTGTGATAAATTTTATCAGCAAACTCTACAATATCCTCCAGTGTATCGAAATCTGGATTTAATGGATTATATTTAATATCCTCTATTGCAATCGGTTCTACCTTTTTTCTTTTATCAAATTCCCTCATCAAATTCTCACTGTTAGATTTATCATATTGTTTTAAATTAAATTCTAATCCGCTCATACTATCTCCTCGCCCTCTTTTAATTTTATATACAACGGTTTCATTAAATGAATACATCAGTTTTCTTATAATGTTCTGTAAAATATAATAACCATTGGCAATAACAATACACTCATCGCAGAACACTACTCCGTTTCTAAGATTTTTAATACACATTCCATTTAGAAAATAATAATAGAAAAATCTTTTTTCACTTTGTGTTAAGATTCTTGATGCACTTAATAATAATTTCATTATTATTTCATTTGCACTATTTACTACTCTTGTTGAAACAAGAGTAGTAAAATCACAAATTTTTTCTACTTCAGCAATATTTAATTTCTTTACCTCATAAAAACCAGATTTAATAACTGGTCTTAAATCTTCAATAAGAGTTTTTGTATTCTGCTGTGTTTTTTCTTTATCGATGTACGGACAAATCATTAAAATACACCTCTACTTCATCAACCAATTTCTTTAAATCATTACCAATATTAAGATCACTGTCGATTAAAAACTCATTTTGGATCGTAGCACTGTTCGCAGGTTTTGCACGATACCGAATAGTTGTGTCTAATGTTTTTCCGCTAAAATATTTATGGAACAGATTAACAATTCCTTTTTCATTGTTATTATCATTAATCATCGTCAACAATACTTTTAAGTCAAAATCAACATCCTTCATTTTTAAGAGCTTGCTTACAGAAACAATTAATCCTTTTAAAGAACCTCTATCTGGTTTAACAGGGATAATCACTAAGTCAGCAACTCTTAGTGCATTGCTCAAAATAACACTGTCATCTGGTGCCTCATCTACTATTACAAAGTCATAATCATCTTCAATATATTTAAACGCAGACTTTAAATATCCAGTTATATCCTGATTAAAATTATGAAGTAAGCTTATTTTCGCATCACCAAGTGATAATGCAGAAGGTATTAAATCTAAGTTTTTTATTCTTGTTTTCATAATTACTTCTTTAATGTAACTAGGTTCTTCAAAAATATCTTTCAGATTAAAATTAATGGTGTAATCACTGTATAAACAGTCATTCAATTTATTTAAGAAATCTTCCTCATTTTTAATATCATCATTAAATTCATTAATAAATTTCTCATCAAGTTCGTTTCCAATATTGCCTGCAACATCTGTTGCATTTGCTTGTGGATCGCTGTCAATAAGCAGTGTTTTATATCCTTTATCAGCCATGCCTTTTGCTAAAGATAGTGCGGTAGTAGTTTTGCTAACTCCACCTTTCATATTTGTAATTACAATTGTTCTCATATTTTTTTCCTCTTTTCCTTTTTTTAAATTTCTTTGATCATAATTGCATCTGGGATCAGTAATGCTAAACGATACTTAGCCTCCCTCAACCGTTTATAATAACTATTTGTCGATATGTTCATCTCATTCTTCACTTCCTCTCTTGTGTAATTTAATATTTCTCTTTTTATCAAAATACATCTGTCTTCCTTATCCAATTTATTTATACAGTCAAACATTTCTATAAGAAACATTGTTTCTTCATTAGATTTGTCCAACAGATCTATCATTCTGCTTTCATATTTCTTAGAATCAACACTTGATTTCGAATCATCCATTTTTAATATCGAAGTTGTTGTAATAAAATTTGCATCAAAATCTCTTTCGAGATTGTCTATTAAATAAATTCTTATATCATTTTCCTTATCTTCCTCACATGCTATTTCAATGTTGTATCTTGCCCCGTTGACGATTCCTGAAAGATATTCCAATAATTCCTGAATATTCTCCATTGTTTTTTTGTTATCCAAAATTATACTCATCAGTCTCCCTCCCAAGCCTACATAGAATTTTTTGCATATTTAAATTTATATTGATAAAAACGACAAAAAAAGCACTTTGCAAATTAGTTGCTAAGTGCTTCTATAAGTTAATTGCTAAGTGCTTCTGTAAGTTAATATTTTCGAATAAAAACAGGTATTTCGCCCCATTTTTATTAAATAATCTAAAAAAATAAAATAAGAAGATAAATCATACAAAATAAAGTTATATACTTTATACTTGATTTCACAGTCATTTAAGCATATAACTACTAGATTTTATCTTTCCAATATGGTAAATTTCTATATAAACAAACCATATTTATATATTATATGATTTATTATCATATGTGTCATAGTTAAGTGCTAAATGACTATGCTCAATCCTGTTTCATTGGTAGTGAAACAGGATTTTTTATTTAGTTGTTTCGACTGTTTAAGTATATCACCTGAAAACATAAAAATAAATAAAAAATTAAAAAAATAACGATATTAATTATACCACTGCTTGATAATTTAAACATTTTTTAAATACTCATATATCAGTTTATAGAGTACAACTCTATTTTTAATCAAAATATTTCTCAATAATAAATTGTTAGACAAAATTTTATTTGATATAATACGTTTGTTATCGTCCCTCCTGTTTGGAGAGGAGGTGGTATAATAATGTCCGATTTGATTATTTCTGTCATGGCAGGTGTAATAGTTTATTACATATGCAAATGGTTAGACAAATATTTATAACGATAACTAGCCTAGTGTTAAGTTCACTGTAAAAACCAGAAAAGGTAAGGAGTGCATTCCTTACCTTTTTGTTTGCATTGTGATATAACAATGCCCGATTTACAGATAGATTATAACATTTAATCTATTCAATATCAAGTATATCTATTTTTTTACTGTTTATACCATTTTTTATCATATATTTTATTACCGCCAATTCTTTCCATAATATCCTTGCAAAGTAATTGAGATATGTAATTTTATTCTATTTCATTTTGATCCCATTTCCTTCATTTCTCCCATAGCAATCAGTTCCCTGTTTAATTTAAATATTGCGAAATCAATATTCAAAACAATTCTACTGCAGCAATTGAAAAAATATAATTATCACAATCAAGAATTCTACAGTACTTACCATTTCACTAGATCTATTATCTGTAATCATCAATCTGTTTAAAGAATTATCTAATACCTATACCATCTTTGGGATTTAATCTATTATTTGTTTTTATTTCCATTCCCCAATTTTTATTTCTATATGAATCTTTGGATATCATTCTTTTAGTCGTACTTTCTGCAATATACTTCACATTATCCCACTTTCTAAATTGCTTTCTAGCTTCTCCTTCCAAAATTTAACTTTTAATATTACATCTCTTTGAATTTTAAATAGTTTCCCACATAATATTAGAAATTATACATAATTTACAGTTCTGCAATATAATCATATATTTTTTTCAATTTTCTAATATCTTTTTTACTGTAACTGCCTTTAGTCATCTGCATTTTTAAACTCACCTTTAGATCATATAAATAGTCCTCAATTTTATTTTTTTCTTCACTTTTAATAACATCTTCAATTTTTTGAGCCGTTTCTCTCTGAATTTTATTATTCACATGTAAATACGTATCCGTAATTTCTATATTTTCATGCCCAAGACGTTTTGAAACGTTGTAGACATCATTGGTTATTTCCAACATCATGGTAGCATGAGAGTGTCTAAAACCGTGCAGATTCATATTAGAAACATTGGACAACTCTTTATATTTAATAAAAAAAACGATCAAGAGTAGAATACGACAGCATTTTTGTATCACCAAAGACAAAATGATGATTAATGTTACAACTATATTCAGTCTTCTTATTAAGGTAATAATTAAGCAGCATTTCATTCAGGCTGTCATTAATATAAATAATACGATGTGAACTGAAAGATTTTGGTTCTTTAACAACCTGACCTCTACCTCTTACGCGACAGGCAGTAGAATTAATTGTTATTGTCTATTCTATCAGTTCTACATCTTTCCACATCAGAGACAGTGCTTCGCCTTTGCGCAGTCCAGTATAGAAAAAAACATTAAACAGTACATAGAATTTTTTCTTCATCAACATGACTTATAAACCTGTTGAAATCTCCGATACTCCATATAATTTAACATTTTTTATGTTTTTCCTTGTCAACAAGAGTATGGCTACGTTTTATCCTCATGACTGCTCAACTGTCGGTGTAAAGCAATTCATTAAAACACTATATTTAATCAATCGTTTAAGCAGTTCTACAATTAAATTAATATATGACACCGAAAATACATCACCACTTCTACTTCCATAGACACCTTCAACCATATCCTTTTGAAACTTCTTAATGGACTTTGGATCAATTGCTTCTAATTCTATGTTTCCAAATACAGGTTTCAAATGAGATTTATAACGATATTTAATAGAATCTGTAGTCGTAACCTGATTGATCATATCGACATCTTCGATATATATGTCAAATAATTCATTTAAAGTCATAATACATTCCTCCCATAAAAAAATCAGCTTTAATAATACATTAAACTGATTTATTATACTACCAGAATATTATTCAAGCTGGCGTTTTTTCTTTATCTTCTTTTTTTCTGAAGTCATTTTATGGGAGTATTTATTAAGCTTGTAAAATGAAGTTTTCCAGTATTATCAAGCAAGTTATCAAATATATTCATAGGAACCCCTTCTACCTTTTTATCTGGATTTATCTTACAATCAACAGCATTATACCTAGCCCACAAAGATTTTTTCTTATTGTTAATGTTTATACATCTTTTTTCAAATTTATCTGATTCTTCTAATTTGCATACCACAAATGAATTGGGCCTGAATGTCAATATTTCTTTATCCGTCCATGTCATGATCTCATCAACACGGCCTACCCTGAAATCATGCTCAATATTTTTATTATGAGTCTTCCTTTTTACTTCAACAACAACCCAATCACCTATACTGATTTTCTCGTATTCCGGACAAATAAAATGATAAGGCTTGCTGTTGATATTGATTTTTCTAGAAACACCTCTAGCGAGCCTTACAACAGCTATCTGAAGCTCAGTTGTTTCAATATTAATTCTAATACCATTTCTTTCACCTTATTATTAGTATATCAGCTTATAAAATCAGAAAACACGACAAAAAAAATACTATATCCATTTCATTAAGTGCAATTACCTCAAAAATAACATCACCTAAAACTACTAGCTCAAATAGAACTATTCAATTACCTAGTAAAATAGTTGAGAAATTAAAGCAAAGATATATCATTGTATCATAACTAGATAGTTTTAATGAAGATTACTATTTATATAAAGACGAAAACTACATCTCTATTGCGACATTTAGAAGATGATTTAATGAAGATGTTAAAAAATCTTGTGTTAAAAGAATTACTGTACATGGTTTAAGACATTCACATGCGTCCTATTTATTATCAAATCCAACGATTTCTGAATTATTAATTGCTGATAGATTAGGACATAGTGTTGAAATGTTACGAAGTACTTATGCACATATTTATGAAAAAGCAGAAAAAATCTCATAGATTTTATTGATGAATTATAATGGTCTTGATTACATATTCAAGACCTTTTACTTTGCATAGCAAAAGAGCCTCATAATGAAGCTCTCTCATATATAATCGACAATTTATACCTTATTCCTTTAAATTAGTTCCAAAAGAGTTAAACCACGCCCTTTGATGAAAGGGTATTTTCTTTACAGGTTTCATATCCTCTAATGCTATTCCTACAGGTAAAAAAGCAACAAGATCATATTCATCTGGTACATTTAATATTTTTGCCATTTTATGACCTATTTGATCTAGATCTGTAATATGTCCTTCAATCCAACAACTTTGATAACCTAACTCTACAATAGCAAGTAACATGTTTTCAATAGCTGCTGAATAATCCTGGACAGAAAAACATTTATCTCTATAAGCATATATTCTTCTTGTCAAAACACATATCATTGCAGGAGCTGTCTCTCCAATAGGAGGTTTAATAACACTATGTAGTTTTTTTAATACATCCTGATCATCTACAACAATTAAACTTGTCGTTTGTTTATTACATCCTGATGGAGCAGATAATCCAGCTTCTACTATTTTCATAAGATCTTTTCTTGGCATTTTTTCTTGCTTATAACCCCCTCTATAACTATGTCTATTTATGATTGTATCAATTGTATTCACTTAAAAACTCCTTTCATTTATTTATTATTAATGAAAGAATCATCCATATGGAGCCAAAGGTCCATCATTCATCAATTTGAAGTTTATCATCATATTATATTTTTCCTTTTCAACATTTATATTTTCTTTAAAAAACTATAGCCTTTTTTATAAAATTCCTGCTTTTCATAAAAAGCATGTGCACCTAAACGTGTTATACCACTATTTAAAGTTATTACAGACACATTATGATTTTTTGCATATTTTTCATTATACTTGATCAAATTCTTGCCCACACCCATTTTTTGATATTTATAAGAAACTGCTAAGGCAATTATTCTCATAAGTTTCCCAGATATTTCAAAAGCCAATCCAAAATGTAAACCAATAAATACAACAACTTGTTTATCTTCAACAGCTACATAAATACAATAATTCTCATCTTTACACATATTTTCAATCCTATTTGCAAGTTCTTCACAGGAAACATCATATCCTAATTCGCACTTTAATAAGCTGTGTATATCATTTAAATCATCTGTATCATATAATCTATATTACATTTTTATCACCTCGTTTTTATAATTATCTAAGAACTTAACCTATATATTTACATACATCTAATAAGCTATTACATTTCCTTACATCATTTTCCTTTCCTGAATAATTAATTCCATAGAATGTTAATCCAAAATGTTTAGCTAATAAATAATCGGCTTGACTATCTCCACAATATATAGATGATTGCATATCTATATCATATTCTTTTAATGCCTTCTCTATCATCCCAGGTTTTGGCTTTTTACAACAGTGATCTAAATCATTATGAGGACAATAATAAATATTCAATACATTGATTCCATTATTTTGTAAAATTGTTAATAATTTTCCCGCAAATGAATAATAATCGTTTATCGAAATAATACCATCAGCTATTATATATATATTGATTTGTAACTATGATAATTTGAAATCCTTTTTCAATTAATTTTTTATTCCTTCAATAGAGGATTGCAGTCCTCTCTTTTCTTTTTTAGCACCACTATCAGAGACTATGTAACTAGTCTTTTTTCTTTAACTCTACAACGATAAGGTCAACAATTCGATTATTGACTCTAGATTCATGTACAGAAAAGCGGTAGTGGCACTTTAGGAAAGTATTTATGATCATAAAATACCTCCGTTTTTCATTATAACATTTCGAAGAAAAATTAACCATTAAATAAAAAAAGTAGATTTTAGCGAACTCAAAACACTATTAGACAAAATAGAACAAAACAGTTTTATAAAATTAAAATTAAATATTTAACATTGTTTGCATCAAAGAAAATCAAGAAGAAAAATCCCTCTTTATATCGACGTTTTTTCTTCTGAAGAACTTAATAAACGAATATTTATATGATATAATTAATATGAATAATAAGTGGAAATATTTATAACATATAAAATTTATTTTAGAGAGGGGATTTTATGAAAAAAAAAAATAACAATTATCATTTTCACGATTTATTTAGCATTTATCTTCCTATATCCGTTGTTGAGAGGTTCAATCGCACATATTAACGGTTACCCATCGTATTTTGAAAAAATACTTAAGTGTATAAACATAATTCCATTCTATTTTGATTACACTGTAATGCCGTCTGTTATTATAAAAAATATTATTTTTAAGATTTGTCTATTTATTCCAGTTGGTTATATGCTTTTCACAAAAAAACAAAATCAAATTCAAATTGTGAAAATATTATTATTAATAGGATTTTTAAAAGAGACATTCCACTTATTAATTTTATACGGTTATTTTGATATAACGGATATTTTATATTATCTAGTTGGAGGATTAATAGGATATTATATACATAAAATAATATTCAATTGGAAGGTTTATAATGTTTAACCGCATGAAAGATATGTATAAATAAGAGAGGGGATAATAATGAAAAAATTAAACATTTTAAAAACGTTTGCAATAAGCATTGTTGTTATATCGTTGCTTTGTGCTTTTTGTTTTCCTATAAATGCTGTAAACGCACTTACAAACTATACTGAAAACAAAGAGAACAGATCCATTGAAACGTTAACCATAACTGCAGACCAAGGATTAGGTGGCGATATGGGATATGTAACATGTAAAGTTATTGTAAATTATAATATTCAAGCTCGTACATATAAGGTTGCTGGGGTAACAGTGACACCTCACTTTTCAAGCAGTCAGCCATTATTAACCATGATAGGAAATCCAACAACCACGCCAGACAGTGGCGGATTAATTACAAATGGCTATGTTACAGTTCATTATAAATTTGGTATTATGTTCACTGATTATAAATGGTCAAAAAGCTGTAAAGTTTATTTATAATATCTTATAACTGAATAATAACTATACATATCTTTCACATTTCAACATCAACGATAAAAAAGTTCAGAATAGGGTGATAACAATCATGAAAAATAAAGTCTCTAAACAGGTCAATGAATATGTAAACTATTTTCCCACCAAAAGAGTAATTATTAAGCCTTTTTTTAAATGCCGAATTGACACAACAAATTATATGTTATTCAAGCAAAATGAAATTGAAATCCACTATGATGATAATTTATACACTATAAATCATGAACAAATTAATGCAGTGATTTTATCAATGTGTAGTCGATTATATAATCCTGGAATAATTGAAAACAATCCTGCTAAATGGGTTGTTAAAAGATTTACCACCGGATCAATCGGAACAGTTATGCAACCTGTGATTTATAATGTTGACATAGACATACTTTGTAAAGATAAATTCCTACAATTCGAGTGTACAAATCTAGATGAAATGTCAGAAATAATAACACATTTAAAAAACATAGGCATAATAGTTCAAGATTCTTTAGGAATAGAAAAACTATTAAAGGTCTATAAAGATAAATATGAGTTGTTCAAATATTTAGACAGAACTTTTCCTAAATTAGCTAAAAAGGAAAATTTAGATAATCCTCGTGGTGTATTAACAAATAAATAACATTTATATCAAAAGACAGAATTCATAACAAAAAAAGTTCGTGATGTATTTTACGAACTTTTTTTGTACCAAATGTTCTTCAGTCGAACCGCTGAACCGTTAGAAATTATGAAAATGATAAATTAACTTTGAAAAAGTATAGTAGTCGAGAGATTTCTTTAGATTTTAAAAAACATAAAAAGCTATATATACCAAGGGTTTCAAACAAAAAAAGTATGGTTTTACTATAGTATATCTCCCATAGTAAAACCATAGCAAAAACAATATCATTAAAAATACTAAAACAATAGCAGTGAAATACACATTCAAGCTAATACCAATTATAGTCAATAGACTAAAATTTGCTAAGTATATTCCTACAAGTTTTCATTTACCAACACATGAACAATTGGATCAAGTTATCGATATTCTTAATGATAGAGATAATGATAGCAATAAATATTGCTATGCTGTTAAAAGAAACGGAAAAATAAGGATAATAAACAGATGCATCGTACCATATTTAATGATAACAAAACAAGATTATTACGACCATCTTTATATGATCATTTCAAAAACGATACAACTGTAAGCTTTTGTTATAAACCACTACCATCTGATCATAAAGACGATTCAACTATTCTTCTGAATTTTTCAAAAAATCAAAAGCAGGGTAAGAGCCGGAGGTGCGGACAATTTCTTGGACCAGAGATGATGTAAAGGAGGAAAAAATATGTCATATACGGAACAGGAAAAACAGCAGGCACTTGCACTTTACGATGAAACTGGTTCAATAGCCAAAGTCATTAATACACTTAGCTATCCAACTAGACAAAATATGTATACATGGATCAAAAACAGAAATATTGAAAAAAGAAAAAAGTAGCCGTTGACTATTCAGATACACCTGAGCATAGAAGACATCCATCACTGGAATTAAAATTATCAATCATTCGTCGTTGCTTTGAAGAAGGAGAAGATATAAAATCAGTATCAGAGGAAACTGGTTATTCAAGAGCAAGTATCTATCTCTGGAGAAGAAAATATGTTGTTGGGGGTGCAGCTGCATTGACAAGTGAAAAAAAGCATTTACCTCGAGGTAAAATCATTACAGATACGTCCAATCATGATGCTGGTCAAGAAGAACTTGTATCAAAAATCAAGGAACTGGAAATGGAAAATGATATTCTTAAGGAAACAATCAAAATATTAAAAAAAGATCAGGGTATCGATCGGTTTAATTTAAAAAATAAGGAAAAGACAATGATTATCGATGCCCTAAGAGATAAGTATTCATTGTCTTCGCTCCTGAAAAGGATGAGCATTTCAAAAAGCAGTTATTGCTATCAGCATAAGATTATCCATTCAAAAGGAAAATACGAAGCTATAACTAAAGCAATTTTGCAATTATTTCATAAAAATGATAGCAGATATGGTTATCGAAGGATCCATGCCTTGCTGAAAAAACAAGATATCATTATATCAGAAAAAATTGTTAGAAGAATTATGAAAGAAAATCATTTGGTAGTTAAAATAAAAAAGACTAAGAAATACAGCTCCTATATGGGAGAAATTACAAAGGCAGCTGAAAATCTTATTAACAGGAATTTTCATTCTGACAGGGCGAATCATAGAATGCTAACGGATATTACTGAATTTTCGATACCTGCTGGAAAGGTATATCTTTCACCAATCATAGATTGTTTTGATGGGATGGTATCTGCATGGAAAGTTGGTACAAATCTAAATGCGGAACTTGTCAACAGTATGCTGGATGAATACTACGAAACACTAATGAATGGAGAAAAGCCTATCATACACAGTGATCGAGGAGCACATTATCGATGGCCAGAATGGATCAGTAGAATGGACAGGTATGGATTTCAAAGAAGTATGTCCAAGAAAGGTTGTTCACCAGATAATTCAGCATGTGAAGGATTTTTTGGAAGAATGAAAAATGAAATGTATTACGGAAGAAAATGGAATAATATCGGTATAGAAAAATTTATGGTTCTTATAAATGAATATATTGTGTGGTACAATACAAAAAGAATAAAACAATCGTTAAATTATCTAAGTCCAAAAGAGTACAGACAATTACTGGATCTTAATTGAAATAGCAGGTCCAAGAAATTGTCCGCACCTCCCTCTCACTGCTTGTTTCAGATTGTTGACAAAGTGGTACTCCAAACAGGATACCACTTTTCATTTGCTTCATAAGTTCTAAAAAATGTTGATATCATTCGTTTTATAATGCTTTTAGTAGAGATTTCCATCTCCACCTTGCCATTCTTTTCAGATTATGGCATGCAAAAATCATCAGCGCCTGATGCTGATTTTTTTGTAGTCCTCTTACTCTTGTATATCTTAGATTATGATGTTCCTTACAGTCTCCAAATACCCGCTCTATGCTTTCTTTTCGTTTTGGATAAATTTTCTTCCATTTCACTGTATGTCTTATCTCATCCACCACTTCTTCTCGGTACTTCTCCCACATATGACGGGTGATTACCTTTTGATGATTCTTTGACTGCGTACATTTCTCTCTCAATGGACATCCTTCACAGTCTTTTGGATTTGACTTATACTCCTTATAACCTTGTTTATTTGTGGTGCTGTATTCTAATATCTTTATATTAGGGCATATATAACAATCGTATTTTTCATCGTATACATAATCATATTTCTTCATATAGCCTTTTTTTGTCACTGGTCTTTTATATGGGGCATACATTTTTTGTCCATTTTCTAATATCATCTTACAAATAGCTGGTGTGATATACCCTGCATCTAAACATATATTTTTGATCTTATCCTTATATTCTTCACTTAATAGCTGATATGCAGGAAAAAACGACACACTATCATGCACATTTCCTGCTGCACAATGACTTAATACCACAAATCCATTTTTATCACAGAATGTTTGATGTGAATATGCAAAACATTTTTCTTTTTATCCTTTGTGGAAACAGCCGCTTTCCCTGTCTGTTTTGCTTACTTTTATATGTTTGCTCACCAGGTCTTTTTTGAGGCTTCCTGTTTCTTCATCATAATTTAATTCTTCTGCTTTTGTTTCTTTTAATGGTTTTTTTCCATGAGCGATACGATCCTCATTGATTTCTTTCAATAACTCATCATCATACACTCTTTTCACTATTTCTACTTCCTCATCTGTATACTTGTTTTTGTTTGCATTTGCTTTTTGGTGCGTAGAATCCCCATATACTGTTTACAAGTCTACAAAACCATATTCGATAGCCTGTTTTAGTATTCTGGTAAATATATGGTGAAACACCTCACTGTCTCCATATCTTCTTATATAATTTTGACTCCATGTTGAATAGTTTGGGACTTTATCTTCCATAGCTATCCCTAAAAACCAGCGATACGCTAAATTGACTTGGATTTCTTTACATGTTCTTCTCATAGCATGTATTCCAAACAATATATTGATGAATACCATTTTAAAAAGCACCACAGGATCTATGCTTGGTCTACCAAAATCACTATATAGATCTTTGACTAAAGGATATATAAAATCCCAATCCATACATGAATCCAGCTTTCTGACATCATGTTCCTGTGGTACCAGTTCTTCTATTGTTCTCATTATGATACTGTCTTTTTTAATACTTTGTCTCGTCATTGCCATGTGTTATCACTCCTAATTCGCACCTTAATTATACCATTTTTTCATCTTCCTTTATATAATAAAAAGCAAGAAGAGCCTCAAGTTTTGCGAACTAGGACGAAGTCATCTTCTTGCCTTTTCATTCTATCATAGTTTTCTTTCTATTCAAATAAAAAAACTGTTGACTTTGTTTATTTACTTTGTCAACAGTCTGAAACAAGCAGTTATATCAACTGCTTGTTTTTCCAAAAATGTTTATACATCTTTTTTTCAAATTTATCTGATTCTTCTAATTTGTATACCACAAATGAATTGGGCCTAAATGTCAATATTTTTATTATGAGTCTTCCTTTTTACTTCAACAACAACCCAATCGACTATACTGATTTTCTCTTATTCCGGACAAATAAAATGGTAGGGCTTGCTGGTGATATTGATTTTTCTAGAAATACCTCTGGGAGCCTTACAACAGCTATCTGAAGCTCAGTTGTTTTAATATTTAAACTCTCTAACTCTAATACCATTTCTTTCACCTCATTATTAGTATATCAGCTTATAACATTAAAAAACACGACAAAAAATACTGTCTTTATTTCAATAAATAATCATATTTCACAAGTGTTTGATTATTGCCAATATTTAAAAATCTATTTTTCTTTACTAATTTTATCAATTAGCCATTTTCCATCTTTTTCTACCATCTCAAATTTAAATGTAAATTCGGTATACTTAGCGTTGTCTAATTCTTTATATAACGGATTATATAACTCTTTTGACAAATCATCAAAAATCTTTTTCATCATTGCTTCTTGTCCCTGTTCTAAATATATTTTAGATAACTCTTCCATATTTTCTTCTTGATACTTCTGAGCCAGTTCATTAATATTTTCTTGTGCTGATGTCATATCGATTGATTTTTCATCTAGTCTTTTTCCTTTAACCAGTACGGTATTTTCTTCTTCGTCATCAAAAGTTATTTTATACTCTTTTATTAATTTATCAAAGACTTTTTTAACAAAGTTTTCGGTTTCTTTCACAAAGGATTCACCATAAACATTTTCATCTTCAAAATTCTTAAATCCATCAGTTATAGAACTAATATCAAGTACATCAGTATAATCATCAGTTCCCAGCTTTTCTAATTCATCTAGCTTGTATTCCTTTATATTATCAAAAAAAGATGTAACTACCTTTTCCTGTTCTTTCTGGGTGTTATCGTTTCCAGCACATCCAGTCATAGAAATAATCATTAATGCTGCCAAAGCAAATGTTAAAATTTTTTTCATATTTATTTCCTCCAAAAATGCAATCAACTTATCCTACTAGCAATAAATCAAAACTATAATACATTTATCCCTCCTGCTATCAAATTAGCCAACCGGCTTATACTAAATTTTAACATAAAATTACATACTTATGTCTATAAATGATAAAAATTGTTTTTTTAATCTATTTAAATATAAAGGTACATCATTGTTAGTGTAGAATAAAGATTTCATAAAAAACATCTCTGTTACACTTGAAAATCAGTAAAATAAAATCCGTTGTATGCAACACCTATAGATATAAAAAATCTGTTATTTGATATTTCTGATAGGACATTTACTCGAGCATATGCTGCTAATACATAAAATGAATAAGATATTCACTGATTCTAGCCATGTGGATAATCAAAGTAGAGTATAAAGTCTTAAATAGGAAATTTTTATTTGTTTTGCAAATTAAATATATCTAATACCTCTTTTAAGATGCATTCTAAAATTAGAGTTATTAAATACTGGTCTCAAAAATCGAAATGCATATGAGACAGATTGTAATAACCCGATCATAAGAAAATCTAACTGTTGTTATAATCGATTTGAACAATTTAAAATTAGCGAATGACCAACATGACCATGATACTGCTGATTAATATATTATTATAGCAGCAAATATATACATGTCCGGTTTATATCTTTGACTACAAAAATATCTTTCAGTTATAGAGTAGTCTTGGCTATAAAAGTATAATTTTACTGAAAAAATATTGTAATGAAGAAAGATTTGATTCCAATTTATGGATTGTAGGCGAAGTCTGTAAGTGATTTTGTGTAAAGCCAAACTTCATTAGATGAGGGGAAATTACATTGAATAATCATGTAACGCAACACATCAGTTATACATTTTACCTAAAATTTAATAAATATTTTATTAGACAATCTAATTTTTTATTGATTCATAATTAACATCACCATATTGAATATTAATTATAAGCATTTATCATTTTATTATTAAATAAAACAACCACCGATTGTTAGCCGGAGGTTGTCTGTTGTGGCATAATTGTACTATTTAGTTTTTCTTCTTTAGTAGAGTAATTCCTGCTAAAGAGATTGTTCCTAACATTGCGAAAGTAGCAACAAGCGCATTATCACCCGTTTTAACAGAAGTATTATCTTTAGATGGTTTTTCTGTTGGTGCAATAGTATCAACATCTGCTTTTTCAGTTGCTCTAACTGTTACTTTTACTGGATTAGAAAAGTCTACTTTAGTATAAATAATTTCATATTCTCCAGTATGAGTATCAATTACCATATTTGGGTTTACCCATCCCCATCCTTCAGGTAATGCAATTGATTCTAATTTATTACCAATAACACCTTCTAAATCCATATCACTAGGTAATAGTGGTTTTTCAACTACTGTTAGCTTTGCTGTTTTACGTACTGATGGTTTACTATCATGCATTGCGGAATAATGAATATTGTATTCACCTGGTGCCAGTTTAGCAATTTTTTCTTTACTAGCTGCGCCATCTATTAAGCATTCTACCTTAGTTTGATTTTGATCATTGCTTTGAGAGTTATCGTTTAAGTCAGGGTTTGTAGTAAACATATGTTCATTATCTATTGAGTAATCAATTGTATACTCTGATAAGTCTACTAATTCACTGCCTGCTGTTAATGTTGCTTCATTTAATAAATCTGGTACAACACCTTCTACCATTGATAAATCTTTTACATTGAGAGCTGCAGTATTAGCATAGTATTTTTCTGCCGCTGCTTTTTGCTCTTGATTTTGTGCATAGTATGCATATTCAACTTTAAATGTTTGTCCTGCTAAGTTTGAACCTGCATCTCCTGGCCAGTTTCCACCAGTAGCAAAGTTTAATTGAATATATTGAGGGCGGTCTAATGCTGCTTTGGCAGCAGGATCATCACTATAATCAACACTTCTTACAATTTGATCATCAATATACCATTCCATTTTACCTTCAGACCAGTTAATACCAAATACATGGTACGTTTCACCATCGATCACAACACCTGGTGTAGTAATTTTTGACCCTTTGCCGTTCCCTGCATATTTACCATTATCTGCTCCCGGTGTATATCCTGGTTTATTGGTATCGCTGTAATGTAACGTTTCATAAACAAAATTAGGATCACCGATCGATTCCATGATATCAATTTCTCCTGATAAAGGCCAACCATCTCCTTGGTCACCGTTAATAGATCCATCTAACGTAAAATCGGACCCTAATGTCCAGAATGCTGGGAAAGTTGCTTGTCCTTCTGGTAATTTTGCTAATACTTCAATACGCCCAAATAAAAAATCTTGTTTGCCATGTGTTCTAACGCTTCCAGAATTATAAATAACTTGACGATCTCCACGTGGATTTTTATATTGTGACTCCTTAGCACGATCTGTCACCTCTAAGACAAGTTTACCGTCATCAACATGTACGTTTTCTTTATCTTTAGTATAGTGTTGTTGTTCAACACCACGAATACACCCTAATTCATAACCCCATTTAGAGTTATCTAATCCATTGTTATCAATAGCACCTGTTCCATCGAACTCATCTTTCCAAATTACTTCATATTTTTCATCATTTGGAGTAGTCTCAGTACCTATTTGACTCAATGTTACATCGTCAATATAGATTTGTGATTTATATGTAGCATTCTCAGTTGATTCTGTCCATTTAATAAAAGCTAATGCTACTTCACTATTTTCTCCACTATTAAATGTAAATGTTAAATCTTGATATTGCCAAGCTTCATTAAATGTAATTGCTTGTTCTATAGCAGGATTTAAATTCTCTACATTTGGTGTTTTAATAGCAACAATTGCTTGTGCAGCAGCATCAGCACTTAAAACTTTGGCTGTTACTTTATATTCTTTGTTCTTCTCTAATGATAATGTTTGATATACTGATGCATTTTTACTGAATGATGGTAATAACCCGCAAACTTTACTGTTATGAGCCGCACCTGGGTAATCAGTAATTTGACCATCACCTGTTGTACTCCAGTATTGACCTTTATTAGTTTCAAATCCACCATTCTTAATTAAATTTGTTCCGGGTTTAGTTCTTTCAAGTTCTAACATTTCATACTCTGTTTCTAAACCTGTAGTATCAAGATTTTTAGCTACGGCTGAAAACATATTTATTCCTGAAAGACTTAGAGCCGAGGTTAGTGCTAATGCACTTTTAAAAAACTTTGACTTCATATATAATCTCCCTTTTATAGAATGTTGTAATAGTTATTCACCTATTATGCCACTGAAATCGTTTTCAAATAACTAGTACCAATATAATATATAAAATTTAGTAAAATATTTCAATATATTTCTCAATATTTAGTAAATAATTATATAGTTTTATATATAATTTTTTACCATCTGGATAAACACTATACTTTCAAATAAAGCAGGAAAATTATGATTATGGTTCGTAGTTCATCTCTCACTACTGTTATGAAACTAACAATACTAAAATAAAAGAATCCTAGTAAATATATACACTTATATAACACCGTTATAGCTTTGATTGAGAACCTTAATTATAATTGTACTGATTATAAAATCTTTATAATTAAAGCCTTGATCATCATACTAATTACCCTAATATCAAATAACTTGTTTATAAAAAAAGGGAAAGAAAATCGAGAATGTCCGCATAAATACTATTATCTATCAGAAAAACGGATAGAAGAACAGAAAGTAACTTGAGATCGTAATGTATCCAATATAATCTGCATCATTCAAAACGTTATTTGCTCCATTCTCTTGATTGCTGGAACTATCTTCATTATAATACTCAGTATTTCTTTGAGACGGTTAATTCTCTGATTCTGTATCTTTTGAATAAGCCCTAATAAAATAATTACAATAACTAAGCATTTTAAGAGCAATCTATTTTTTCAATTAATCTTCCTCTAACTTTTTTAATCCAATACTTAAGGCTGGCTGTGATATGTGAAGCTGTTGTGCAGCTTTTGTCATAGTCTGATTTTTTGCAATAGCAATAAATTGTTCAAGTTGTGATAACTCCATAATTTTCTCCTCCAATTTATAAATAAAACTTATAGCCCTATAAAAATGTTATATTATATAATTATTATTTTATCTTGTGAAATAATACATGTAAAGATTTGAGTATCCTTTCTTAAACTTAAATCAATAAAAATATATTATAGTTAAGGAGAAAATTATGCAAAAAAGAGAAATTGGTCATTTATTAGTATCACAAATTGGTATGGAATGCATGGGGTTTTCCCATGGATATGGTCAAGTGCCAAGTGAAAAATATGCAATTGAAGCAATAAGAAATGCATATCAAGAAGGTTGTACTTTTTTTGATACCGCTGAAACTTATGGTAAAGAAATGTTTGAAGCAGGGCATAACGAACGTCTTGTAGGAAAAGCAGTTGAGCCTTTTAGAAAAGATATAACTCTTGCAACCAAATTATATCTAAATATCCAAGAAGTTGAAAATAATGGATTAGAGAAAGTTATTCGAGAGCACTTAAAAAAATCAATGAAAAATTTAAAAACAGATTATATCGATCTTTATTATTTACATAGAATAAATCGCGATATTCCTATTGAAGATGTTGCATTAGTGATGGGAAAGTTAATTCAAGAAAAGCAAATTAGAGGATGGGGCCTTTCACAAGTTACAAAAGAAACGATACAAAAAGCCCATGAACTCACACCAGTTACAGCAGTACAAAATTTATATTCATTATTAGAAAGAGACTGTGAAGACGATGTTTTTCCATATTGTCTAGATAATCAGATTGGTGTTGTCGCCTTCTCTCCAATTGCAAGTGGACTACTATCAGGAAAAGTAACTTCAGAAACAAAATTTGAGGGTGATGATGTAAGAAAGTTTGTTCCACAGCTTACACAAGAAAACATTGTTAAAAATCAACCTATTATAGATATACTTCATCAGTTTGCAAAAGAGAAAGAAGCAACACCAGCTCAAATTTCATTAGCATGGATGTTGCATAAATATCCTAATGTTGTACCTATTCCTGGTTCAAAAAACAAAGATAGAATCATAGAAAATCTACAGGCCTCTTCTATAACTTTGAGCAACGAAGAATTTAAAAAACTAGAAAAAGCATTAGCTCAACATCAAGTCTTTGGACATAGAGGACATAATGAATCTGAAAATTCGGATTTTTCAAAAAAATGGAAAAATAAATAAAAGATATTAATAGTGAGAGTTTACAAAAAAGTCTTTGCGTTTTAATTAATAATCGCAGCTTGCTTAATTTAAAAACGCAATATTTTACCACAATAAAACTTTCACTGTTTTTTATTTCACTGTGACATGATCAGCTGTCTTTAATAGTTACATAAGTTTTATAGTTAAGATAAAACTCAGCTTTTATCAATTTATAACTGCTGAACAAAGCGCATTGCTGCAATCACAATATCTATCACATGCCTAATTGCATATTTATTATATTTTGCTTTACACGAAGGAACTATAAGCTTATTTTTAGAAAACTCAATATCACAGTTGCAAGTAATTAGCCAAGTATTAACTTCTGCATGAACTAAACGTGAAATGATTCTTTTGTTCAGCTGAAAAATAGTCCCATTAGTACTTAAAATAATCAAAAGATGCTCTTCTTTAAACTGATATGATTTTATGAAATCTGCATCACAAATTACAACCGGAATATATAGAGTACTTAATTCTACTTGAATAACATTACAGAGAGAACGATTATCTCCTTGAGCATATAGATAAACCTTTTTACTTCTTAAAATATCGTTAATCAGACGATTAAGATGTGAATAATTAATCTTCTCCCCTACATATGTAATTGTTTTTGACATAGACTGAGCAAACATTTTTGTATTTTGAGGAAGATCACATTCTTTTGAAAAGAATGACGGTTTATCTTGAAAAGAATGTATATAATCAATACAAGCGTCTTTAAACTCTAAATAAGAAGTAAAGCCAAGATTTTTAGCACATTTTGAAATCTGTCCTTTAGAGGTATGGCAAGCTTTTGCGACCTCTTCGATAGTCATATCCGCGATATCATGAATATGGGATTTGGTATAAGAACAAAACACATACATCGTAGTATATGTTTCAACATGATTAAGAACATCATTTAATTTATCAACCATCATAATAGCCATCCCCTTTTTTTTATTATACACGAAAAACTCTTACTCATACATAGTAAGAGTTTTCAGTTTAAACTACTAACCAAGATCTTCTCCATTAGTTTTGATAACTTTTTGATACCAATAGAAAGAATCTTTTTTATATCTTTTCATGCTCCCATGACCGTAATCGTCACTATCAACATAAATATATCCATATCGTTTACTGCGCTCAGAAGTCCCTGCACTGACAATATCAATACATCCCCATGACGTATACCCAATAACTTTAACTCCTTCATCTATACAAATCTTCATTTGCTGAATATGTTCTTTTAGATATTTAATACGATAATCATCATGGATTTTCTTATCTATTGTCAGAGTATCATATGTGCCTAAGCCATTTTCTGAAACAATAATAGCTTTATGATAGCGATCCCATACCTCATTAATAGCCACCCTTAGTCCAATTGGATCAATTTGGAAGCCCCAATCTGTAACTTCTAAATTTTCATTACGAACTTTTCTTGGATGAAATTCATCAATAACTTCCTTTTCAGGAACAAAAGCAATCAGCCCTTCTTCATTTTCAGGATGTGCAGACGTACATAAAGAATAATAATAGCTAAAAGAATTAAAATCGACTGTGTTCTCTCTAAGCAGCGATAAGTCTTCTTCCATCATCTTCAATTCAATATTTTTTTTCTTCATATAAGAAAGTGCATATTCAGGATATTCACCTTTTGATAATAAATCTAAGAAAAAATAATTTACACGATTTGCCCATTGAGCAGCCAAAATATCCTCTGGATTATTTGTCTTTGGATAATATAAAGACATGCCTAACATTGATCCTATTTGAAAATTAGGATTAATTTCCCGTGCTTTTTTTGTTACTAACGCACTAGCAATAAATTGATGATGCAAAGCTTGAAAAATAGTTTCTAATTCATTTTGTGATTTTTCAATGAAAATAGCACCGCCTGTATAAGGTAAATGCAAAGACATATTGATTTCATTAAAAGGTATCCAATATTTTACTTTATTTCGATAGCGTTTGAAAACTGTTACCGCATAATGAACAAAGAATTCAATCATTTTCCTATTTTCCCATCCATTATACTTTAAAGCAAGCTGGAGAGGGGTTTCATAATGCGACAATGTAACTAGCGGCTCAATCCCATATTTTAAACATTCATCAAACACATTATCATAAAACCTTAATCCCTCTTCATTTGGCTCTTGTTCTTCCCCGTTTGGAAATATTCTTGTCCAATTGATTGACATACGGAAGCATCTAAATCCCATTTCTGCCATTAAAGCAATATCTTCTTTATAATGATGATAAAAATCAATCCCCCATCTTTTGGGATAATATTCATTATCGTGCTTTCCATTCATTATTTCTATTGCTTCTTCATAAGTAACAGTTTCTGTATTTTTGCCACAGCTTATTTCTCTAGGAACAAACTTTACCATATCGGCTGTACTCAATCCCTTACCACCTTCATTATACGCTCCCTCTAATTGATTAGCAGCTGTTGCACCACCCCATAAAAAATCATTAGGAAATCGTCTCATAACATAACTCCTTTCTATTGATTAGTCTGTTGTTTATTCGCCAAGGCAACAAATGGTAAATAAATCAAAACACAAATTATAAATACAAAACAAACTGAAATAGCAGTCTCCCACGAACCTGAAGCTGATAAAAACGCTTTAATAGGCTGTGGTGTTGTCCATCCAACATCTAATGTTCCAGGCAAAACAAGTCCTGTAGAAATCATCAATGCGCCTAGACCCATTGAAACAATTGGACTTAAGATAAACGGAATTACAAGGATTGGATTTAATACGATTGGCAAACCAAAGATAATAGGTTCATTGATACAAAATAATCCTGGAATAAGACCAATCTTTGCAGTTTTTGTATAATCAGCTCTTTTCCATCCCTTCTTTCGCGAAAGAATCAAAATAGCAACAATCAACGCTAATGTATTACCCGTCCCACCAATACATCCATAGTTTTCAAACAAGGCAAACCATGTATATGGATACGGAGAGCCCGCAGTTGTTCCTGCCTGTGCTGCATAAGAAATATTAGCAATATTCATAGAAGCATATAAAGTAATATAAATCGGAGAAACAGTAAAGGTTCCATGAATTCCTACTGACCATAAGATCATTGCCATAAAAATAAGAATCATAGGTGTAAACGGTGTAGCTCCTAAAGACTGAATAGGGGCTTGTAAAATCGCATAAACTAAAGCATTTAATCCTTGAGGCTCTATCAGCGAAATACAATAAGCAATAACAGAGATTAAAATAATGATGATTGCGGTAGGAATAGCAATCATAAATGATTTTGATACTTCAGGTGGAACCTGATCCGGCATCTTAATTTGAAGTTTATCGATCTTTGTTAACTTACTAAAACCATATCCAACTAGTAACCCTGTAATTATAGCAACAAAAATTCCATTTGCCCCTAGATAAGATTCCGTTAACATTCCATCAACCTTAGGTGGATATAATACAAAGAATGAAGCTAAAGCAGTTAATCCAGCTTTTAATCCATCTACTTCATACTGTTTTGCCATATTTCTTGCAATTAAGAAAACAATAAAAACAGCCATGAGATTAATTGTTCCGTTACTTACAGGAGATAAAACTGCTTGAAAATCATCTAAATCAGGAATTATTTTAACAAGAAATTGACCAATAAATCCTGATGAACTTAATAAAACAACATTAATACAAACAACAATTGATCCTACAAATGTAAGAGGGAATATTTGAACAAAAGCATCCCGAATAGCAATAAGCCCTTTAATACTATTAAGCTTTGTTGCAAAGGGCATAAAATATCTTTCAAAAAAACTATTTAAAGCTTGCATACTTACTTCCTCCTTTTCACCAAGTCATTCATTTAAAAAGAGTCATACAAATATTGTATAAAATGGAGTGCACTATTTGATTTAAAATTACCTGATCAGTTCTATTATAAATCGCCTTATATCCTCCCCTCTCTTTACTTAAATTATAGATAATACAATTTTTTTAATCAAAATAGTTTCCTTAAATGGAAACTATTTTTTGCCAGTACTATCTAGATAGGTATTAAAAAATCTTGATGATTCAAAATAAAGAACATTTCAATCTTTAAATCATTAAATATAATTTTCACCAGTTTAAGCCGATTCATGCATATATTCAGAAATCAAAAAATAGTTTTCATTAATTATTTTTATCTCAATTAAAATATATAAAAAAGAAGAGATTTTCTCTCTTCTAATAATAGTTCAACATTTTAAAATATGTTTTATTCATCATTTCTTCTACTAGTGATTCTTTTTGAAACCCTTTATTCACATAAGTCTCCATTTCTAAAAACATAGATTTATTTTTTAGATTCTCAACTTTCATAGAATGTATATCAATACCATATTTATCAAAAACTTCACGAATATCTTTCAATGCATAATCTTCATAATAGATTTCCATTTGTATGTTTTGATTATTTTGTGTGACCTTTAAAAAGAACCCCCTATGAAACAATATCTGTAATCCTATCAAAATAATTGTTGTTATAATTCCGATATCATATAATCCTGCACCAATACACATTCCTACTCCAGATGTTGCCCACATTCCAGCAGCAGTTGTTAAACCTGAAACATTACCATTCTTTACAAAAATAACGCCTGCGCCCAAAAAACCAACGCCGCTTACGATTTGGGCAGCTATACGAGAACCATCTATTTCATTTATGTCTATAAAACCATATTTTGATACTAACATTATTAAAGCAGACCCCAAAGCAAGGATAGCATGTGTACGCACCCCCGCCCCCTTATTTCGACTACTTCGTTCATAGCCAATCAAACAGCCGCAAAATGCAGCAATCATAATTCTTATAACCCATATTCCATGATTTACTATATAGAATTTAATATCAAATGGCAAAATTCCCACCACCTATTCACAATATATTTCTTTCAATCTTCTTCTTTTTTCGTTATCAAAATTATATTCTTGTAATAAAAATTCATCATAACTTCTATATTTAACCCGAATTGATTGAATCATTATTTCAATCAATTCTCTTTGAACATATAATAAGGGTCTACATTCCTCCCTTAATTTCTCAGGAATTTGTAGCTGCTGACATAATTCATCATTACTTTCTTTTAAATAAATATTGGATAACAAGTATTCTTGGATTGCATCTTCTTCACTCATTCCTAGAGCAATCATAATCAAAAAGCCGGCAACTCCAGTCCTATCTTTTCCAGCAGTACAGTGAAAATAAACATAGCCATCATTTCTTAATAACAATTCGAACAAGCGATGATACGCAGGATTATTAAAAGCCATCTCTTTATATCCTGCTTTGATATAAGACATTAGATAGTTGTATTTTTCTTTAGTCATCTCTCCTTGCAGCATAGTACCAAAATCAAAACCATATTGATCATGCGATTGCATTTTAAGAGCACTGATACGTTCATATAAAATATTTTCATGCTGCTTATCCGGTGCTAAGCTTGCTTCAGCTTCATCTCTAAAATCAAGAATATATTTTATTTTTAAATGATCAACAAAATGATTTTGTTCTTTTATAGTTAATTTATCTAAAGCACCACCCCTAAAAATCATGTAGGGTTTTATTACAAAACCATCTTGAGAGCTATATCCCTTAATATCTCTAAAATTTTTAATATTAACTATTCGCATCTTATCTACCCATTTCCTCTTTCAATTCATCAAATTGCTCTTTAGTTAATCCAAAATCACCAATTGCAGTTAAATGGATATTATGGAAATCACTGCCACCACTTCTTATAAGATGAAATCTATTTGCAAGTTCCTGTGTTAAAGGATAATCTTCAGATTCCATACTAGGATGTGATATTTCAATTCCCTGTAAGCCATAGCTGACATATTTTTCAATTTCATCATAATTTTTATATTCACAAGGATGGGCAATAATAGCAATTCCTCCATCCTCACGAATTGCCTTTATCCCCTCTTTAATATCGATATATCCCATTTTAGAGTCTACATCTAGCGAAGTCTCGCTCATAAACAATTCTCGATACTTATTAATATCATTATACTCAGGATACTTATGAACAATCGCCAAGAATAAATGCATTTTGAAGACAATATTATACGGAGCGTATTCTTTAGCGTCTTCGTAAGTAATATTTAAGCCCTTTTGATTTAATATTTTAATAAGTTCATGATGATACTCATCCCTACATTGTAAAGTCTTTTGACATAGTTTTTCAACATGATACGGATGGTTATTTAACCCCAAACCAACAACATGCACCTTTTTGTGTACATCGTAGTCATAACAGCTCATTTCAACCCCACGAATTGTTTCTAAACCATTTTGCCGGCATACCTTTTGCACTTCTTTGAAATGAAAAACAGTATCATGATCAGTAATTGCAATCACTTTAATTCCTTTTTCCTTAGCTAATTTGATCGTTTCTTCAATAGAATGAATACCATCACTATAAGCAGTGTGAACATGTAAATCTGCATACACCATATTATCACATCCTTAAATAATAGTTAAAACTGGATCAGTTTTTGTTACTTTTTTCAATTTTGTTGGAATAACTTCTAAATAATCATTAGAGTTTGTTACAACAACCATAGTTGTATAGTCTAAGCCCGCTTCTTTAATCATTTTTAAGTCAAATTCTAATAACAATGACCCCGCTTTTACATACTCACCTTTTTCAACATATTGAATAAATGGTTTTCCTTCTAATTTAACGGTATCAATTCCAACATGAATTAGAATTTCAGAGCCATTTTCAGTTGTTAAGCCAATTGCATGTTTTGTTTCAAAAGTTGCACTTATAATCCCATTAGCAGGAGCATAGATTTTTCCTTCTACAGGAATAATAGCAACACCCTTCCCTAAAACTTCTTTTGAAAACATTTCATCGTTAACTTCGTTTAATGGAACAATCTTCCCTTTAACAGGACAATTCACTTGATTTAATTTATTATCATCGTGTTTTACTTCACTTTCTTTCGGATCATCAAAACCAATAACTAAAGTTGCAATAAACGTTACAACAGCTGAAATAA
>ERZ507075.278-NODE-278-length-34215-cov-8.12611_pt1 | contig 34215 bp, 44 predicted proteins | sample MGYA00512863_ERZ507075 | MGnify/ENA metagenome assembly ERZ507075 | reverse complement strand
GACTGGGGCGTATGGAGAGATGCATTTACAACATTTGTTAAAGATATTTTATGGGGTTATGAATATCCTGGAGAATCTACTTATCAAGCCGGTGTGACAGTAGAAGAAAATATTAATCCAGCATATGATGGTGATTATATAACAACTTTTGTATACGAAGATCAAGATATCAAGGATGCGGTCAAGGTAACTGTTTCAGGAAATTTACAATTCTATTCTAAAGATGATGAAGCGGTTAAAAACTATACTCAGACTTTAGATTTTTCACAAGCAAAAGTATATAATGCTTACGAGTATAAAGATGGAATGTTTAATACTGGCTATGGGTTAAATAATGATACTGCCATTTATGAATTGACAGAGACAAAAGATGAACGTTTTGAAATTACTTTACCATTACCAGGGAATCTTTACTACTATGACTATACAGTTACTTATGCTGATGGCACTACAGTAACAATTCAAGATCCAGCAAATCCGTCACTAAAAAATGACTACAATAATCATGATGCTGGCCACAGTTTGGTGTATGTTGGTTCTTCAAAGAATACTATTGATGGACAAGAATATGTTTATGCTAGAGATGATAATCAAAAAGGAACATATTCATTCGTAAATTATGATGCGATTGATGGAACAAAACAACCATTGGGTATATATCTACCATATAACTATGATGCTACTAAAAGCTATAAAACTATTTATGTATCACACGGTGGCGGTGGTAATGAAGTTGAATGGATGACAATTGGTGCGGTTCCAAATATAATGAATAATTTATTAGCTGATAAAGAAGCAGCTGAAGCAATTGTTGTAACAATGGATAATACATATTTTGGTTGGGACTACGATCAAATTAAAAATAACTTGATGAATCATATTATTCCATTTATTGAAGCTAACTATAGTGTTTCAACTATCAGCAATGATCGTGCATTCTGTGGATTATCTATGGGTGGTCTTACAACAACGTCTATTTATACGACCTTAGCAGATAAATTTGGATATTTAGGAATTTGGTCAGCAACTGATCCAAATACTGATATATCAGCAATAAAAAATGCGGACAAACCAACATTATTATTAGCAGCTGGTATTGTTGATTATGGTAAAGTTGGATTTACAGGAAATAAAGATTTTGCAGGATTATTAGCAAATCTAGATGAAGCAGGCATTAAATATGATTATATTGAAACTTATGGTGCTCATGACTGGGGAACATGGCGTAGTCTGTTTACAACATTTGTAAAAGACTATTTATGGGATATTAAAGAAGTAAAGGATGAGCCAACAGTAAATCCTGGAGATACGACAAAACCGGTTGTAAGTGTAAAAACTGGTGATAATGTTGATATAAATGGACTGTTACTCATTTCTGGACTATCATTATTAGGTATTTCTATTCAATACTATTGTAAGGCTCATAGAGGACATTAAAAGACTATATATTTTGAAGCGAACCCCAAAAGTTGGACATAACCAACGTGAGGGGTTTTTATTATGGTAAAGTTAACGAGAAAAAAGATGCTATAATTTATAGAGAGGGATTACAAAACCCGCTATAAATTATAATGAGAGATTATGAAGATAATCCATAATCTCTTTAAAGTATAGTGGGGAAAATGTCCGGATTATCATTCCTTTCACTTTTTTATTTTGTGGACTAATAGAATAAGATTCATATTTATTTTGTGAATAAATATTATCCTTTTTATTGACCTAAACCTTAGGGCATAATATGTAATAAGCGCAAGGAGAATGAATGCTATGAAGACCATGAAGTTGAAGAGTGGTTTCATATTACCAAGAAAGCACTCATATATTATGAAAAAGTTGGTTTAATAAAACCAGATAGAGATGATAATGACTACCGAAATTATAGTCAAAGCGATGCTGATAGTGTGAAACTTATTGTATTTTTAAGATCAATGAAAATATCACTAGAAGAAATAAAAAAATCAATATATCAATGTATAGCAGATTGGGAAAAAGATGGACGATACAATCATGTCGCTTTTGTAGTCGCATCTGGAAGTAAAATATCTAGCGGGTATGATGATGTAACAATTGCACAACATACAAGTAACTGTTGTGCTAGAGTAACCTCTTCCGTAACCGGATGGGGAAATACCTCTGCAGTATAAAATTTACAATCGAAGAACTACGAATGAGAATATAGAAATTGAAAAATAGTTACTTGCAGATTCTAGTACTAGATAAGAGTATAAAATATAGGCGCTTTAAAATAATGTAGGGTGCCTAACAAAAAGTAGGGTTGGAAGATGTAATGTCTTCATTAATAACCCTATTTTTTATGTGTCTAGATATATTATCCAATTTATATTTTATTTAGATTTGTTTTGCTTAAAAGGTTAGAATAATCGTATTTTTTTATTTTTTAAAAGTAATTTCTATATTACAGGCGTAAATGATAATAGGAGGTATTTTTATGGATGAACTATTTGAAAAAATCTTAAATCATGCAATTAATTATAAGACATCAGATATTCATATTTTAATGAAGCAAAAATGTTCTGTTTCTTTTCGGCAACATGGTGATTTGGTATTATATGATACATTTGAAAGTCATATCGGATTAAAATTATTTAATTATATTCGTTTCAAGTCAAATATAGATATTAATTATCGTTTACGACCACAAACGGGTCATTTAAATTATATTTATCAAAATCAAATTTACTATTTACGAATATCTAGTTTACCTGGTAGAGAATTAGATAGTATTGTAATTAGAATTTTAAACAATCATCAACAAATTGCCCTTGATAAATTGACTATTTTTAAAGAAACAACTGTTTTTTTAAAACATATCACGACTTTAGAAGCCGGACTATTTATTGTAAGTGGAGCAACTGGTTCAGGAAAGTCAACCACACTATATACCCTACTAGATTCAATTAACGCTACTCAACAAAGAAATATTGTCACTCTTGAAGATCCAGTCGAAATAAAAAAGGAGTATTGCTTGCAAATTCAAATAAACGAAAAACTAGGAATTACATATAATAACTCTTTAAAACAAATCTTACGCCATGATCCTGATGTAATAATGATAGGTGAAATACGCGATGAGCAAACTGCTCGTCTAGCTGTTACATGTGCATTAACAGGCCATTTAGTATTAACAACAATCCATTCGTCAAATTGCCTTACAACAATCAGACGTCTTTTAAACTTAGGACTTTTAAAAATTGATATAGAGGATGTTTTAATTGGCATAATATGCCAAAAAATGCTCTATCACAAGTATACACATCAGCCCTTAATTTTACCAGAATATTTAAATCGTCAAAAAATTTTAACTTTTTTCAATAATGAACCTGTTAAGTATCAAACATTTGAAATGAATGCAAAATATTTATTAAAAAATAATTTAGTTGATTATACACAGGTTGCAGGAATTATTTATGAATGATGATTTACAATTATTAGAAAATATCGCTAACTTTTTAAAACAAGGTTATTTAATCAAAGATGTTTTAAATTTATGTCTGATAATCCATCAAACTGAAAAAATAAAGCTGATTGAACAAAATTTGGTTGCTGGTAAAGCATTTGATGAGGTTATTATAGAAATTGATTTTGACAATACATTTATTGAATACTTTAAATTTTTTCGATTTAAAAATAATATTTCAACTGCAATTGAGCATAGCTTAAAAATATGCAGAAAAAAGGAACAAATATTTACACAGCTAAAAAAAGAATTAACGTATCCAGTTTTACTCATTATTTTTTTAATGTTTTTTTCATTGTTTATTGTATATGGATTATTACCATCAATCATGCAATTGTTTGTCGAATTTAATATTAGTCCAAGTATTATAACTAGAATTATATTTAAGCTTTTTGAAATTATTCCAATTATAGTAATTTTCATTATACTTAGTTTTACAGTATTTTTCACAATAAGTATTTATGCTATTAAAAGAAAATATTTTAAACTTATTGATTTGTTAATTGAAAAAATAGTTTTAATAAGAAGGTTAATCCAAAAATACTATTCACTAAAATTTGCTCTGTACTATAATGAATTACTGATCAATGGCTATGATTCAACTGATATTATTGTCATGCTTTATGAGCAAATAGATGATAGTGATATTAAAATGATAATTTACGAAATTTATTGACAAGTTTTAGAAGGAGAAGCTTTAGAGGATATAATAAATGATTTTGAATATTTTGAACCATTATTTATAGCATATTTTAAATTATTAATTCATGATAATCAAAAAGATAAATCACTCGATAATTATTTAAGGGTATCTATTGATACTTTGCATATGCAGGTAACGAGATTGATTAAACTCTTTGTACCAATAATATATTGTTTTGTGGCTGGTTTTGTAATTTTAGTTTATGTTGCAATTGTTATTCCGATGATGAATGTAGTCAGTAATTTATAGGAGGTATGAAAGATGAAAAGGAATAATGGCTTTACATTGATTGAGATGATTTTTTGTATTTCAGTAATTTTAGTTATTTTGTTACTTGTTATTCCTAATGTAACTAGTAAGAATCGGGTTGTTAAAGAAAAGAGTTGTGATGCGCAAATAGAAGTAGTTAATTCACAAATAGTTTTATACGAAATTGAAAACGGAGAACTTCCAACAAGTATTAGTGATTTGACTTCTGGAGAACATCCATATTTGACAGAAAAGCAGGCAACATGTCCAAGCGGACTTAGGATTTCAATCAGTGATGGACAAGCATATGTACGATGATAGCGGATTCACTCTGATTGAAGTTGTCTTTACAATTAGTATAATCTTAATTTTAAGTACAATTACACTTCATTTTGTAATTAATTCAAAACCAGTAATTTCTTTACAGCAGCAATGTCAACAGGTAATTTCATTGTTAGAAGAAGGAAAAAGTAGAGCTATGATCAACCACGAGCAAATAAATATAGTTATTCAAACAAAACAAATTAGTTATAATGGACAAAAGGATCAACGAACTCTTACGATTAACGACAACTATTATATTGACGATTATTATGAGTTTCACTTTAATCATAATGGAAATATCAGTTCGGGTGGTCATCTAAAGATTTGTAGTTCAAATGGATGTAAAAGTATAATTTTAAATGTTGGAAGTGGAGCATTTTATGTTAAATAAGCAAGGGATGACATTAATTGAAACATTGATGGCTTTTTCTATTTTTATCAGTATTATAGTATTGTTTCTTTCTTGTTATAATAATGCAATAAATCATCATTATCAGATTAATCAGGATTATACGAACTATTTAAAACAGCAACAAGAAAAGGAGGTAGAACTGTGGCAGACAAGTGGTTTGAACGAATCAGTCAACGAGGTTTTACATTGATTGAAGTTCTTTTTTCTTTATCAATATGTTTATTAATTATTTTAAACAGTGTCCCTATTTTAAGAATAGTTACTGCAAAAGATAAATTATCTTTTAATCTTTCTAGTTATGCTCTTGGAGTTAAACAAATTTCATCAATTTTGCATACGGCTAAGGATATTGAAATCAATGATGATTTAACTTACACAAATGCAAATAACGAAATCTTTACTATTTCACTAAATCATCATAGGATAGTAAAAGAGCCAGGTTTTGATATCATTATACACAATGTTGATGAATTAAATTTTTATCAAAAAAATAAGAATATTTATATGAAAATAATAGTCGATAATAAAGAACATGTTTATCTTATTGCTACTGATTATCAAATAAGTGAGAATGAAAAAGATGAAGTTGAAACAGTATTGTAATAATCGGGGTACGATTCTTCAAGTCGTGTTAGTTATTTTTATTGTTTTAATCTTAAACATAAGTCTTGTTTTTAATAATATAATAGAGAATAGCCGCAGTCTAGAACGAATCAGAGAATTAGATAGGGCACGTTTGTTGGAAATAACAATACTGAGATATTATAAAGAAACAATTTTAAATGATCTTCTTTTTAGTGATGAAATAAGTATTGATGATTATTTCATTAATTATACAGTGGATGATATGGGGAGTTACTATTATATTGTTACAACAATCAAACAAAATGATTCATCATACAGTTTTAATTTGGAGATTAATATCGAAACGCTAGTAATATCATCGTTTGATTATCAATAGTTACTAAAATCACTTCACTTTATCGATGATTTTTGATATAATCACAAAGTAAATTACAAGTAAGGAGATTTTAAAATGATTAGTGTTGGAGATTTAAGACCAGGAATTACTTTTGAATATGAAGGTAACTTATATGTAGTGCTTGATTATTCTCATAATAAAACAGCTCGTGCGGCTGCAAATATCAAAGTTAAAATGAAAAATATGCGTTCTGGAGCAACTACTGAAATTACTTTTGGTGGAAATGATAAAGTAAAAAAAGCACATATCGATAAACGTAAAATGCAATATTTATATAATTCAGGAGATGCTTTAGTTTTCATGGATAATGAAACTTACGAACAAATCGAAATTCCTGCTGGAAACTTAGAATGGGAAATGAATTTCTTAAAAGAAAGTGATGAAGTTGAAGTAACTAGTTATGAAGGAGAAGTATTAGGGGTATCTTTACCAATTAATGTACCTTTCACTATTACAGAAACTGAACCAGCAGTAAAAGGTGATACAGCTACTGGGGCAACAAAAAATGCAATTATCGAAACTGGATTTCAAATTAAAGTACCTTTATTTATTTCTGAAGGTGAAGTTGTCATTGTTAATACAGTTGATGGAAAATATCAAGGAAGAGCTTAACACTAGTTTAACTAGTGTTTTTTTTCATATATTTTAACTTTTAGCATATATTAAAGTAGTTGATAAAAGGAGAAATAATATGAATAGACAAGCCATTACTTTTTTAACCCTATTTAGTCTAATTTTGGTACTTTCAATTTACTATATTCTTCTACCACCTGAAGGTGAAGCCAGTGAAGTATCTGTTAATAATGAAGAATTATCGCAAATTGAAGTATTACAACAAAATTTAGAAAAAGAAAGAGCAGATTTAATTAGTGAAAATAATGCAATTATTGCATCAAGTGATAGCGATAGTAATAAAATCGCTGCTGCTTTGGCTAATATTAGTGAAGCTAAAGAAACTGCTGCTTTAGAAGCAAAAATTACAAAGATAATTAATGATGCTGGTTTTAAGAATGCATTTGTTGAGGTTGAGAATAAAACGATTAAAGTAGTTATTGATAAAAAGGAAGCAAGTAGTAGTGATGCTAACAGTATTATTAAAACAGTTATGGAAAAGACTAAAAATGAGTATCAAGTTGAAGTCAAGTTTATCAGTGAGACTTGAATTTTATCTTAAATTTATATACAATGGGAGTATATAAAGGAGCATTTAATATGAGTCAAGAATATTATTCAGTAGAAAAAGAATCTAATTTAGGAGCTTTAAATATTGGTTTGAGCGTTTTTCAAGCTATAGTTGTAAAAGCAGTTGAGTCAGTTGATGGTGTTCAATTTGAAGGAAATATGATCCCAATGCCTGGAAGTGGGCCAGTTAGAACAAATATTAATAAAAATAACCAAGTAATTATTGATGTTGATGTACTAATTGATTATGGATTGAATGTTGCATCAGTGACTAGTGCCTTACAAAATAAAATAGCTCAAAGCTGTTTTGAAATGACAGGAATCAAAAATGTTAAAGTAAATATTGAAGTTAAAGGAATTAATTTTTAAGGTTATCTTCGGATAATCTTTTTTGTTTTATTATGATGCATTTCGTTTATTTTAAAGTGCAAATATGGTAAAATCATGATAGATATTTTGGAAGGACGGATTAGATGAAAAAATATAGAAAAAAAATAATTAGAGAAAAAGCAGTAATTGCAACTTATCAAAAACTGCTAGTAGATACAAATGAAGATGAGATTCGTGAATATTTAAACAGTGATAAGGATTTATCTAGCAATCAAGATGATTTTGATTATTGTTTTATGTTTATTATAAGTATTGCTAGTAACATTGAACGTTATAAAGCTGAAGTTGCTAAATATTTAAAACCCGGATGGACGTTAGATAGATTATCAAAAATGGAACTTGCAATTTTATTAGTTGGATGTTATGAACTTTTAGAAACTGAACAAAGTAAAGAAGTAATCATTAATGAAGCGGTTGAATTATCAAAAAAATATTGTGATAGTGATGCTTATAAATTCATTAATGGATTACTTAATAGGATTAAATAGTGGAAAAACGATATCTGACGGTTAGTGCACTTAATCGTTATTTAAAAGCTAAAATTGATTCTGATAGTCAATTACAGCGAATCTTAATCAAAGGTGAGGTTTCTAATTTTAAACATCATAGTTCAGGACATTTTTATTTTATGCTAAAAGATGAGCATTCAAGAATAAATGCAGTAATGTTCTCTTCAAAAGCTAGTAAAGTTCCTTTTGATTTGACCAATGGGATGAAAGTACTTGTTCAAGCTAGTGTGTCAGTATATGATGTAGCAGGCACCTATCAATTGTATGTTGATACAATTGAACAAGATGGATTAGGAAATTTATTTTTAAAATATGAACAATTAAAAAAGCAGTTAGCTAGCGAAGGTTTATTTAACCCTGAAAATAAATTAGTAATTCCTAAATTTCCTAGTAAGATTGCAGTTTTGTCAGCCTATCCTAGTGCCGCTCTTGCTGATATTATTAGAACCATTCACTTGCGTTTTCCTGTCGTTCGTGTAATCGTATTTCCAATTCCAGTCCAGGGTAAGGATGCATATTTGGAAATAATTAGAACACTTAGATATGTTGATACACTAGGATTTAGTGAAATTATTATTGCAAGAGGCGGAGGTTCATTAGAAGACTTATGGAACTTCAACGAGGAAGGATTAGCTCGAGCAATTTATCAATGTAAGACACCTATTATTAGCGGTGTTGGTCATGAAGTTGATTTTACTATTTGTGATTTTGTTGCAGATTATCGTGCTGCAACACCAACGGCTGCGGCAATTAAAGCAACACCGGACTTATTTGAATTACAGCAGGCTGTAGACAATATAAAATATACTTTAAATAATTTAATGAAACAAAAAATTATATTAAATAAAGAAAATTTAAATCGATTAAAGTCATTCTATTTATTTAAAAATCCTCAAAAAATGTTTGAAGATAAGACGGCTAAAATTGATTATTTATATGATCAATTAAATAATGTTTTTAACCATGATTTGATTGAAAAACAAAACAAAGCAAGCAATTTAATACAAACTTTTAATCATCAAGCCAATTTATTTACACTAAATCAGCGAAATCGTTTAGATACAATTAATCGAACGATGAGTCTTGAGATTAAACGTAAATTACAACATAATCAAGAAAAGTTTTATTATTCATTATCAAAATTAAATACTTTATCACCCCTTAAAACATTAGAACGTGGTTATGCAATTGTTTTAAAAGAAGATCATGTTATTTCATCAGTTGATGATTTAAATAGTGGTGATAAAATTGAATTAAAATTACATAATGGCATTAAAAAGGCCATTATAGAATAGAGGTTAATTTATGGACAATATAACATTTGAACAAGCAATGAGTCGCTTAGAAGAAATTATTGCGGCTCTCGAAAATAACCAAATATCACTTGAAAAAAGTGTAGATTTATTTCAAGAGGGAATAAAACTATCAAAGATTTGTAGTGATAAGTTAGCTGGAATTGAAGATAAAGTAGCAAAAATCTTAGTGGATGGAAAGTTAGAAGATCTAAAAATCGAGGAATAACATGGAAAATTTAATTGAACAAATTAATGAACGATTATTAGAAATCATTGAGGAATTTGGCGATTCTAAAGTTAAAGAAGCCATGAAATATTCTTTGATGGCCGGTGGAAAAAGGATTCGTCCGGTAATGATGCTGCAGGTGATTCGTAGTTATGATAAAAATTACCAAGATTATCTAGATATTGCTTGTGCAATTGAGATGATACATACGTATTCATTGATTCATGATGATTTACCAGGTATGGATAATGATGATTTAAGACGTGGGCGACTAACTTGTCATAAACAATTTGATGAAGCAACTGCCATTTTAGCTGGCGATGCATTATTGAATGAAGCTGTTAATGTAATTATTAAAACAAAAGTTCCTGATGAATTAAAAATCTCGTTGTTAGCAACTTTATATCAAGCCAGCGGTATTAACGGAATGATTTTAGGGCAAGCATTGGATATGGAATACGAAACTAAATTGGCTACTCGTGATCAGTTAGATTTGATTCATCACCATAAAACAGGAGACTTAATCAGTGCAGCGATGAAAATGGGAGCGTTAATTGCTAATCCCGATGACCAAAAAACATGGGTAGAAATCGGTTATAAGATTGGTTTAGCTTTTCAAATTCAAGATGATGTTTTAGATGTAGTTGGTGATAGTAGTTTATTAGGAAAAAAAGTTGGTAGTGATCAAGTAAATCATAAATCTACATATGTAACTTTGATGGGAGTAGAACAATCTCAAATGATTGTTGAGCAATATTTTAAAGAAGCAATGGAATTAATTTATAAATTAAAGATTAATCATGGATTAATTCTAGAAATAATGGAAAAATTAAAGAAAAGAGTGAAATAATGGATCTAGAAAAAATTACAGATCCCTCTTTTTTAAAAGAGCTGGATATTAGACAATTGAATCAATTAGCCGATGATATCCGCAAATTTTTGATTAATAATATTTCAAAAACGGGAGGACATCTTTCGAGTAACTTAGGAGTTGTAGAATTGAGCATTGCACTGCATTATGTTTTTAATTCCCCTAAAGATAAAATTTTCTTTGATGTAGGACACCAGTCTTATGTTCATAAAATTTTAACGGGACGTGCTGGTCAATTTTCTACACTACGCCAATATAAGGGACTTTCAGGCTTTCAAAAGCGTTGTGAAAGTGAACATGACCCTTGGGAAGCTGGTCATTCCTCAACTGCATTAAGCGGGGCCTTGGGAATGGCAGTAGCAAGAGACTTGAATCATGAAAATTATCATATTTTACCTGTGATTGGCGATGCTGCAATGGTTGGGGGTGAATCTTTAGAAGCATTAAATCATCTTGGCTCAATTAATAATAAAGTGATTATTATTTTAAATGACAACCAAATGGCAATTGGTAAAAGTGTTGGTGGTTTTGGTGATTTTTTATCTTCAATAAGAATTAGTGGTACATATAATAATTTAAAAGAGGATTATCGCAATATTACTTCGCACAATAAAATAGGTAAGATGATTTTTAATGTTTCCAAACGGGTTAAAGATTTTGTTAAGCATGGATTGATTGATGATACAATTTTTGAAGATTTTGGGGTTGATTATCTGGGTCCGGTAAATGGTCATGATTTTGATGATCTAATTAGGGTTTTAAATTTAGCTAAAAGTGCAAAAACTAGTGTTGTAGTTCACGTGGTTACGAAAAAAGGGCGTGGCTATAAATACGCCGAAAATGATATTGCCGGTAAATGGCATGGGATTGCCCCATTCAATATTGAAGACGGAACTATGAAAGGTGCGGGAACTAGTTCGAAAATAAGTTGGTCAAAAATGGTTGCTGATCATATTGAAAGGCAGATGAAATCAGATCAGGATATTGTTGCTATTACCCCTGCCATGATTCATGGTTCTGCAATGGATAATATTTTTATGCATTATCCTGAGCGAAGTTTTGATGTTGGAATTGCTGAAGAGCATGCTTTGACTTTTACAGCAGGGTTAGCAATTTCTCAAAAAAAGCCATTTATTTCTATCTATTCTTCATTTTTACAACGTGCATATGATCAAATAAATCATGATATTGCAAGAATGGATCTGGGCTGCTTGATTTGTGTTGATCGCTGTGGATTTGTTGGAGCAGACGGACCTACACATCATGGTGTTTTTGATTTAGGAATATTAACACCTCTGCCAAATGTAATAATTTGTACTCCAAGTAATAGTTATGATGCTAAACGCTTTATTAACACATATTTAAAGAATAACGATCATCCTTACATTTTAAGAATCCCTCGAGGCGATATTGAAGATATGAATGTAGGTGATGAGCTTTTAACTATTGGTAAATGGCAAGTTGTAAATCGAAAAGATTACGATGTAACAATTATTTGTTATGGTCAAAACGTTAACTTGATTCGTGAATTTTTTAAAGATAAAGAGATAAAAGTTAGAATTATTGATGCTTTATTTATTAAACCTATGGATGAAGATATGTTAAATGAAATTATTGATGAAAAACCGTTGATTGTTTATGAAACAGAATTAAAAACTGGTTCTTTAGCTAGTAATATTGCTTATTATTATAGCCAAAATAATATTTTAAAACGGATTCATAGTTTTGGAGTAGATGACCACTATTCTGTTCAAGGAACAGTTGCACAAATTTTACAAGATGAGGGTTTAGATATGGATACTTTTTATCAAAAAGTTAAGGAGATACTAAATGAAGAAGGAAAGAATTGATGTTTTATTAGTCGAACAGGGCTTTTTTGATTCTCGTGAAAAAGCTAAACGCGCGATTATGGCCGGGATTGTTCATGATGATTATGATATTATTGATAAACCGGGAACAAAAATTCCAATAGATTCAAATCTTCATGTTAAAGGAAACATAATGCCATATGTGTCACGTGGTGGCTTAAAACTGGAACGTGCCTTAAAGGAGTTTGAATTAGATATAACGGATAGAATAATGGTCGATATCGGCAGTTCAACAGGTGGGTTTACCGATTGTGCTTTACAGAATGGTGTAAAACTAGTTTATGCAATTGATGTTGGAACCAATCAATTAGTTTGGAAATTACGCAATGATCCACGTGTTATTGTAAAAGAACAAACAAATTTTAGATATGCAACAAGTGAACTGTTTGAACATGGAATTCCTACTTTTGCTTCAATTGATGTATCTTTTATTTCTTTGAAGTATATTTTTGATGCATTAAAAAATATTTTACATAGTGGTAATCAAGTTGTAGCACTAATCAAACCGCAGTTTGAAGCTGGACGTGAAGAAGTTGGGAAAAAGGGAATAGTCAAAGAACCATCTGTCCATCAAAAAGTAATTCAACATGTTATTGAATATGCAAATCATGATGGCTTTGTTTTAGAAAAGTTAACTTATTCGCCAATAACTGGTGGTGAAGGGAATATCGAGTTTCTAGGGCTTTTTGTTAAAGATGGTAATAATGTTGCCATTGACATAGAAAGAGTTGTAGAAACAGCACATAATTGTTTTAAAGGGTAGGTGAGATAATGTTAGAGAGTATATATATTGAAAATTTTGCTATTATCGACCGTCTTGAAGTCGATTTTCATAATCATATGACTGTTCTTACGGGAGAAACTGGGGCAGGAAAATCAATTATTATTGATGCGATTGGTCAATTAATGGGAAATCGTAGTCAATCAAGTTTTATTAAAGCTGATTGTGATGAATGTTTTATTGAGGGTGTTTTTACAATTGGTGCTAAGTCACCAGTCTTAAATAAATTAAAAGAATATCGTATTGATTATGAAGATAAATTAGTTGTTTCAAAATCTTTTAATCGTGATAATAAATCGATTATTAAAATTAATTATCGTAATGTTTCAAAAATGGTATTACAATCAATCATGGCTGATTTAATTGATATTCATTCACAATTTGAAACCCATAGTCTTTTTGATGCTGAAAATCATTTAATTATTTTAGATGAGTTCATTAATCAGCCTTTAAAAAAATTATTTCAGACATACTCACTAGCATATCGTACTTATAGAGAAATAAATCGTGACTATCAAAAAGCATTAAACGAAGAGCTGAGTGATGAGCAATTAGAATTTTATCAAGCTCAATTAGCTGAAATTAATAGTCTTGATCTTGAAGAATTAGATGAAGATGAGTTAGAACGTGAAAAAAAACTGCTTCAAAGTTATGAGAAAACAAATGAGCAAATTTCTAAATATCGACAATATATGAATGGTGATCGTGGTGCTCTAGCAACATTAAGCAATGCATTAAGCGAATTAGAAGAATTAAACGATAATCCTCAATATCAAAATACGTATGAAAGGATGTATGACCTATATTATAATTTAATTGATCTTGATGATGAAATAATCAATGAATTTAATAGTACTAATTTTGATGAATATCGTTTAAATGAAATTCAAGAAGTCTTTTTTAAATTAAATCGTTTAAAAAGAAAGTACGGACAATCAATTGAGGCGATTAAAGAAGCTAAAGAAGATTTAGAAATGAAAGTTGCTGCTTTTAACAATCGGGAAACATATTTGAATGATTTAAAAAAACAATTGGATATTGCTTATCAAGAGACCAAATCAATAGCTGAGCAAATTACTAGATTAAGGCAATCAAAAGCTAAAGAATTTACTGAATTAGTTACAAAAGAATTAAAATCTTTATATTTAGATAAAGTTGTTTTTAAGGTTGATTTTAAATTAGTTGATTTTCAAAAAAATGGACAAGATAATGTAGAATTCTTAATTTCTACAAATGCTGGACAAACATTAAAACCGTTGAATAAAGTAGCTTCAGGTGGAGAAATGTCCAGAATTATGTTGGCAATCAAGATATTGTCCTTATCTTCGAGCTCTGTGGAAACAATTATTTTTGATGAAGCTGATACTGGCGTTAGTGGTAAAGTGGCTGAAAGTATTGGAGCAAAGATGAAATATATTAGCAAGCAGCATCAAGTATTGTGCATTACTCATTTAGCACAAGTTGCCGCTTTTGCTAAAAATCATTATTTGATCCAAAAATCAAGCAATGACAATTATACAAATGTAAAGATTAAAGAATTATCTTATGATCAAAGTATTAATGAAATTGCTAAATTGATTTCTGGAAAAGAAGTATCTCAGGAATCAATAAATCATGCAAAAAAATTAAAAATAAGTAGTGAATAATTAAAAGCATAGAAACCAAACTATGATGTAACGAATGTTACAAGGAGGTTTCTATGCTTTTTAAAAAGCTAATCCTTTCCTTTATCTTAGCTTTAGCCATTATTAATCCAATTGCAATATATGCTATTTCTCTAGTACCTGGTGGAGATTCCATTGGAATCGAACTAGATTATCAAGGTGTGGTTATTACAGGAGGATATAAGATCAAAGTCGGTAATGAAAGCTACGATCCACTAGCAAAAGATTTTAAAGTTGGAGATATTATTGTCGCAATTAACAATCAAAAGGTAACAAGTATTGAAGAATTAAGCAATGTTATTAAAGAAGGCGATATAGCTAATCCCAGATATGATTTAACCATTAAAAGAGGTAAAGAAACCCTCCACCACGACCTCCAGGTCGTTTATGAAAATCAGCAATTTTCTACGGGATTATATGTCAAAGATGCAATTAGCGGGGTTGGAACACTTACATTTTATAACCCGGCAACTAGTACTTTTGGAGCTTTAGGACATGCAATGAGTGACTCTAAACTTGACAGCGAAGAGCTTATTCAAAATGGTAATATTTTTGAAAGTACAGTAACTAGTATTAAAAAAGCAACAACGCAATCTTCAGGAAATAAAATTGCAGACATTTCCAATATTGAAATAGGTAGTATAAACAGCCATAGTCAATTTGGTATTTATGGAACTTATAATTATGATATTTCAAAACGAGAAATGATGGAAACTGCATCTATTGAAGAAACTAAATTAGGAAAAGCCTACTTTTTAACTGTTTTAGATGGTGATAAAATCCAGAAGTGTGAAATTGAAATCACTAAATTGAATGACCAGGATTCTATAAAAGAAAAGGGAATTGAATTTACTGTGACAGATCAAGAAGTAATCAATAAAGCTAATGGAATTGTACAAGGAATGAGTGGATCACCGATTATTCAAAATAACAAAATAGTTGGGTGTGTGACTCATGTTTCAGGTAATAATCCAATTATTGGCTATGGTCTATATATAGATTGGATGCTTGAGATGGATAAATAAGGATAAAAAGGTGCTCAAATTGAGCACCTTTTTATTTCAATTTGGTGAGATTTTTAGTATAATTATACAGTTAAGGGGGAAACATGATGAATTTATTAACGATAAAAAGTGCATTTAAAGAAAGTATCCCCGTTATGATGGGATATTTAGTCTTAGGATTTGCTTTTGGAATGTTGCTTGTTTCTAAAGGATTTCCAATTTATTATGCATTTATTATGAGCTGTTTTATATATGCGGGAAGTATGCAGTTTGTAACAATTTCTTTATTAGCTGGTCAAGCTTCTTTTATTAGTTCATTTATTATGACACTGATGGTTAATGCAAGGCATTTAGTTTATGGATTATCAATGTTAAAAAAATTTAATTTTTTAGGGAAATTAAAACCTTATATGATTTTTTCATTAACGGATGAAACATTTTCTTTACTTGTGAAAAATGATTTTAAAAGTAAGAATGAGGTTTTTTTAATAAGTTTTTTAGATCAATGCTATTGGATCATTGGTTCTTTGGTGGGGGCAACAATTGGAAATAATGTATCTTTTAATACTCAAGGTTTAGAATTTTCAATGACAGCATTGTTTATAGTTATTGTAATTAATCAAATTAAAAATAATTCTAATCATTTAGCGACATTGATTGGTTTTTTTGTCAGCATAATTTGTTTGATTATTTTTGGTAGTGATAACTTTGTTATTTTTTCTATGATTTTAATCATGATAATATTAATTTTAGTTAAACCGAGGTTAAAAAATGAATAATGATGTCTTGATAATAATAGCAGTAGCTTTAGGAACAATCTTAACAAGGGTCTTACCATTTCTGATATTTAATGATGCTGAAAATTTACCACCGGCAATTAGTTATTTATCTAAAGTGTTGCCATATTCAATTATGGCAATGTTAGTTGTATATTGTTTAAGGGATACAACTTTTATTTCCGGAAATCATGGTTTTCCAGAAATAATTGCCGTTTCAATTACCATTATAATTCATTTATTAAAGGAAAATACTTTATTATCGATTTTAGTAGGCACAATTACATATATGATTTGCATTCAAGTGATTTTTGCATAAAGGAGGTATAGTAATGCAAGTTGTTTTCCACATTGATCTTAATGCATTTTACGCAAGTGCAGAAATATCACGTAATCCTGACTTAAAAGGAAAACCAATAGTTATATCTGGTAAATCACGACGAAGTATTATTACCACAGCTTCTTATGAAGCCCGTGAATTTGGCATTCACTCTGCAATGCCACTATTTCAAGCATTAGAATTGTGCAAAGATTTAATTGTTTTACCTGCCGATTTTGAATTATATCATCGTTTATCTAATGATTTTTTTTCAATAGTAGCTTCTTATAGCGAAATTTTAGAGGTTGCTAGTATTGATGAATGCTATGTAGATGTAACTAAAATAATTATAGATAAACAGATTCATCCAATATTACTTGCTAAAGAAATTCAAAAAAATATATATGAACATTTAAGTTTACGCTGTTCTATTGGAATCGCACCGAATAAATTTTTAGCAAAAATGGCAAGCGATATGAAAAAACCAATGGGAATTACTATACTTACAAGGTCTAATTTAAAAGAAATAATGTGGCCATTAGATATTAAGGATATGTTTGGAATTGGTAAAAAAACTCAGCCAAAGCTTAAAGCAGTAGGAATTAATACAATTGGTGATATTGCAAATTATGATAACTATAATAAACTAAGACAAATTATTGGCAAAAATGCGCTACTATTGTATCGTAAAGCCAATGGAATTGATAATAGCGCTGTTGATGCTAAACAAAATGAATTAAAGTCTGTAGGAAACTCAACTACTTTACCATATGATACAAATGATGAGGAAATACTAAGGGATACATTAAAGAGTTTAGCTCGCCAAGTTTCAGCGCGAGCTAATAAGCGCAACTTAATTTCAAATTCAATCTCGATTACTATAAAATATACTCGCTTTGAAAGTGTTACTAGACAAACTACTGTCAATTCATTTATTAATGATTATGAAACCATATTATCTACTGCAAAAATGTTATTTGATGCTAATTATAGCGGTCGGCCTGTGCGTCTTTTAGGCATCAGTTTAAATAATACAATCAATAAGAAGAACTACAAAGAACAACTTAATATTTTTGAAATGGCGCAAGAGGATGAAACCAATGATGATTCTCTTGAACAGTTACTAAATGCTATCAATAATAAATTTGATAAGAAGCTGGTGACTAAAGCTTCATCATTTGCAAAAAAGACTTCCCAAAAGAAATATTTAAAATAAAAGAATAAAATAATGATTTGCTCATAAGTTGTATAAACGGAGGATAACTTATGAGCATTTTAAATAAAGTTTTTAGAAATGAAAAAGTTTTAATTAATATATTTTCTGCAATATTATTTGTTTTTGGTATCTTATTTGGCATTATTTATTATTTTTATGGTAATGAAGCCCTATTAAATTTATGTAAATATATCTTTTTTTTCAAAGATAATGAGGCAACCAATAATTATAATCTATATATTACAATTACTAGTTTCTACATATTTTTATCTCTAATAATTTCAACTAGTTTTTTAGGAACAATTTTTAATAGTTTTGTTATTTTTACAAAAGGAATGCAATTATCGATTGCAAGTATTTTTTATTTTACTTTAAATACGTTTGATGCATCTATGCTTTTTTTAGGTTTTTTTCCACAATTAATTATTGAATTAGCATTAACTTATATTATTTCTATAATTTCTATTAGATTATCAATAAATTGTTTTACAATTTCATTTTTGACAACAGAAGTATTTAATAGTCGAAAAATAATTAATTATATCTTAGATTACGTAATAATTATCTTAATAATAGTCACATTATCAATGGCATTTAAGGTTTATGCACTTTAGTTAGCAAATCGTTAGTATGGTTAAATTTAAACGTGATATAATTATTAAGTGAAGGTGAGGTGAAAGTAAGTGTAGTACTTGCTAAATTTATGTTAATTAAAGATGCCTTAAGTGAATATAAGCAATATTTGATTGTTGAAAAAGGTTTGAGTAAGAATACTATTTATTCTTATCTACGAGATTTGATTGCTTTTTCTAATTTTATCGGTGAGGAATATGAAATTAATCAAATTGAAAATATTAATAAAGAACATATTCATCTTTATTTAAAGGAGTTATCGAAAACAAACTGTACTAATTCAATTTCTCGTAAACTTGTTTCTTTACGAATGTTATATATTTTTTTAGTGAAAGAAAATATTGTGAAAGAAAATCTCATGAGTAGTTTTACCTTACCGAAAAGAGATAAAAAATTACCTATTGTTTTGTCTCAAGAAGAAATGATAGAGATACTTGATGGGATCATTGTTTGTGATGCAATTAGTTCGAGAAATAGATGTATGGTTGAATTGCTATATGCAACGGGTATGCGTATTTCAGAATTGTTGAATCTTACTTTGAAAGATTTAAATATTAAAATGGGATTTATCAAAGTTATTGGAAAAGGAAACAAAGAGAGAATGATTCCAATCGGTTCATATGTTGGAGAGATATTGGAACAATACATAAATGATTATCGAGCTGAATTTAATATAAAAAATGATAGTTTATTATTTTTTAATAAGCATGGTCAAAGATTAAGTAGAGAAGAATTTTATTCTATATTACAAACAATTGTAAATTCAACTTCTATAACTAAAAAAGTCTCGCCTCATACTTTTCGGCATACGTTTGCAACTCATCTTTTAGAAAATGGTGCTGATTTGCGTTCTATTCAAGAATTGCTTGGCCACAGTGATATTAGTACAACAACTATTTATACACATATTTCGAATCAAAAGATTAGAAGTGAGTATCAGCAATTCCACCCACGCATAAAAAAGCATAATGATGGGTAAAATAATGTCTAGATATGGAAACAATTTAATGATATACTTATGATTGCGTAAAAAGTGACGCAAGGAATGGAGGACAAGATGAAATACAACAGAGTTTTTTTAATTGTGTGTGATTCCTTAGGAATTGGTAATGCAAAAGATGCTAATTTATATAACGATGAAGGATCAAATACTTTAAAACATATATGTAATGCCTGCAATGGCCTTGATTTACCAAATTTGGAAGGATTAGGATTAGGAAGTTTGGGTAATTTTTCTGGAATACATCAATTAACTTCACAATTAGGATATACTTTAGCTTTAAACGAGATTTCTAATGGTAAAGATACTATGACCGGTCATTGGGAAATGATGGGGCTTAAAACTGAAAAACCATTTATTACATTTACCGAAACCGGCTTTCCTCAAGAATTTATTGAACTTTTTGAAGAAAAAACTGGGCGTAAATGTGTTGGCAATAAGGCTGCAAGTGGTACAGCAATTCTTGATGAGTATGGTGAACATCAGATAAAAACAGGTGATTGGATCGTATATACTTCAGCTGATTCAGTTTTTCAAATAGCTGCAAATGAAGAGATTATCCCGTTAGAAGAATTGTATAAAGCATGCGAAATTGCTCGTGAAATAGCCATGGATGAGCGTTGGAAAGTTGGTAGAGTTATTGCTCGACCATATGTAGGAAAAAGGGTAGGGGAATTCAAACGTACTGCCAATCGTCATGATTTGGCCTTAGCACCATTTGGACGGACTGTTCTTGATAATTTGAAAGATAAACAGTTTGATGTTATTGGAGTTGGGAAAATTCCGGATATTTTTGTTGATCAAGGAATTACTAAAGCAGTTAAGACGGTAAGTAATCAGGATGGAATGGAAAAAACTGTTGAACTTGCAAAATCAGAATTTAAAGGATTGTGTTTTGTTAATCTTGTAGATTTTGATGCAGTATACGGTCATCGGCGTAATCCTGAGGGCTATGGGCAAGCAATTGTAGATTTTGATAAGCAATTGGAGGAATTAATGAAATATTTAAATCATGATGATTTATTAATGATCACTGCTGATCATGGTAATGATCCAACTTATAGTGGTACTGATCATACTCGTGAACAAGTTCCATTAATTATTTATTCAAAGGAATTATTGAAGCCACGTCATTTACATGATATGGAATCTTTTGCTGTAATTGGTGCTACAATTGCAGATAATTTTGGTATCGAATTACCAACTATTGGCCAATCAATTTTAGAATTAATTAAATAGGAGAATTTATGGAAGATAATACAAAACGATTGATCGTGATGTCAATTTTAGCTTATGCAATTGGAACGTTTATCTTTGCTGCAGGATTAATGACCAAGACAGCCGTTAGCATAATATTATTTTATATAATTGCAAGCATATTAATAATTTGCGGTATTTTAGCATTATATAATAATTATAAAAAAAATCATCAAATTAAATTATACTTATACTTAATAGTGGTAGGAATTGTTTTCTTGTTTTTAAATACAACGGCATTAATTAATAACTTATAGTTTATAAAAGCATTCTAAGATTATTGGAATGCTTTTAATTAGGATTTATCGATCAATTTATTTGGTTTGTCTATTAAAAATCAATTATAAAATTTACATAATATACAGTTTATGTATATATTTATATATAATCATAGAAAATATAGGACGAAAGTTGTGCGAAGTCAAATAACCTATTCTTTTAGAAATAAAGGATAGGTTTTTTGTTATTTAACTAAATAAAAAAAGAAAGAAAAGAGGAAAAAGAAAATGATTAAGATTGTAGGAATTGAAAGTTTAGATTATGAAAATAAACAAGGTAAACATGTTACGGGTGTAAAAGTCCATTATAACGATATGGAGCATGGTAAGGATAATGTTGAAGGCAGTTTGTGCGGTTATGAATGGCTTACACCAATTGCTTATGAACAGATGTGTGAAGGTTTAAAAACTGTTTCTATGTTAGGTTTAGAGGGCGATTTCAATTATCGTAAAAATGGAAATTATGTCAATGTATGTGGTTTCATTAAACGAGGTCAATAATATGAGTATGATATGGCTTTTTGTAGGTGCTTTAGTTATTGGTACAATTTATGGATTGCTGAAAGGTAACAGGTGACTATGGATGAAGATATTCAAGAGGGCACTTCAGTTGATGAAACATCAAGCATTGATATTGAGGTACTTAATCAACTGCTTAGTCAGTATTTTTATACAAAAGATGAACAAGCCCAAATGCAAAACGAAACGTCTAACCAACAGTTAGACAATCAAGACCAACTATTGGTTGAGTTACAAAGTATAAACCATAACTTGGAAACACTTCAGTACAATACACAATTAAATAATAATGTTGTTTATTTGGGTCTTGTTGTTGCTCTAGCTGTATTCTTCTTAGTTATGTTTTATAAATTCTTAAGAAATTTTATATAGGAAAGTGAGGAAAAAACAATGTTAACTGCTGAAATGTTAAAACCGATTACTGATAGCATTAATAGTGATTTAGGTATTTTATTACCTGTCGGCATTACAATCATGGGAATTATGATTGGTGTTAGTCTTATCCCTAGAATTGTTTATAAATTCTTATAAGATTAACTTCTTATATTGGGTTAGGATATTTAGTCCTAGCCCTTTAATTTTATAGAAAGGATAAAAATTTATGAAAATTATAAAAAATGCGCGTGAGCATATTCTTAAATTTAAGGAAAATCACAAAATTGATAAAATACTTCTTACTTTAGGTATTGTATTTAGTTCTATATTTATAAGTGGTTTTACAACGTTACACGCTGAAACGGGTGAGCCGTCTTTTGGAACTGAAGATCCTCAGGCTCTTGCAAAAAAATATGCTACAACTATAAATGTAGATAATTTTAAGTATTATACTTGTTCTACTTCTAAGTGGTATACCGATACTACTACTAAGTATTATTATGTTAATTTTGTTTTCTATAATGATGATTTGGTTAGCAATTATTATTTAGTTGACGGTGTTTGGCCTTATTTTAATTTTACTAAAGATGATAATATTACAGTTGGTGAATTAAAAATTAAATTTACTTATAAAAAATCTAGTGGCAGTTTTATAGGAAGTTCAGCTACTATAGACACTTTTGTTACTGCCGGTAATTCGCAAGTGGTTACTGAAACTAAATTTTCTACAAACGATAAAAATTTAGTTGAACTTGTTAGCTATGAGGGAAGTAATTTTGTCCCGGAGTTAATAACCCCGTCGTTGCTGAACCCAGTGAAGACACTACCGAGCCAGATAATGAAGGATGGCTTGACGGTATTACCGATTGGCTTGGCGGTGCTTTCGGCGGTATTACTGATTTTCTTGGTTCGGCGTTCGATACGGTTGGGGGTTTAATAAGCGGTGGCTTTGATTTTGTAGTTGGTGCAGTAGATAAGGTAACGGGTGCAGTTGATAAAGTTCTCGATTTTCTTGGTGGTATTGTTGAGGCTATAGCGTCCGCTATCGGTGAACTTTTAAGCTTTATATTAACACCGTTGTTTGATTTTATAGGCGGTTTCTTTAATTTACTAGGTGAGCTTTTACAGTTCCTGTTAAAACCTTTATTTGTATTTATAGATGCGTTCTTCGACTTATTAGGAAATTTGTTAAAAGGTCTATTCGTTCCTAGTGATAATTTTCTAGATAGTAATTTTAAAACTATACAAGATACTCTTAGTAATAAAATTGGTATAGATTTAAGTATATTAGATAGTCTTACTAAAACTAAAGAGGTTAGGGGCGATATATTTACTCCTATAGTTTTTACAATCTTTGGTCATAGACAGTCTATAGACTTATCTTTCCTTTCTTATGCTCAGCCTTATACTCGTGCATTAGGTACGGGGTTAGTTGCTATATTCTTGTGTTGGTATCATTATTCTCATGTGTTGTTTTTAATTAGAAAATCTAAACCAATAGAGGGAGACGGACATAGTGGTCAAAACGCTAATAATAAGGTAGGTAGCGAAAAATGATAACTGAATTGGTGCTAAAAGTTTTCTTTGGCTTTGCAAATTTTCTTATAGGTCTTTTACCTAAGATGAATAGTGAGCAAGGCTCTATTACAAGTGTATTCTATGATTTGTTGCAGTATGGTATATATTTCTTTGGCAGTTCGCCGTTTGCAATGGTATTCGCTAGTGTAGTGTTGTGGGCTAGTATCGATATACTTTGGGCGATTATAGAATGGGTATATATAAAGATACCTGGTGTTAATTAATACACTGCGCAACGTTCTACGGCGCAGTGTATTAACAACATTATTTATATAAAGGGGTTTTTTTATGAAAAATGAAACTAAACAAAAGATAAAGGATTTTGAATTTAAGATAATACTTTTAGATTTAATAAAATGGAAATTAATAGATTTATATAGATTTAAAAAATATGGTAAAAAATTGCATATGTACGGTGTACGTTGTTTAACGGGTATGTACGGTTGTGGGAAAACTATGGTAATGACACAAATTGCTTTGAATTTAAGGAATAAACATGGAAATGATATTTATATTTGTACTAATTTCGGTCTAGCTATACAAGATTTTGAATTTAATGACGTTAGACAAACGGGCGTGCAGTACGATAAACCTATAGTGTTTATGTGGGACGAAGTTCAAAATGAATTTCCCGCAACTGATAAAGTATTCCCAAAAGAGATAAGGCAGGCATTGTCTTTAAACCGTAAAGGTAATGGTAAAATGTTCTATTGGGCTAGTCAAGACCACGAATTGGTGCATAAGACTATTCGTAGATTAACTATCGAATATGGAGTGTGCAAGACTATATTTGGACGATATACAAAAGTTCGGTGGTATCGGGATTATGATTATAAAGCACTTTATGAGGAAGTCGATATTAATAAAAAAATGAAGATACACCCGTTTAAGAAAATGAAGTTTATACAAAGCGATTATATACGTTCTCTATATGATTCTTACGGTTGGGATAATGGAGAAAAATTAAAAACATAGTATTTTAATTTGGATCCAACGAGGAGTCCACGAACGCAGTGAGCCGAGTGGGTTCCAAATTAGAATACGTGACCGACAACGACGCAACCGCAAAAGTTATAAAAGCGCAGCGGTTATGCACTTTTGTTGTTGCGGTAGTGTAAGGTATAGACACTACTGCCCCCAAAGAAGTAACAAAGTTACTTTTTTGACGCCCTAACGGCGAGTGGAAAATGTTTTAAAAGAGTGTGTCCCTTACTTGATATAGGGACACATTTAGTACCCCTATATAGAATGGTGGTGTTTTTATTGGAGTTGCTACCTTAAATGTAAAAGAGTGTAATACTTATGCTAGTTACATTGTAAAGGATTATGGTTTGTTTGAAAAACATATAGTTTTTAAGAATAATATTAAGATAAAAGGTTATATAGAAGATAATAAAGATGGTAAAAAAACACTTAATGATGAAAAAAATAAATATGATAGTTTAAGTGATATAGATAAAGATTTATATAATAAAGGTTTTTTTGAATTAGATGATTTTAATATTAAAAATAAAGATAATAATATACTGCGTTCTAAAAGGCGCAGTAAGCAAAAAGTATATGATATGTGTGTGTTAAATGATTGGGATTATTTTATTACTCTTACTTTTTCTAAAGACAAGGTAAAAGATAGGTATGATTTAGAAGAATTAAAAAAAGTTACACTATTATATTTTAAAAGACTTTCAAAAAATCATGGTATTAAATATCTGCTTATTCCAGAGTTACATAAAGATGGTGCGTTGCATTGGCATGGGCTAATTCGGGATTGTAATAGTAAAGTTAAAATGGAAAAGGCTAATAGTAAAAGTAAAACAGATAGAGATATATATAATATTGTTTCTTGGCAAGATAATAAAGGTTATAATACTGCGGTTCGTATAGATAAGGATGAAGAAAGTCGACTTAAGATAAGTAGTTATATTAGTAAGTACATTAGTAAAGCGGATAAGATATTTAAAAGTTATTATTATTGTTCTCAGAATTTAAAAAAAGAGCCTAAAGTTATATATAATAAAGAGTTGGATATAGATTTCTTTTTGGACGAAGATAAAATATATGAAAATGAGTTTTGTTATATAAAAACAGTAAATAAGGAAAGAGAGGAAAAATAAAAAAATGAAATGTAAATATTGTGGTAAGGAAATGTGGCTTGATGATGTTGATTTTAATTTTAAGGGTAATAAGGATAATTATTGGATTTGTAGAGAATGTTATGCTACCGCTATTGAGAAGATACGTTTTAATAGAACTGTTAGTGTAAAATTTGAAAAAGAGGAACAAAAAAATGCCTAAAAGTAAATATAAGTATTATAGAGTTATATATATTCTTTATTCTAATGAAACTATAACATATTTGTTTGGTCGTGAATTAATTTCTTTTATAAATGATTTAGTAATTGATATGAATGTTGATTATTTTAGTGTTACTGAAATTACTGAAAATGAATTTATTAAAAAACTTTAATTTTATATTATCTATTTATATATAATATATTTCTTTACAATTGGTATATATTTATATATAATAAAAAGAGTAAGGAGGTTATTTGACTATGTACGATAAAGAATATTATCGTACCGTACTAAATTCAATGAAACCTTTTATAAAGTTAAATTATTTTTCTAAAGAGTTAGGTTTATATCAGTCTAATTTATCTCGTTTTCTTAAAGATAGTGCTTATGATGATGTAATGAATATAGAAAATTTAGATTTACTTTATAGAACTATTGTTGATACCGTTTCTAATTACTCTAGTTTATAAAATTTTATGTACTGGTACGAGGTTTTTATAACTTCGTATGATTAGATTATGTAGCCTTAAAAAGTTACATAATATACATTATGCGAAGTTATATATGTTATATCTACTTTACTAATTATAAGAGGTAAGGAGTTTTTAATATTCCTTACCTTTCTTGATTTTATCCATTTCAAATGAATCATATAAATTTGTTACATATTCACCATTGAAACAAGCTAAACATAAACTACATTTATGTTTTTCTTTATTAAAATGGATAGATTTATCAATTCCTTCTTCAGTAATAAAGGCAAGTGAATCAGCTTCAATATAATTGCATAATTCATTAACATTCAAACGATTAGAAATTAATTCGTCCATGGTTGACATATCAACACCATAAAAACAAGGATATTTGATTGCTGGTGAAGCAATTCTTACATGCACTTCTCTAGCACCAGCTTCTTTTAACAATCGTACAATTCTTTTAGAGGTAGTTCCACGTACAATTGAATCATCAATCATAACAACACGTTTTCCTTTAACAATTGAAGAAACTGCAGATAATTTCATTCGAACCCCCTGCTCTCTCATTTCTTGAGTAGGTTGAATAAAAGTACGACCTACATATTTATTCTTAATCAGACCCATTTCATAAGGAATATTAGCTGCTTCTGCATATCCGATTGCAGCAGAAATAGAAGAATCAGGAACACCAATAACTAAATCAGCTTCTACTGGTGCTTCTTTAAATAATTGTTTACCAGCAAGTTTTCTAGTTGTATGAACATTTATTCCATCTAAATTACTATCTGGTCGTGAAAAATAAATATATTCCATTGCACATATTTTATCAGTAACATCATTTGTATAAAGCTTTGATTTGATTTGACCGTCTTTGACTCTAACGATTTCACCAGGTTCTAAATCACGAACAAATTTTGCACCAACAACTTCAAATGCACACGTTTCTGATGAAAATACATATGCCCCATTAGGCAATTGACCAATAGAAACAGGTCGCAAACCATACTTATCTCTTGCTACATACAAAGCATTCTCAATCAAAATCAAAAAGGCAAATGCACCATCAAGTTTGTTTAAGGAATTACAAATACGATCAATCATATGACCTTCTTCACGCATAATTAAATGACCTAAAATCTCAGTATCTGAAGAACTAGAAAAAATGCTTCCTTTTTTTTCTAAGTCCGCCTTTAAGACATTGGCATTAACAATATTTCCATTGTGTGCAATTCCTAAAGATCCATTTAAGGTTCTAAATAATAATGGCTGAACATTAGCAATTCCACCACCACCAGCTGTTGAATAACGAACATGACCAATAGCATGATCACCTTTCATTTTGCTAATTTTATCTTGATCAAATACTTCAGTAACTAGCCCTTCACCCTTTTGAATTGACAAAGCTTCTTTATTTTTTACAACAATACCAGCAGCTTCTTGCCCCCGGTGTTGTAAACTATGTAATCCATAGTAGCACATTGCTGCAGCATTTTCATATCCACAAACTGCAAATACTCCACATTCCTCATGTAATTCTCGATCTTTTGAAAACATTAACTAACCTCCTCTTAAATACTTTTACATTTTATAATGCAGAGATAGGTTAGTCAATAAAAAATAGGTATTATAGGCACTCATTTATATAAAATTTATTATCTTGACAACTATTTTTTAAAAAATTGGTCAACATTGTACATATATACGTACAATCACCAATTATTTCATTGTTTAAATCACTTTCAATAATCAGTTCTTTGTTTGTTTTTGATAAGAAACAAACGATTTTATTTAGACTTTCATAATTAGTATAGATTATTTCACTGACCTCAATTTTAGAAGCACTTTCATGATAAATTGCATATCCAATTATTTTAGCATTATCATAAAATAATTTTATTCGATCATTATAAGCACGGCAACGTGCAATTAAGTAATTTTGGTAATAGTCGATATCTCTTTTACGATAACCATTAAAATCTTTTGTGAAATCATTATATAATTTAAGTGAATTTACAAAATCCAGATCTTCAATAACTGTTAAATCATAATCATTTTGATATGATTTTTTGTCAACATTTGTAATTTTATGATAATAATCTTTATTAAATCCAAAATTATAATAAATTTCTGGCATGTAAGCTTGAAGTAAAATCTTTTGACCAGCATATTTTGGCAAGTTAAGCACATAGTTCATTAACTTTTTCATCATTCCTTGCTTTTGATAATTCTTATTAGTAGCAACACCAAGAATAAAGTATGCCTTTATCTCCTGATTATCCAGAACAATGGTATATGGGACTATTTGCATCATTGAAACAAGGAAGTTGTTATTTTTTAATAGATATGTATTTTCTTTGCTGTAACATTTCATAAAATAAAAGTTAGTTGTTTGCTTGTCTTCATCTTCAAAACTATCACGCCATAGGTCAATAATTGAATGCAGATCATTATCTGCTGCCGGCATAATTGATAGGTTACTAGGAACAATATTATATTTCTTAACCATTTTAACTGGGTGCAGCATTTGTTTAGCACGGCGTAGTGATTCTAATCCCATATCTTCCTCACGGTTAACAAATTCATAACCCTCAAAATTTCGTTCTAGGAAGAATTTACCAATCGCCACATATAATCCTCTAATATCTTTATTAGCCTTCTCTACGTGAATTTGAACGGTACTGTGTTTAAGTGGGGAACCAATAATAAATGCTTCTAACTGTCCGTTAATGTAAATACAGCCAGTTTTTATTTCCAATTCATGACGATGTACTAACAAGTAGACAATCCCGATATACTCAGAAATAACACTCTCTTCTATTCGATGAGAAAAATCCCATTTTTTGAGACACTGTAAAACATTATCAACATCTTCATCTTCAATTTCTTTATAAATATAATTCGGATTTTCTTTAACAAACGCATTAAAGTGATTTCTTCTCTTTTGCATTTTTTTTCCTGCCAAAGATTCTAGAGATTTTTTTGTATAGACATAATCATCAAAATCTTCATTATGCAAATACAAAAACTTATCTCCATATCTTTCTTTAATTAAACTCATAGATTCTTCAACAGCTAAATCGATTCTAAAAAGAAAGTTATGCTCTTTAGCATAGTTTTGCATATATTCGATTGCTTCATAGTAGTACTCTGGTTTGCAAAAAGGCATTGCAAAAAACTTTTCGTCTAAATATGTGTGTAACATAACCATGAAATTATCTTTTATTTCATAATATATTTCATATTCATGATCCCACATCATCATTGTGACAAAATTAGAATTATAGCCCTCATAATTTGCATCGTCTAAATATTTTTTTATTTTGTGATAATCGTTTAATAATAATTTTCGCATATTACTCCTATTGTTTTATTTACCTAGCATTGCATTAATAAATTGTTTGGCAGTTCTTCCTGAAAATCCACCGTGACGAATTTCCCAAGTTAATGCTTTTTGATGCAATTCGTTACGCTCCATCATTAAACCATATTGTTCGGCTAAACCATCAACAATATCTAAATAATTTTGACGATCTGGATGCATAAATAAAATTTTAACACCAAATCTTGAACTTAATGATGTTTTTTCTTGTTTAGCATCATTTACATTAACCTCATCCTGATCTTGACGATCACCCCATGTTTGTTTTACTAAATGACGGCGATTACTTGTTGCATAAATCAAAATATTATCAGGTTTCTTTTCTAACCCGCCTTCAATGACTGCTTTTAAGTATTTATACTCAATTTCAAATTCCTCAAACGATAAATCATCCATGAATAATACAAATTTATAATTACGTGACTGTAATTCTTGAATAATACTAGGAAGATTTATAAACTGATGTTTATAAACTTCTATCATTCTTAGACCATCTTTATAATATTCGTTTAATAAAGCTTTAATACTACTTGATTTACCAGTTCCACTATCACCGTATAATAAAACATTGTTTGCTTTTTTTCCTGCTAAAAATGCCTCGGTATTTTGGGTAAGTTTTTCTTTTTGGCTTTCATAACCAATCAACTGATCTAGTCGCCCATTACCTATATGTATTATAGGACTAATTTGCTCATTTTCATAACGAAATGCTTTATTTAATCCAAATTTTCCAACTCCATACGTTAAAAAGAAGTTTTCTAATACATTATAAAATGATTCAACATCATTACAGGCAGTTAAATTGTCCTGTAATGTTTTTGAAACTTCGAATAGTTCAATATTAATGACAGGCTTTGAAGGTGTGAATCCTGTTATCAAATTTTGTTGTGCTAATGGCAAGACACTAAAATCCGTATTAAACATTTTGAAAATAATCTTAAAATCATTCATAACAATTTCTTTTAAATTAGCAGCTATTGTTTTTTTTCTTTCTAATGCTAGAGTAAACGAATTTTCATTATTAATTAACAAATAAGTTAATAAACTATTAAATAGATTATCGTACAAGTTGTATTTTTCAGCTAATTTAATTAACAATGAAACAAATTTACTGCTATTTTCAAGTTTCCCATCTACTACTTCAGTATATAATGCAAAACACTCAGCAATATCTTTATTTTTATACAATGGATTAAAAACTATTAAATCATTCATTTTACATTTTCCTTTCAATATAATGAAAAAGACGAGTTAACGTCTTTTAATTTTTAAAACTATGAATTGGTGCAGGAATTCTACCACCACGATTAATAAATTCAGCACATCCAAATTGGTTTACTGGCATTACAGGTGCATAACCCAATAGTCCCCCAAATTCTACTACTTCACCAACATTTTTACCGATTACAGGAATAATTCTAACAGCTGTGGTTTTTTGATTGATCATACCAATTGCCATTTCATCGGCAATGATTCCAGATAAAGTAGTGACTGGAGTATCTCCAGGAATCGCAATCATATCAAGTCCAACTGAACATACACATGTCATAGCTTCTAATTTTTCAAGTGTTAATGCGCCACGGTTTACAGCATCAATCATACCTTGATCTTCACTGACTGGAATAAATGCTCCACTTAATCCACCAACATATGAAGAAGCCATAACGCCACCTTTTTTAACTTGATCATTCAAGATTGCTAATGCAGCTGTTGTTCCTGGAGCACCAACACTATCCAAGCCCATTCCTTCTAAACAATCGGCGATACTATCACCGATTGCTGGAGTTGGAGCTAATGATAAATCGATGATTCCAAAAGGAATCCCCAATTTTTCCGACGCTTCTAAAGCAACTAATTGACCTACGCGAGTAATTTTAAACGCAGTTTTCTTGATAATTTCACATAACTCTCCAAAATCTTTTCCTTTGGCATTGGCAATAGCATTTTTAACAACACCCGGACCACTAACTCCAACATTGATAATTGCGTCTGCTTCACTAACCCCATGGAAAGCCCCAGCCATAAATGGATTATCGTCAGGTGCATTGCATAAAACAACTAACTTAGCACAACCAATAGAATCATTTTCCTTAGTTAAATCTGCAGTTTCATGAATGATTTCCCCCATTAATTTTACTGCATCCATATTAATACCAGTTTTAGTTGATCCAACATTTACCGAACTACAAACATTACTAGTAACTTTCATTGCTTCAGGAATTGAACGAATTAATAATTCTTCCGCCTTTGTCATTCCTTTGGAAACAATTGCTGTATAACCACCGATGAAATTAACTCCAGTTTCATGAGCACATTTATCCAATGTTTTAGCAATTTTAACAAAGTCCGCTGTTGATTTGCAAGCATTAGAGCCAACAAATCCAATTGGTGTTACTGAAATTCTTTTATTGACAATAGGAATTCCATATTTCATTTCGATTTGTTTACCCGTAGAGACTAGATTCTTAGCTACGGTAGTAATTTTTTTATAAATATTTTCACATAAAACATCAATATCATGATCCATACAGTCCAATAAACTGATCCCTAATGTAATTGTTCTCACATCAAGATTTTCTTGCTCAATCATTTTATTTGTTTCTGCTACTTCAAATAAATTAATCATTCCGATTCTCCTTAAATACGATGCATTTTATTAAAAATGTTTTCATGTTGTAATTTAATATTTACTCCGATTTCTTCACCTAATTTATCTAAATCTTCACAGATAGTTCCAAATTCTTCGGTAATTGAACTTAGTTCTACAATCATCATCATGTTAAAATAACCTTGAATGATAGTTTGAGAAATATCCAAGATATTAACTTGTTTTTCCGCTAAAAAACTACAAACCTTAGCAATAATTCCTACTTGATCTTTTCCTACTACTGTAATAATCCCCTTTTGCATACTATTACCTACCTCCTAATTATTTAGGATATTATATCATAGTTGTATACAATATAAAACCCCTATTTCTTGAAATTTCGTCAAAATAAAAACGGATAAATTTTATCCGTTTTTATTTAATCGTAAGGAATTATCTTCCCATTAATTTTTTAGCAAATTCGTAAACAGCTTTACCATTCATCATTCCGTAATCTTTCATTTCAATTACATCATAAGGAATATCTTTTCCAGTATCTGCAATAATTTTTTCAACTTCTTTTTTTGCATATCTAACTTGTGGGCCAAGTAATACACAATCTACAGTATCAATAATTTTTTCACCTTCTGTCAAAGGTAAAGCAAAGATTTCTACTTCTTCTCCAGCTTCTTTTGCTGCTACTTCCATTTTTGTTACTAATAAACTAGTAGACATACCTGCAGCACATACTAACATAATTCTTGTTGCCATAACTAACTCTCTCCTTTATTGTTAAATTTCATATAAAAAGGGCATCACAAAAAACGCCCGTTTTATCTTTTGTTATTTCAGTTTAAGCTTTTTGATTACCCAATCATTTTCATTGCAGCTTCAAATACAGCTTTACCGTTCATAGTTCCATAATCTCTCATATCGATTACATCAACAGGGATAGCTCCTGCTTTACGTCCAGCAGCCAATTTTTCAATAGCAGCTTTTTGGAATCTAACTTGTGGGCCAAGTAAAATACAATCTACTTCTTCTAATACTCTTGGTGCATCAGAGAATGGTAATGCAAAAATTTTACATTCAACACCTGCATCTTTAGCAGCACCTTCCATTTTTGTTACTAGTAAGCTAGTAGACATACCTGCTGAACACACTAATAAAATAGTTTTCATAATAATATACACTCCTTTTTTTTTACCTAAATTAATTTTACACCGAATGGCTTAGAATGTAAACACTTTCTTGGCTGAAATGCTTTATTTTTTTACAATTAAAAATGAATTTTTTAGTAAAAAATAACTTCTACTCTTAGTTAATAAATCTTGCCATTTTAAAATTTTCCTTGTTAGAATCATCAATTTTTAAAGCTCTTTAACACCGTTTTTTTGAAGTGGAATTATAAAAAAAGAATCTAAAAATTTTAATTTTTCTTTTATAAAATATTTCAAATAAATCTTTTTTTATAGTATAACAGACGCTATTCTTCTGTACTTGTCTAGACCATTGGTGTCAAAGAATAATTATCTTTATTTTTATCCTTTTTCAAATATGTTATAGATCGGAAGAGCACACGTCTGAAC
>ERZ507075.265-NODE-265-length-35409-cov-6.11934_pt1 | contig 35409 bp, 38 predicted proteins | sample MGYA00512863_ERZ507075 | MGnify/ENA metagenome assembly ERZ507075 | reverse complement strand
GATCTCTGGAAAATGATTTCGTTAAGGTCTCTGTCCTCTGCTCTAAGGGCATAAATACCCGCATAAATATTGGTCTCGTAAGGCTTGCCATAGAGCTTTGCATAATCATGGATTCTGTCCAAAATAGCCGTGAGCCATGCATCTGTTTTGTCTGTGCCGCCCGTAAGTTTCAGCATGATAAAGCCGTGTTCCGATACCTTTGCCAGAATATCGCTGTCCTGGGTATATTCCCCCAGAACAACAGCGCAGTAACGGAGGAATTCATCGGTTTCCTGTCCGCTGCTGAGTCTGCGCAGGCGGTCTGTATCCACATAGAAATACACCGCCTGATACAGGATACGATTTTTGTCATTGATATATTGTTTATAATACCGTTCCAGATATTCCATATTCCCCAGTCCTGTGGTTTCGTCTGTTTCCACATTCTGCTGGCTTTCTTTCAGTCTCCTGCGGTATCGGCGCACCGTCAGAAGCAGCACCGCCGCCATGACCAAAAGGGCAGCCCCCATGGCGCCCATTGTCCAGTACATCCCCTGGGTATTGGGCGGCGTTTCCACGGAAGCCATCAAAAGCCCCGTCACTTCCGCAGGAGACACCTGTTCCAGATAAGCCCGCAAGTTCGACTGAAAGGCGTCGGGAGCGGCTTCCGTAAAGTAGAGGGCATAAGCATTTTCTCCGGGAAAAAGCGTAACGACGCCGGTATTTTCCAGCTGTTCCTCCTCTGCTTCATAGCCAGAAAACAGGTCTACCTGCTTCTGCTGGGCTAGCTCCTCCCGGTGGTCTGTGCCATCTGCCTCATAATATACGATTTCATATGTACTTTGGTCAGAAAATTCCGCCAGCAGCTCTGGGATGACCCCCGCATAGGTCTGGGTATCTTTATCAAAATACTCCAAAGGATAGGCGTCGGGATTTCCCGCAACATAAATCAAAGTCTTTTCTTCCACAGTCAGCACCTCTGTCTTTACGCTTCTTCCGTAGGGTTCCTTTCAAACAAAGTCATGTTATGACGAGGGCAGGCGGATTTCACCGTCCGAATCTGCATTTCCACTTCCTCAGACTGGGCATCCATGGACTGAAGCATGCCGCAGACCATTTCACGCACTTTCGCAATCTGTTTATGGTACTGATTCAGCTCTTTTGCCCCTTCTTCCAGTTTTTTCTCCCATTCCGCGCGCTCTTCCCGCATTTTTGCCTGGGCTTCCTGCTGAAGCTCATCCTTATATCGAACAGCCTCCATGAGAGCTGAAGCAACATTCATCTGTTCTTTCTTCTGCTCCTCCAGTTCTTTTCTCACACGGCTCAGTTCTTTTTCCAGAGCGGCAATCTGTGTGCGGTACTGCTCCTCCTGGGTTTTCTGTTCCGTCACTTTTTCCGCCAGTTTTTCGGAAAATTCTTCTTCCATCATGGTGATATATTCATAAACACTGGCTTTTTTGTAGCCCCAAAAACCTTTTTTCAGTTGATCTAATTTCATATGAAAACCGCCCTTTTATTTGAACCGTATCTTTTTCCGTTCGATCCTGCCCCAAGCGTGTTTCCGATGGCGGTATCCCACCAGAGCCGTTGCCCGCACCCACGCCAGCACCAGACGCAGACAGGAAACCTCCACCATACAAAGCCCGATGGCTTTGAGCACATCGGAAAAGGACAGCTTCAAGTCCACCGTATAAATGCGGGCAAAAAACGCCGTCAGCGACAAAATAGCGGAGTACACCACATAAATGACGAAAAACAGTATCATAAATGGCACATTAATCAGGTCTACGGCAAATGCCAGAGCAATGGTGAGAATCCCAAAGACCTCAATATAAGGTGAAAGCAGCTCATAGACCAGAAAATGCAGATAGGAAATCAATCCCACAAGGCCATATTTCGGATTCAGGAAAATACGTCTGTGGCGCATCATGCTCTGGAACAGCCCGATATGCCACCGTCTGCGCTGTTTGCACAAATCCCCCAGTTTCTCCGGCGCCTGTGTCCAGCAGACGGCATCTGTGGCATAGCGGATACGATAAGGGATGCTATTTTCCCTGCAATATACATGAAGCTTTACCACCAATTCCATATCTTCACCGATGGTGCCGGGATCATATCCCCCTGCTTCCACAACGGTGTTTTTATGAAACAACCCAAAAGCGCCGGAAATGATAATACTGCCGTTGAATCGGTCAAAAAGTATCCTTGCTGCCAGAAAAGAACGGTCATACTCCAACACCTGCATACAAGGGATGATCTGGTCGAGCATACGATAAGACACCACATGTCCGTCGTGGATTTCCGTTCCGTTGCAGGGACGGACAACACCGCCTACTGCCACCACACTGACGTCCTCCAACACAGGACGGACAATCTTTTCCAGTGAATCATACTGAAGCACCGAATCGGCATCCATACAGATGAAATAGGGATATTTCGCCGCATTGATGCCCATATTCAAAGCGTCTGCCTTGCCGCCGTTTTTCTTGCGGATGAGGGTGATGGGCACCTTCCATTCGTAGCTTTCATAAATAACTTCCTCAGGTTGGCAGGGGATCTTCCGCTGTATGGAACGGCTGATCTGCTGCATGTGAAAAGCATCCCGCACCACTTTGGATGTGTCGTCGCTGGAACCGTCGTCCACAACGACAATCTCATACAATTTATAGTCCAAAGCAAGCAAAGAACGGATGCTTGCCTCAATGGTCACTTCCTCGTTATAGGCAGGCACCACAATGGTAACGGGCACATAATATTCCCCCAGCAGTTCGTTTTTCAGCTGGTTCCGCCGCTTCATTTTATACAGCTCAGAAGTGCCGACAGTCACCGCCAGAAACAGAAAACTGGCATAACCGATCATATAGAGGACGAAAAAGATACCGACGCCATCAAAAAATTGTTTAAACGCATCCATGCCCCTTTACACCTCCAGACTTTGCAGTTTGCGGGATTCCAGCCGATACATGAGCATTTCGGCACATTAAAAAACTACCCCGCCAACAAAACTATTTTTGTGAAAGGGGATGTTGCCGATAAAATTGCATTTATTAAATCCGGGCAAGTACGCGCAGTCGTTACAAATCCCGCTGGCGACGAAACAACTCTATTCTATATGGGAAAGGGAAATATCTTTGGTTCTGACTCTCTGGTTCCAAATCCAGTAGTCGTTGTAAACGTAGAAACCATTACTCCTTGCGAATTATATATGCTTCCAGCAAAACAATTCCTGGAAATCTGGCATAAACATAATTTCCCCATTCAGGAATTGCTTGCACATTATCTAAAGCGTATTTCCCTGTTGTCAGACTATATCTGCTGCTCTCATTTCACAAATGCCAAACAGAGAGTTGCCTATTTCCTTCATTCCTACGCAAATATTCACGGTCGCACCATCTCTTTGACAAATGAGCAAATCGCTGCCATTACCGGCGCAAATCGAATTTCTGTTAACCGCATTTTGAACTCTCTTGCTCAGGAAAACATTGTAAAACTGGAATACAAAAAAATTATTGTGTTAAATGAGGAAGAGCTCATTAACATCTTTAATGGCTTAGGATACTTCTTAGACTAAGATGCCACAAAGAGCCATAGATATACAAAAAAACAAAATTATACAGTTGTTTATTCATTTTTGAAACTGGCAAAAAATGCGTTTTCTTTATTTTTAAACAAATAACAGAAACCTTTAAAGGAGACATAACTGCGATCCTGTGAAAGTATGTGAGGGGATATTACGAACATCAAAACTCCCTCAGATGAGTGACGAATTTTCAAAAAAAGAATAAGTCCTGTTTCAAAACAGATCCATTGATTTTTGACACAGGACTTGTTTTATTTCCATTTCGATTTATCTTTCTGATAAAAACAGATTTTATCTGGTACAAAAAAAGGCGTTTTCTCCTTCGAGAAAACGCCTTTTGAATTTCTATTTAAAATCTTAGTACAGTTTTGCACCTGCGGGGATTCTATCATCCACCATCAGCAGGTTCAGACCTTCGTGACCATCCACTTCATGTACAGCGGAGATCAGCATACCACAAGAGTCAATGCCCATCATGTTACGAGGAGGCAGGTTTGTGATAGCGATGCATGTCTTGCCTACCAGTTCTTCGGGTTCATAGTAATCGTGGATACCGCTCAGGATCACACGATCTGTGCCGCTGCCGTCATCCAGCACGAATTTCAGCAGTTTTTTGCTCTTAGGCACCGCTTCACATGCTTTTACTTTTACGGCTCTGTAATCGGATTTCGCAAATGTATCGAAGTCCACGAATTCTTCAAACAAAGGTTCTACCTTTACGTTGGAGAAGTCGATTTTTTCCGCAACGGGAGCAGCCACAGGAGCTTTTGTTTCTGCTTTCTTAGGCATGTCCAGGGGTTTCATTGTGGGGAACAGAATAACGTCTCTGATGGAAACGGATTCTGTCAGCAGCATAACGAATCTGTCGATACCTACGCCCAGACCGCCTGTGGGAGGCATACCATATTCCAGAGCTGTCAGGAAGTCTTCATCGATCATGTTTGCTTCGTCGTCGCCTGCTTCTCTCAGGTATTCCTGATATTCGAAACGATGACGCTGGTCGATGGGGTCATTCAGTTCGGAGTATGCGTTGCCGTATTCTCTACCAACGATAAACAGTTCGAAACGTTCTGTGAATTCCGGTTTATCGGGTTTTCTCTTTGTCAGAGGAGAGATTTCTACGGGATAGTCAATGATGAATGTAGGCTGAATCAGGTTCTTTTCTACGAATTCTTCGAAGAACAGGTTCAGGATATCGCCTTTTACATGACGTTCTTCATATTCTACATGATGTTCGTCAGCGATTCTCTTAGCTTCTTCCGTATCAGCTACCTGGTCGAAGTCTACGCCGGAGAATTCTTTAACGGCGTCAACCATAGTCTTTCTTGCGAAGGGTTTGCCCAGATCCAGTTCGTGACCGCCGTAAACCACTTTTGTGGTACCCAGTACGTTCTGGGCAACGGTACGGAACATTTCTTCTGTGATATCCATCATGCCGTTATAGTCTGTGTAAGCCTGATACAGTTCCATCAGGGTGAATTCGGGGTTATGACGAACGGAGATACCTTCGTTACGGAATACACGGCCGATTTCATACACACGTTCAAAACCGCCAACGATCAGACGTTTCAGAGGCAGTTCCAGAGCGATACGGCAGTACATGTCGATATCCAGTGTATTATGGTGTGTGATGAAAGGTCTTGCGGAAGCGCCGCCGGGAATGGTCTGCAATACAGGTGTTTCCACTTCCAGGAAGCCCTTGCCGTCCAGGAATTTACGGATTTCTGTGATGATGCGGGAACGTTTGATGAATGTGTCACGCACTTCGGGGTTTACGATCAGATCCAGATATCTCTGACGGTAACGCAGTTCCTGGTCTTTCAGGCCGTGGAATTTTTCGGGCAGTACCTGCAAGCTCTTAGACAGCAGTGTTACTTCTTTTGCGTGTACGGAAACTTCCCCTGTTTTTGTTTTGAATACGAAGCCTTTGATGCTGATCAGGTCGCCGATGTCGAATTTTTTGAATGCGGCATAAGCTTCGTCGCCGATGTCGTTACGGCTTACATAAGACTGGATGTTGCCGTTTCTGTCCTGGATGTTGCAGAAAGACGCTTTACCCATGATACGTTTGCTCATAAGTCTGCCGGCGATAGCAACGTCTTTTTCTTCCAGTTCTTCGAAGTTATCTTTGATTTCATCGCTGTGATGTGTTACTTCGCATTTTGTAATTTCAAAGGGGTCTTTGCCTTCAGCCTGAAGCTGTGCCAGTTTTTCCCGTCTGATTTTAATCTGTTCGCTCAGTTCCTGCTGTGTCATTTCCTGTGCAGGCTGGTTGTTCTGTTCTGCCACTTTGTTTTCCTCCGTTTCCGTGTCCTCTTATGCAAAAATAAAATTATTTCTGGATGTTCAGAATCTTAAATGCCACTTCGCCGTCGGGTGTGTCTGCCATAACGGTTGCGCCAACCTTCTGACCCAGCAGCGCCATGCCCAGAGGGGATTCGTTAGAGATTCTGCCGTTCATAGGGTCTGCTTCTGTGGAACCTACGATGGTATATTCCATTTCTTCGTCAAATTCCACGTCCAGTACTGTTACTTTGGAGCCCAGGTTGACTACGTCCATTTTCAGTACGTCTTCGTCGATGACTTCCGCGTTGCGCAGCAGGTTTTCCAGCTGTACGATACGGCTTTCGATTTCGCCCTGTTCTTCTTTCGCAGCGTCATATTCGGCGTTTTCAGACAAGTCGCCCTGTCCTCTTGCTTCTTTGATCTTTTCTGCTACTTCTTTTCTGCGTACGGTTTTCAGGTTTTCCAGTTCCTGTTCCATTTTTTTCAGACCGTCATAGGTCATGACTACTTTTTTTGCTTCTGCCATTTCTTATTTCATCTCCTTGCGGGTTTTATCCAATTTTTCAAAAATAGGGATTTTCCTTGATATTACAAGGAAAAGGGAGGGCTTACCGAAATGCCCTCCGAAAATTCATTGATAAATTATATACTAAGGTAAGTAATTTTGTCAATGTTTTCTCCCGGGAAAATGCGATTTTATCCCTGTTTTTTCGGAATTTTTCGTCTTTTTCCACCCAGAAGAAAACCAACGGGACAAAGCTGTCCCAGCTGGGCTTTTGCCTCCGCCGCTTTTTCCGCTCCCAGCGCGTTGAAATATGCCCGAAACATCTGGTTTTCACAATATGCACGGGCTTCTGTCAGGGCGCCTGCTTCCATCTCTTTTTGGGTGCCGAAGAAAAAGCCGTCTGCCGCCAGCACATCCGGGCGGCGAAGAGCAATACTCTCCGTAACGGTACCATTGCCCACCAAATCCAGAAACACAGCCCCTTCCGCCAGCGCATAAGCCATGGCGCCATTGCCCTTGGCACAGGAAAGCACCACATCCGCCTCTCGAAAAACCCCATATCCTACGGAGCTGAACACTTCCACCACCAGCCCTCTTTCCTCCAGAAACCGTTCCTGCCAGGACACGAAAAAAGGCTGGCGGTCTGTGAGGATGCCCAGACGGTTCACCCAGCCGGGTAAAGCCGCCAGCACCGCTTCCGTTTCCCATCCGCCGCCGTCTGCCACCACAAAAGATGCTCCTTCCGGCCGTTTGCCCATGGCTTCCAGTCCTGTGGCTGCCCCTTCCGCTCCGAATATGGCATAGAGTTTTCGTCCTGTGGCAAAGGGCAAAATATCTTGGGGCAGGTCTGCCGCCATGGGAGAAAGGGCGATTTTTGCCCCCTGCTTTGCTGCCTGTTCCAGCAGCTCTCTGGCTTTTCCCCGCCATGGAGGCAAAAAACAGCCATCCCGGTCTGTTTGCAAACACCAGCTGCCCTCTGCTGTTTCCACCCAGGGGCAATACTTCAGCTGCCATTTCTCCGCCAATCTTTCCGGCAGTTTCCCCACCCATTTGGGACGGTGCCGCTGGGATTTCTGCCGCAGACATGTGATGTTGATGATTTCCATGGAAACACCTCCCATTTTGTTAATTCATAAACAATCTTTTTGCATTTTTTGTCATACAATCCTTTGTTTTTTCGAGATTTAGGCCTTTGTTTTTCTTGATTTTCCTGTTGTTTCCATTTCCGCGGAAATGTCACCGCCTGTTATTTTGGCGATGTATCAACGAAAATACAATAAATTATTATTTTTTCTTTTTTCCGTACACAGATATTCCATCTCATTTTTGCTCTATTTTTCCTGTTTTCTCCTTTTTCCCGAATTTTTTATGGGCAAATTGCATAAAATTCCCGTCGAATGTCAAACAAATTGACTTTTTTTATTTTCTTCTTGGTAATTTCTTGACAGTGTATGCAGAATACATTATCATAAAATTACAGTTATTACGGGGACATTTTATTTATATGAAAGGAGTTTTTCCATGAACACAAAAATTATGAAAACCATGGACGGGAATGAAGCAGCTGCTTATATCTCTTACGCATTTACAGAAGTAGCTACCATTTACCCTATTACCCCCTCTTCTCCCATGGCAGAACACGTTGACAGCTGGTCTGCAAACGGCAAGAAGAACATCTTTGGTCAGACAGTACGTCTGGTAGAAATGGAATCCGAAGCAGGTGCCGCAGGTGCTATGCACGGCGCACTGGAAGCTGGTACTCTGACAACTACATACACAGCTTCTCAGGGTCTGCTGCTGATGATCCCCGGCATTTACCGTATTGCCGGTCAGCTCAAACCCGGCGTATTCCATGTAAGCTCCAGAACTGTTGGTACACATGCTTTCTCCATCTTCGGCGATCATTCCGACGTTATGGCTTGTCGTCAGATTGGTGTGGCAATGCTTTCCTCCGCTTCCGTACAGGAAGTTATGGACCTGGGCGGCGTAGCACACCTGGCAGCCATCAAAGGCAGCGTACCTTTCATGCATTTCTTCGACGGTTTCCGTACTTCTCACGAACTGCAGAAAATCGAAGTTATGGACTACGAAGACATCGCAAAACTGCTGGATGAAGACGCACTGCGCAAATTCCGCAAAAACGCGCTGAACCCTGAACATCCCGTACAGCGTTCTACCGTACAGAACCCTGACGTATTCTTCCAGAACAGAGAAGCACAGACACCTTTCTATACACGTCTGCCTGAAATCGTGGAAAACTACATGCACGAAATCAACAAAATCACAGGCAGAAACTATCAGCTGTTCAACTACTTCGGCGCACCCGACGCAGAACACGTACTGATCGCTATGGGCTCCATCACAGGCGCTGCACAGGAAGTTGTAGAACACCTGACAGCAAAAGGCGAAAAGGTTGGTTTCCTGCAGGTTCACCTGTACCGTCCTTTCTCCCTGAAACATTTCCTGGGCGCACTGCCTGAAACAGCAAAAGTTGTTACCGTTCTGGACAGAACAAAAGAACCCGGCGCACTGGGCGAACCTCTGTACCAGGATGTATGTTCCGCACTGACAGAAGCAGGCAGAACTCCTCTGGTACTGGCAGGCAGATATGGTCTGTCCTCCAAAGACGTAACACCCGCACAGGTTGTTGCTGTTTTTGACAACATGAAAGGCGAAAAGAAAAACCACTTCACCGTTGGTATCATTGACGACGTTTCCATGACATCCATCGAAGTTGGCGCAGAACCCGAAGTAACAGACGCAAGCACAATCGCATGCAAATTCTGGGGTCTGGGCTCCGACGGTACTGTTGGCGCAAACAAAAACTCCATCAAGATCATCGGTGACCATACAGATAAATACGCACAGGCATACTTTGAATATGACACCAAAAAATCCGGCGGTATCACAAAATCTCACCTGCGTTTCGGTGATGTGCCTATCCGCTCCAGCTATCTGGTATTCAAAGCAGACTTTGTGGCATGCCACAACCAGTCCTACATCTCCAAATATGATATCGTTTCCGAAATCAAACCCGGCGGTACTTTCCTGCTAAACTGCGGCTGGAAAGGCGAAGAACTGGAAAAACACCTGCCTGCTGAAGTAAAACGTTACATCGCAAACAACAACATCAATTTCTATACCATCGACGCTGTTGAAATCTGCCGTGAAATCGGTCTGGGCAACAGAACAAACTCCGTTCTGCAGTCCGCATTCTTCAAACTGGCAAACATCATCCCCGTTGATGACGCAGTTGGCTACATGAAAGCAGCCATCGAAAAATCTTACGGCAAAAAAGGCGAAAAAGTCGTTAACATGAACTATGCGGCCGTAGACGCAGGTCTGACAGGTCTGGTGAAGATCGACGTTCCCGAAAGCTGGAAAGACGCAAAAGACGTGGACAAAGAAGAAATCAAACGCGTTCTGCCTGAATACGTTGAAAAACTGCTGGTTCCCATGAACGCACTGAAAGGCGACTCCCTGCCCGTATCCGTATTCGTTGGCAGAGAAGACGGTACTGTACCTCTGGGTACTTCCGCTTACGAAAAACGTGGTGTTGCCATCGACGTTCCCGAATGGGATGCAACAAAATGTATCCAGTGTAACCAGTGTTCTTACGTATGTCCTCACGCATGTATCCGTCCTTTCCTGCTGACAGAAGAAGAAGCGAAGAACGCACCCGAAGGCTACGTAACAGAACCCGCAAAAGGCGCTGGCGAAATCGCTCAGTATCGTTTCCGCATCCAGGTGGATCCTCTGGACTGCCAGGGCTGCGGTGTCTGCGTAACAGCATGTCCCGCAAAAGAAAAAGCACTGGTAATGAAACCTCTGGATACACAGATGCACGAACAGCCTAACTGGGACTTCTCTCTGGCTCTGTCCGATAAGAAGAACCCTATGGACAAATACAGCGTAAAAGGTTCTCAGTTCGAACAGCCTCTGCTGGAATTCTCCGGCGCATGTGCAGGCTGCGGCGAAACAGCTTACGCAAAACTGATGACACAGCTTTACGGCGACCGCATGTATCTGGCAAACGCAACAGGCTGTACACAGGCTTGGGGCGCTGCTGCACCTTGCGTACCTTACACAACAAACAAAGAAGGCTGGGGCCCCGCATGGAGCAACTCCCTGTTTGAAAATAACGCAGAATTCTCCCTGGGTATGGTTCTGGCAGTAGAACAGCAGAGAGAACGCGTAACTATGAAGCTGAAAGAACTGCTGGCTCTGGTAGACGACGCAGATCTGAAAGCAGCGGCTGACGTATGGCTGGCTAACTACGACGACGGTCACAGAAGCAAAGAAGACACCAAAGTTCTGCTGGCAGCTCTGGAAAAAGTTTCCGTAAGCGGCGAAGCAGCAGATCTGAAAGCCTTCATCATGGACAACAAAGAACACCTGACCAAGAAATCCATGTGGATGTACGGCGGCGACGGCTGGGCATACGACATCGGTTACGGCGGTCTGGATCACGTACTGGCTTCCGGCGCAGACGTAAACGTACTGGTTGTTGACACAGAAGTTTACTCCAACACAGGCGGTCAGTCCTCTAAAGCAACACCTATCGGCGCTGTGGCACAGTTCGCAGCAGGCGGTAAAGCAACTGTGAAGAAAGACCTGGGTATGCTGGCAATGAGCTACGGCTACATCTACGTTGCACAGGTTGCTCTGGGCGCTAACCCTGCACAGCTGATCAAAGCCCTGAAAGAAGCAGAAGCTTACAAAGGTCCTTCCCTGATCATCGCTTATGCGCCTTGTATCAACCACGGTATCTCCAAAGGCATGGCAAACGCACAGCTGGAAGCAAAACTGGCAGTGGATGCTGGCTACTGGTTCCTGTACCGTTACAACCCCGATCTGAAGAAAGAAGGCAAGAATCCTTTCATCATGGATTCCAAAGAACCTTCCATGGATTACAACGACTTCATCATGGGCGAAGTTCGTTACGCTTCCCTGGTTCGCACCTTCCCCGAAACAGCAAAAGTGCTGCTGGCTGAAGCTGCTGACAAGGCGAAAGAAAAATACGAAGCATACAAGAAGCTTGCAGAACAATAACCCCGTAACACTGTTTGCAGGCAATGAGAAACCTGGCGAGTCAGCCGGCTTTGCCGGCTGAGCCTCTCCCCCTTGCAGACAGAGGGGCTCTCAGCAAGGCTCCATGAATATTTGTGATAGACTCTGGGAAAAAGAGGTCATGTCCTTTGGGGGCTTCATCAGAAGAAAATTTTCTTTTGATGACAGCCGCCACAGTTTCCCTTAAGAAATCAAGGAAATGAAAAACCAATGTTTTCTTAAGGGAAGCCTGCTGGACATGCCTCTTTTTCTATTGTGTAGAAATTCCATATTTTCCCATTGTATGAATATCCATACATCATTTTCTTCAATTGTAAAAAAAGTACAAAAAAATACACATTCTTTTGTCAAAAATCCTTGTCAAGGTTTTCTTGTATCTTTATAATAAGGAACGGATAAAAATTCAATGAGAAAAAGATACAAATAGAAAAGGAGTGTTTACATTGACGAGCCAAAAGAAAAAAATGCCTCTGGCTTTCTGGATCTTCATTGGTCTGATCATCGGTATCGCAGCAGGTTTGCTGCTGATGAACGCAAATCTGTTCGGCATGACCGGCGTTGACTTTGCGAAGGCTTATATCCAGCCCTGGGGTACCATTTTCCTGAACCTGTTGAAATTCATCGTCGTGCCCATTGTTATGTTCTCCATTGCGGCCGGCGTCATCTCCATGAAGGACATTCGCCGTGTAGGCGCCATCGGTGGCAAAACACTGATTTATTACATGTGCACCACCGCTTTTGCCGTAACACTGGCACTGATTCTGGCAACCCTGTCCAAAGGCCTGTTCGTTGTGCTGGACCCCTCCGGCGCTTCTTATACCCCCGCAGAAGCCCAGAGCGTCATGGATACCATCGTGAATATCTTCCCCTCCAACTTTGTGAAGCCCATGGCTGAGGCTTCCATGCTTCAGGTTATTGTCATTTCCCTGTTTGTGGGCTTCGGCATCCTGCTGGCTGGGGAAAAAGGCATCCTTGCCGGTCAGGTGGTAGAAAGCTTCAATGAAGTGTTCCTGAAAGTCATGGACTTCATCATCAAGCTGTCCCCCATCGGCGTTGCCTGCCTGATCTGCCCCGTTATTGCGGAAAACGGCCCTATGCTGCTGACAAACCTCATCATGGTACTGGCTGTGGCATATGTAGGCTACATCGTACACATGGTTGTGGTATATTCCCTGACTATCAAGACACTGGGCGGCGTTTCTCCTATGAAATTCTTTAAGGAAATGATGCCTGCTATGATGATGGCATTCTCCTCTGCTTCCTCCGTGGGCACACTGCCCTTCACCATGGAAGCTGCGGAAAGACTGGGTGCCCGCAGAGAAGTAGCCGGTTTCGTACTGCCTCTGGGCAGCACCATCAACATGGACGGTACCGCCATCTATCAGGGTGTCTGTGCCGTATTCATCGCCGCTTGTTACGGCGTTGACCTGACACTGGGTCAGATGATCACCATCGTACTGACAGCTACACTGGCTTCCATCGGTACAGCAGGTGTTCCCGGCGCTGGTCTGGTTATGCTGGCAATGGTACTAGAAAGCGTTGGCCTGCCTGTGGCTGGTATCGGTCTGGTTGTTGGCTTCGACCGTATCTTCGACATGGGTCGTACCACCGTTAACATCACCGGTGACGCTGCCTGCGCTACCATCGTTTCCAAACTGGACGACAAACGCAATGCCAAACTGGCTGCAAGCAAAAACGCATAAAACATCAAAATCGGAAATCTCTTAGGGGCATCTTTATAAGAAAACAAAGAAAGCTGAAATCCTTGTTATACAGAGGATTTCAGCTTTCTTATTTTGATTGGGATTTTATTCCGTATGTTTTCTTATGAAGACAGCCGTCGCAATTTCTCTTAAGAAATCAATAAAATAAAAAACAATGTTTTCTTAAGGGGAAGTTGCTTTAGGAGGTTTCCGATTTTTTTGATTACCCAACGCAAAAAGACCGAACTTCCTTATCAACAGGAAATTCGGTCTTTTTTATATCATCTTATTTATCTAAAATTTTGCCGTCTGTGGAAATGGTCACTACCTGCCAAGGGATGAATTTGCCGCTGGCCTGCAATGCTTTTTTCGCCGCCAGCTCCATACCGCCGCAGCAAGGCACTTCCATACGCACGATGGTCACGCTCTGGATGTCGTTCTGCTTGATGATTTCTGTCAATTTTTCGCTGTAATCCACCATATCCAGTTTAGGGCAGCCCACCAGTGTGATTTTGCCTTTCATGAATTCCTCATGGAAATTGCCATAAGCATATGCGGTACAGTCTGCCGCAATGAGCAGTTTCGCGCCATCAAAGTAAGGGGCTTTGATGGGTGCCAGTTTGATCTGCACAGGCCACTGACACAGTCTGGAAGGCACCGCAGATACAGGAGCTGCTTCCGCTTCTGCTTTTGCTGCCATTTTTTCCTGCACTTCCAGCAGTTTGCTCTGGCTGCCGGGGCAAGCGCAGGGTGTTTTGCCTTTTTTCGCCATATTTGCCTGTACAGCCGCTTCGTCATAAGCCGCCGCTTCCCGTTCCACAAATGTGATGGCACCTGTGGGACATACGGGCAGGCAATCCCCCAGACCGTCACAATAGTCATCCCGAAGCAGTGTAGCTTTGCCGTCTACCATACCGATGGCGCCTTCGTGGCAAGCGTTGGCACACAGACCACAGCCGTTACATTTTTCTTTGTCAATTTCTATAATTCTACGAATCATGTCGTTTCCTCCTCGTTAGTCCGTCCTTGTTTTTCTGATAACAGTATGCTATACTGCGGGAAAATAGTATGTTGTTTTTCCAACAAAAAGGAGGGGTTCTCTTTATGGAACCATCAAAATTGGCATCTCTACCCTTTTTTCAGGGCATTTCTCCCGAAGACGTGACAAAGCTGCTGGGAGAACTGGACGCGCGAGAAGTATTTTATGAAAAAGGCAGTTTTCTGGTACATGCCGGGGACAAAATCCCCGCTGCCGGACTGATTCTTTCCGGGGAAGTGCATATTCTGCGGGAGGATTTCTGGGGCAGTCGCGCTTTGGTGGCACAAATCCCGCCAGGAGCCTTTTTCGGGGAAACCTATGCTTTGCTGGACACCGCAGCGGAAGTAAGCGTACAGGCGGCGTCAGACACTTCTGTGCTATACTTATCCCTGAACCGGATACTGGCGCCCGCAGGGCAGCAAAATCCCCTTTTTGCCCTCCTCTCCCGCCGTCTGCTGCAAATATTCGCCGGACGGAATCTAACGCTTACTCGAAAGATTGCCCACGTCACCTGCCGCAGCACAAGGGAAAAGCTCCTGTCCTTCCTTTCCTCCTGCGCACAGGATTCCGGCAGCGCTGTTTTTTCCATCCCCTTTGACCGACAGCAATTGGCGGATTATCTGGCAGTGGAGCGCAGCGCCATGTCGGCGGAACTGAGCCGCATGAAAAAAGACGGGCTGCTGGATTACCACAAAAACCACTTCCGGCTCTTCACAAAATGAATGATTACAGCAATATTTCAAAATTCTTAAACTTCCCTGAAAATCCCGTTTTTCTTTGCAAACCATGGTATAATAGGGACGAAAACATCAAGACGAAAAAAACGAAAGGAGTCTTATAAAATGAAAAAGAAACTGGCCATTGTACTCAGCTGCGCGCTGGCTGCGACACTGCTGTTTGGCTGTACATCCAAAGAACCTACAACCACAGAAGGAGAAACACAGCAGCAGGAAACAACCACAGAAACAACTGCCGCTGACGGTGAGCTGACTGCGGAACAGTTCCAGACACTGTATGACGGTGCATTTGCCATTTACAAACAGATCGTGCTGGACGGCTTTGACATGAGCACCACAGACATCATTGACGTGGACGGTTACACTTACAACCGTGTGACCGACGAACGTTTCCCCGATATGGAAGCATTCCGCACTTATCTGGGACAGTACTTCACGCAGAATATGATGGATACCGACATCTTTGCTGAAAACAACATCCGTTTCACAGAAGGCAAAGGCGGCGGTCTGTACGTTCTGGACGGCGCAAGAGGCACAAACATCTTCTACGCAGGCTATACCATGGGTGAACCTGTGAAAACAGAAACAGGCATGTCTGTAACCGCTACGGCATACTACACCAAAGACGGCAAACCTTACGAAGGGGAAACATTCACAGAAGCCCCTGCGGACACTTCCATGTACGAAACAACAGACTACACATTCAATCTGGTACAGGAAGACGGACAGTGGAAATTTGATAACTTCCATCTGTTCTACTAATCCATAAAAAACAAAAATCTCATGAAGAAAAAGGCTGGAATCCTTAGATGATAAGGGCTCCAGCCTCTTTTTTTTATTGTCTGAAAGAACCTGCACAAATATTTTGGGGGCGGCACAAAAAAACCGCCTTCCTTTTGGAAAGCGGTTTTCTTCGATCAAACAGAAAAATTATTTAGCGGGTGTTTCTGCTGTTGCATCAGCAGCAGGAGCTTCTGTTTTAGCTTCTGTTGTTGTTTCTGTTTTGGTTTCTTCTGTCTTTGTTTCTTCTGCTTTAACTTCTTCTGCAGGTTTTACTTCTTCTGCGGGAACTGTTGTTTCTGTTGCGGGAGCTTCTGTGCCTTTCAGGTCAGCTGTCAGCATCAGCATTTCAGCAACCTGTGCTCTTGTAGCGTCAGCTTTTGCGTCTACATCAGCTGCTACCAGTTTCAGGCTTACTGCCCAGCTCATAGCGTCTTTTGCCCAGTCGGAAGCTGTTGCAACGTCTGTTGCTGTTGCAACTGTTACGTCAACGCCTTTGAATTTAGCGTAGTTGTACAGGATCTGTACCAGCTGTTCAACTGTCAGGTTTTCTTTAGGAGCGAATTCTGTTTCGCTTACGCCTGTCATCAGGCCTTTGTCAGCTGCCCACAGGGAAGCTGTTGCATACCATCTGCCGATTTCAACGTCTGTGTATTTGGATTCTGTTGCAACGTCTTTTGCGCCTTCTTTATTGTACAGGATCTGTGCCAGCATTGCTCTCTGCAGAGGTGCTTCAGGTTCGAATGTTGTGTCTGTTGTACCAGCCATCAGTTTGTTTGTGTAAACATACTGTACTGCTGCGTAGCAAGCATCGCCTTCTTTTACGTCTGTAAAGGGCAGAGCAACAGGTTCAACAGGTGTTGTTGCTGTACCGTCAGAAATTACATACTGACCCATTTCGTCCTGTTTCATAACTTCTTCAGGAACTTTGCCCTGTTCCAGTGCGCCATAATAAGCTGTGTCTTCATCCCATGTAGTTGCTGCGAATGCTACTGTGGGCATAGCCATCATAGCAGCCAGAGCCATAGCTACCATACGACCGTATTTTCTGTTTTTCATACTGTTTTCCTCCTCAACTCACCATAATTTTTTTGTTGTTTCAGTATTAAAATTACCCGCGTAACCATTATAACGAATTCCACGCTGTAATTCAATGAAATTTTGTCAATTTTCGTGTAAATGTAAAAAAAATGAAATATTTCCCTTTTAAGCGTTTTTCACAAAGAACATCCAGGGCTGTTTTTTACACTTCCCCGCGGCCGATCTTTTTATCTTTTTCCAGCACCGCGTCAAAAGCCGCTGCCGCTGCCGCTTCAAAGCCTTTCGCCTGAAGGGTTGTAACGCCTTCGATGGTGGTGCCGCCGGGAGAACATACCTGATCCACCAGAGGCCAAGGGGCTTCTCCGCTTTTGAGCACCATTTCCGCACTGCCTTTGACTGTTTCCGCCACGATTTCCAGTGCCTGTTTCTTAGGCATACCGGCTTTCAGAGCCGCTCTTGCCAGGGCATCCATATACATATAATGGAAAGCCACAGCTGCGCCGCCAATAACGCTAAAGATACCGAAATGATTTTCGGGGATTTCCGCCACACTGCCGATGGTAGCAAAAACTGCCTTCACCGCTGCCAGCTGCTCTGCTGTCACAGCGTCGTTATGGCAGATACCTGTGGTGGACGCGCCGATTTTGGCGTTGATATTGGGCATCACACGAACAATAGGTGTATCTTTGGGCAGATGTTCTGCCAGATACTCCAGTGTTTTCCCTGCGGCAATGGACACCACCAGAGGTTTCTTTGCCGCGAAATCTCCCTGCAAGCCCGGCAGAATTTCCGCCAGGATATGGGGTTTTACCCCCAGCACAATCACATCGCTCTGGGCAATGACTTCTCCGGCTGTCTGGCAGCTGTTTGCGCCGCAGGCTTCCGCCAATTTTGCCGCGGAAGTAACGGTCTTGCTGGTAATAAAAATATTTTTTCCGTCATAACCGTTAGCGGTCATGCCTTTGACAATGGCGCTGACCATATTGCCGGCGCCGATGAATCCAAATTTCATAGACTCCTCCTCCTTTTCTCTCTTGTTCCTATTGTAGCATGTTCACGAGCGGAAAAAAAGCGAAATCTGACCGCCTGCAAAAACCTTTTGTCTTTTGTCCTGCCCCATGCTATACTGAAAAAAATAGTAAGGAAACAAAAAAGGAGGGACTCACATGTCCGTATTATTTCTGGAATACCCCAAATGCAGCACCTGCAAAAAGGCAAAAGCATGGCTGGAAGCAGCAGGTGTAGACTTTATGGACCGTCATATCGTGGAAAACAATCCTACCGCCGAAGAACTGAAACAGTGGCATGCCAAAAGCGGTCTGCCTCTGAAGAAATTCTTCAACACCAGCGGTATGCTTTACAAGGAAATGCAGCTCAAAGACAAGCTGGCGGACATGAGCGATGACGAACAGTTTGCCCTTTTGGCTACCAACGGCATGCTGGTGAAACGTCCCCTCATCATCGGCGATGACTTTGTGCTGGTAGGCTTCAAAGAAGCGGAATGGGAAAGACTGAAATGATGGGCAGCAGAGAAATGCGGCGGGCTGTTCTGGGGGATGTCCCCACCATCCTTGCCCTACTGCAAAAACGCATCGACTGGATGGACGAAAAAGGCTTGTATCAGTGGAATAAGACCGCTTATCTGACCGTATACCCCGCCCCTTATTTTGCGGAGCGCATACGGGAAAACAGCGTGTTTCTTGCCGTTGACGGGGACAAGGTCATCGGCGTCATTGCTCTTTTTGACGTAGACCCCAGATGGGACAATGACAAAGACGCTTATTATGTCCATCACTTTGCCACAGACCCTGCTTATCCGGGATTGGGACGGGAAATGCTGACCTTGGCAGAAACCTATGCCCGCAACGCCGGAAAAGAAGTGCTTCGGCTGGATTCCCAGAAGGTCAACGACGATTTGAGCCGCTATTACGAAGCTCTGGGCTACCCTGCCGTGGGCGAATGCATCGACGGGGCCTATGTGGGCATCAAACGGGAAAAACCCCTGAACGGCTGACCATCTCCGAAAGGAGGACGCCATGAAAAAGAAGGAAAAATCCAAAAAAGAAAAACGACGCAATATTTTTTTAGATATCTTTGAATTTCTGGTGGAAGGCGTCCTTGCCATACTGGATGCGATTTTCTGAAAGCGGGAATCATCATGAGAAAAAAGAAAGAAAAGAAAAAACGCAAAAGTCTGTTGGAAATCCTTCTGGACTTACTTTTGCATATCATTGATTTTATTTTGGAAATGTTTTGAAAAAAGTCAGAAAATCCCGCAACTTTTCTGTATTTTTCCTCGTCCAAAAGAAAAAAGGAATCCGTATGTAGGAAAGAGTCCTAAACTGGAAAGGGGTTGTTGGTATGAAAAAATGGAAAAGAAACATGATGGCATGTATGACAGCGGCAGTACTGGCTTTGGGCATGAGCACCATGGCGCTGGCGGCAGAACCTGCGGCAAACACCATCACCGTCAACGGACAGGGGATTGTGAAGGTAGCACCCAATGTAGCCACCATTCATGCGACAGTGGAAAAGACCGCAAAAACAGCGGCTCAGGCACAGAAAGCAGTGAACGAAGAACTGACAGACGTCATTGCTGCTATGAAGGCACTGGGCATCACAGACGAGGATATTGTGACATCTCACATTTCTGTATATCCTTCTTACCGCTATGACGAAAAAACCGACAAACAGGTTCTGGAAAATTATCAGGCTTACACCTCTGTGAATGTAACCACCAATGATGTGGACAACGCCGGAAAATATGTAGACGCTGCCCTGAACGCAGGGGCAACAGGCACCAACGGCGTCACATTCTCTCTGGAAAAACCGGAAACCTACTACAATCAGGCATTGACAGAAGCCGTAAAAGTGGCTCAGTCCTCTGCCACAGCCATTGCTCAGGCTTACGGCAAACCGCTGGGACAGGTGGTATCCGTTGTGGAAAACAGCCGCAACACCTCCACCAGCTATAAAGAAATGAATTACGGTGCAGAAGAAGCTATGGTCATGGATGCCATGGCAACAGGCAGCGCCGACAGAAACACCAACATTTCTTATGAAGACATCGAAGTAAGCGCAAGCATCACAGCAGTTTACGGATTCTAACATGTTCGGAAAAAGCTGAAGTCCTTTCAAAAGCAACTTTCCCTTAAGAAAACATTGATTTTTCTTTCCCTTGATTTCTGAAGGGGAATTGCGACGGCTGTCTTCAGAAGAAGACATGTCAAATACAATCTGAAAAATAAGAAAGCTGGAATTCTTTGTATCATAAGGATTCCAGCTTTTCTATTTTCTTAATATTTTTTGAAAGAGACGCCTGATTTCTTGACAGTCCCCTTCCTTTCCGTTATGCTGAGCAAAAACAGAAGGAGAGATTTGCTGCCTATGAAAACAACCCTGACACAACCTCTATATTCCCTGCCATACAGCCTCCATGATGGGTATCTGAAAAAGCTGGAAGCAGACGAAGAAACACTGATCTGCCATTTTCCTGACGGCATTTTTTCCACCACCGCCCCCTATGAACAGACAGCAGGCACAAAGGTCATATTTACGGGCGTGGATTGGGATTCTTCTTTTCTATATGTCTTTGACGGACTGAAAAACACAGGTGCTTTTTCCGGCAAAAAATGGGATCTAAAGGCCTTTCTGCCTTATTTGGAACGGCTGGAGGTCATAGACGAAACATACGGCTACTGGCAGGCGAAATGGAAAGGACTTCTGACAAAGGGAGAAGAAATGGTGGAATGTATGGTGGAGGTTTGTTACAGCGGGGAAATGGTGTATGAGATAGAGAAATGATAAAAAAAGACCGCAGAATGATATTTGATTCTGCGGTCTTTTCTTATGATAAATTGATCGCACAGCAAGCAACAAAAAATCCCATACCTAATGAATGGCTTATTTCCCTTTCATTTTTAGATACTCAACGGGTTGGAAAAATAACGTTGGAGAAAGCGTTTTTCGTCAATTAAAAAATTTTTCTTAAATACTTGGAAGTGTATTTACAATTTCATAAAGCTTCTGATAGTTTTCCAGCATTTCCCTTTTGGGTGATTCTGGCTCATCCTCCAATGCTAACAATATGACATCATCTGTTTTAACGGGGCCTTTCACCGTTTTTTCTCCCAGATCCAATTCATAATAAACAAGCCAAAGTTCTTTTTGTCCAGAAGCACTGACAGTATAGATAAAATAATAATCATAGATCAATTCATCAGAAACATAATTTTGCTTTGGTATCTGTCCTTCTGAATCGATCACATAATTACCACTTTCCAGTATATCCAAGCTAGTATTTGCTATTTTCAGGTTTGTCCCATCATAATAAATCTGTGCAAATTCTTGGAATGCCCCAGTGGTATTCGTAAAATTTGTCTCGTATGCTGGAAGTTCATAGGTATCATCCACATCTGAAATTTGATAATTAAACGATTGCTCATCTCGTGATACTTCCAAATTCGTCTGGCCAAAAATTGTATTTTGTTTATTTTGCTGCCATTCAACTATCGTACTCAAGATAGAAAAAAACGACACTGCTATTGAAATAACCAGAGATAACCACCGTAGTAAATATTCAAAAAAACCGTACCTTTTTTCTTTTGCTGTTTCTTCTGTTCTTTCCGTCTTTTCCTCTCTTTCCGCCTTTTCCTTTCTTTCTGCATACCGCAGCCTCCTTAGATTGGATCTATCATCCAATTATATAAATCCCTTCCTCACCTCATAAAGATCAAAGAAGTTCTATTCACTTTCCCACAGAAAAAAGTCCTTTTCCCGCATTCTCGCTCTTTTGCATAACCAACTGGCTCTTTCTCTCTTTCTAAGAGCATCTGAATTCTATGTTTTATTTTAATAAAAAAAAGGAGTCTTGCCAACTCCCTTAGAAATTACAAAGGTTGATATTTTTATTTAAAAAATAGAAATGAAAATACATGCATCCATCCTTTTTTCTTTTTAAAAACAAAAAAAGACATCAACTTTCGTTGATGTCTTCACCGGAGAAGGAGGGATTTGAACCCTCGCGCCGCGTTAACGACCTATACCCTTAGCAGGGGCACCTCTTCAGCCTCTTGAGTACTTCTCCAAATAGCCTACTGCAAGAAACAGTATACCATCATTCTACCCATCTGTCAAACCTTTTTTTCACAGAATCTCAAATTTTTTTCTTCCTAGTTCTGGAAAAACAAAGCCGGCTCCTTATAGGGAACCGGCTCCAAAAAGCATCGTCAGATTATTTTACTTTTTCCAGTTTTTCCTGACCGCCCATGTAAGGACGCAGTACTTCGGGGATTCTTACGCTGCCATCTGCCTGCAAGTTGTTTTCCAGGAACGCGATCAGCATTCTAGGAGGCGCTGCAACAGTGTTGTTCAGTGTATGAGCGAAGTATTTTCTGCCGTCTTTGCCAACAACACGGATACCCAGTCTTCTTGCCTGTGCGTCGCTCAGGTTGGAGCAGCTGCCAACTTCGAAGTATTTTTTCTGTCTAGGAGACCAAGCTTCTACGTCAACGGATTTTACTTTCAGGTCTGCCAGGTCGCCGGAGCAGCATTCCAGAGTTCTTACAGGGATATCCATGGAACGGAACAGGTCAACGGTGTTCTGCCACAGTTTATCGAACCACATAGGGCTTTCTTCGGGTTTACATACAACGATCATTTCCTGTTTTTCGAACTGGTGGATACGGTAAACGCCTCTTTCTTCGATACCGTGTGCGCCTTTTTCTTTACGGAAGCAAGGAGAATAGCTGGTCAGTGTCTGAGGCAGGTCTTCTTCTTTGTTCATAGTGTCGATGAATTTACCGATCATGGAGTGTTCGCTGGTACCGATCAGGTACAGGTCTTCGCCTTCGATCTTATACATCATAGCGTCCATTTCTGCAAAGCTCATAACGCCTGTTACAACGTTGCTGCGGATCATGAAAGGAGGGATGCAGTATTTGAAGCCTCTGCCGATCATGAAGTCTCTAGCGTAAGCCAGAACTGCGGAATGCAGTCTTGCGATATCGCCCATCAGGTAGTAGAAACCGTTACCAGCTACTTTTCTAGCGCTGTCCAGGTCGATGCCGCCGAAGCTTTCCATAATGTCTGTGTGATAAGGGATTTCAAAATCGGGAACAACGGGTTCGCCGAATTTTTCTACTTCCACGTTTTCGCTGTCGTCTTTACCGATGGGAACGGAAGGATCGATGATGTTAGGAATGGTCATCATGATCTTTTTGATGCGTTCTTCTACGTCTTTTTCTTTTACTGTCAGTTCGTCAACGCGTTCTGCGTCAGCAGCGATCTGTGCTTTTACTTTTTCAGCTTCTTCTTTTTCGCCTTTTGCCATGAGGCCGCCGATCTGTTTGGACAGTTTATTTCTCTGTGCGCGCAGCGCTTCTACTTCCTGTTTGATGGTTCTGTTTTCCTGATCCAGTTCGATGACTTCGTCTACCAGAGGCAGTTTGCTGTCCTGGAATTTCTTACGGATATTTTCCTTAACGATTTCAGGGTTTTCTCTTACAAATTTGATGTCTAACATTTCTTTTCTCCTTTCGGTTTTTCAAATATATACGAATGTCGAGGATACGGGGTTTTTTTGGCAAATAAAAAAACCCCCGATCCCAAAAAGAGGGACGAGAGTTACTCCCGCGTTGCCACCCGCATTGCTCGAAAAAAAATATTTCCGAACCACTTGAACAGCGATAAAGGGCTTACCCTTTCGGCTTTCACCGACAGCTCCGAAAGTGGAGGGCTGTTTTTCTTCCGCCGATTCACACCAACCATCGGCTCTCTGAGGGAATTTCCACAGCTTAGCTTTCTTCCGAACAGCCGAAAAATGGCTGTTTCACGCCTTGTTGAAAAATATTATAGCACACAAAGACAAAAAGGCAAGTATTTTTTTCGGGAACCACGAAAAAAATACATTTGTTTTTTTAATGAAATTCTAATGCTTTTCTTATAGATTCTTTTGGCCGATTGCGGTATGATAGTATCGTACAAGGAGGCCCCTTTTCCTGTACATAAACTATGCCCCCGGACGTTTATCACGTCCGACGCCCGACGATTCCCCGATCGCCGGGTTTTTTTATGCTGAAAAACAAGGGAGATTCCAATTTTTTCGCATATTGATGTTGTTCATAGCATCCCCTCTTTTTCCTTGATTATACGCAGCATATGAGCCATTGCTCATGGGCTCTTTCTTATTCTTATGTCAACCAATTAGATTTATGAAACAGAAAATAATTTTCTAAAATCCTGACCAAAAAAACAGCTGGAAATCCTTTCACAAGGTTTCCAGCTATCTTCATTTTCTTATGAAATGCTCTTATTTTTCATCCAATACAAACCGCTGAAGCACATCTGCCACAGCATCCTGTTCACAGGTGGTTTCTGTCACATAATCCGCTGCCGCCTTCACATGTTCCTGGGCATTTGCCACGGCAACACCAAGGCCTGCCGCCTGGATCATGGACAAATCGTTTTCACTGTCCCCAATGGCAATGACTTCCACCAGAGGCACACCGGCTTTTTCTGCTGTTTCCTGCAAGGCTCTGCCCTTGCTGACACCGGTTTTCACAAATTCCAGATACTGCGGGCCGGAGAAGAAATGGTTCAGTTTTCCCGCAATGAGAGGTTCCACTTTTTTCCGCACCGCATCCAGCTGTTCATAGGAACCGCTGAGGAGGCATTTGGTGAAATAGCCTTCATATTCCAATCCATCCGGCAATATCCGCATATCCGCATGCATGACACGGCAATAGGCCTCCACCTGAGGGGTCACTTTTTCCGCAACAAACGTACGGTCATCATAGAGATAGACTTCTACCCCTTCTTCTCTGGCGATTTCCACCACAGGGCGCAGGTCGTCAGAAGAAAAGGAATGTTTCAGCACCATTTCCATATTCTCCAAGTTATACACAGCGGCGCCGTTCTGGCAGATGACATAACCTGGACGACCCAAGAGATGCAGTTTTTCCAGAAACCGTTCCACACCATAGACACCACGACCGGTGCAAATGACAAATTCCACACCCTGATCCACTGCTTTTCCAACCATTTCTATATTTTTTTCCGAAAGTTCTGACGCGCTTTTCAAAAGTGTGCCGTCCATATCGGAGAAAACCATGCGATAAGCCATGGGAAACACCTCTCTTTCTTTCTGTTCATATGTTGACATAATCTTTTGTTATTTTTTCATTTGTCACACAATCTGTGGATAACTTTTTGTATACACAGGTTTATCCACAGGTTTTTGCCGATTTTATACACATTTCCACAGGGTTGTGCACAGGTCTGATAAAAAATGCCGTGGTTTCCCGCGGCAACAGACTATCAAAAAACCGGATTTTACACTTTTGTAGAACCACAGAAGGGCTTGGGAAACGAAGCGTGTCCCAAATGGAACCCGCAGTCGGAATTCACTTCCGACGAGGAAAACAGCACGTTTCAAGGCATTTTTATGCCGATGGAACGTACTGTTTATACATACAGTAACCTCGTCAAAATCCTGATTTTGACGAAGGGTGTCGACTTTTTCGACACCCTTCATGCCGTGGTTTCCCACGGCAAATCTCATTCTGCCTGATGTTTTTCTTTTTCTTCGGATTCTTCGAAGTCGTTCATTTCTTCCGATTCGTCCTCAAAGAAATCCAATGTTTCCTGCTGGATTTCTGCCAGCATTTTTTCGGCGTCCTCAGGAGAGAAATCCTCAGCAGCGGCAATCTGTCCTGCCAATGTTTCTTCTTCCTGAATCTGTTCCTGTTCTGCCGTAGTTACATCACCAATGGACTGGATTTTTTCCTTGGGTGTATCCACCTGTTCCAATGTGAGCTGGTCATCCATAGGTGCATAGCGGCGTTTGAAGAAGGGTTTGAATTTTACTTTTACCACTTTTTCATGTTCCGGTTTATATGCCTGTTCCTGTGCCATTTTGACCGCCTGTTTTTCCTCATCGGAAAGCATATAAATGCTGACGCCCATTTCGATGGGTTTCGCATAGGTAAAGGAACCGGTACGGCTATGGATACCGTTGAGGACAACGCCATTATCTTCCCCATCCAGCAGTGCCAGAGCGAAGCAGAGGTTGCCGCCCATTTCCTCGAAGGGGTTATAACGGATGAGCCCTACTTTCTGGATTTTGGATTTATCGGTTTTATCCATGTCCGTTACCATATCCAGCAGTTTATCATATTTTTCTTCGATGCCTTTTGCAGTGTCGAAGTATTCCTGGATTTTCATTTCCAAGTTATGGGGTGGTCGGCGGCTGGTTCCCATAAAAATGTCATACCGTTTTTTCTCCCGATTGATTTTCACAAACAGGATGATACACAGAATGAAAAGAATCACCACCGCAAACCCCAGCAGTCCAAACAAAAGCAGCGCGTATTTCTGCGCCAATGCTGTCAGTGCTGTCATCTTGCCTCATTACCTTTCTGTTTCCAGTTTCTTCATCAGTACCAACAGACGATCCAAGTCTTCGTCGGAATAATACTCAATTTCTATTTTGCCCTTATTTTTCTTCTGGGTGACTTTTACCTTTGTGGCAAAAATTCCCTTCAATTCGTCCTCGATCTGACGCAGGACAGGGCTTTGTGTCTTTTTGGGCGCTTCTTCTTCCGCCGCAGGTTTTTCTGCTGTTTCCAGCATACTTTTTACCATAGCTTCCACAGTGCGGACGCTCAGGCCTTCTTCAATGATATGTTCCGCCAGTTCAAACTGGGCTTCCCCATCAGTGAGAGGCAGCAGCCCACGGGCATGTCCGGCGGTCAGTTTATTTTCCACCACAAAATTACGGACACGTTCGTCCAATTGCAGCAGACGCAGGGCATTGGCAACGGCAGGACGGCTCTTGCCTACTTTATCAGCAATCTGTTCCTGACTCAAACCAAATTCTTCCTGCAAACGCTGATAGCTCTGGGCTTCTTCCATGGGATTCAGGTCTTCACGCTGGAGGTTTTCCACTAAAGCCGCCTCAAAGGCTTCCCCTTCTTCCCATTTTTTGATGATGGCAGGGATTTTGGTAAGACCTGCGATTTTTGCCGCACGCCAACGACGTTCACCGGCAATGAGTTCATAATATCCCTCTTTATTTTTCTTTACCACCACAGGCTGAATCATGCCGTAGTTTTTCAAAGAAGTTGCCAGTTCTTCCAAAGCTGTTTCATCAAAATACTTCCGGGGCTGTTTGCGATTAGGCTCGATTTTATTCAAATCCAGTTCCATCACTCCGCCGCCGTCGCTTTCAAAATCTTCCATTTTATTATGGATCAAGGCTTCAATGCCAAGTCCCTTGGCACCCAGTCCCTTTTTCGTCGCCATTTAGTCCCACTCCTTTTCCATGACTTCTTCTGCCAGCAGACCATAGCTTTCTGCCCCTTTGGATTTGGGGTCGTAGAGATGAATGGGCAGACCATGGCTGGGGGCTTCACCCAAGCGGACATTACGAGGAATGATGCTGCGATACACATTTTCGCCCAGACTCCGTTTGACTTCTTCCACCACCTGCAAAGAAAGATTTGTGCGGGCATCATACATGGTAAACACAATGCCTTCGATTTCCAAATGACGGTTCAGACGTTTCCGCACCAGATTTACCGCATGAAGGAGCTGTTCCAGACCTTCCAGGGCAAAATATTCACACTGGATAGGAACCAGCACCGTATCCGCCGCTGTCAGTGCGTTGATGGTGATGAGGTTCAAAGAAGGCGGACAATCGATGATGACGAAATCATAATCGTCTTTCACTTTGTCCAAAGCTTCCTTTAAAATATACTCTCTGTCGTCTTTGCCGATAAGTTCGATTTCCGCTCCGGTGAGGCTGATGTTTGCCGGAAGCACTTCCAAGCCCTCTACACATGTGGGCTGTTTCACTTCGGCAATGGTTGCCTGTTCCAGAAATACATCATAAATGGTCAAGGGCACACCATTTTTGTCCAGCCCCAAACCGCTGGTGGTGTTGCCCTGCTGATCCGCGTCGATGGTCAGCACTTTTTTGCCCGCAGCAGCAAGGCAGGCAGACAGATTGATGGCAGTGGTGGTCTTTCCCACACCGCCTTTCTGGTTGGTAATTGCAATAACTCTGACTTTTCCCATTGTGGTTTTCCCGCCTTTCTGTCGATCTTCTATGGGGTATTATAGCACAATTTTTTTATGGTGAAAAGAAAAATGGCGGGTTCCAAAAAAACATTTCTTTTGAAAAATGGGCAATCTTCGGCAATTTTGACGGTGAATTCCCTGTTTCACGTGAAACATAGGTGTCAAACAAGTCCTATGGGTGTTTCACGTGAAACATAAAAAAGCCAGAAACTCCCGAAAGAATTTCTGGCTTCAGACTACAAGCCACTTTATGCTTTTTACAAAAATGCGGAAGGGCTTGGGGAACGCGCTTCGTTCCACAACTAGAATCCGCAGTCGGAATTCACTTCCGACGAGGACAAAAGCCAGAGTTTTAAAATTTTGGAACTCTGCACCCCGAAAAGAAACGGGGACACCGGAGGCGGCTTTGTGAAGCAAAGTGCTTGACCCTCTGGCTTTTTACTTCTGTCTACTCGTCAAAACCTTGAATGAAATGAGGTTTTGACGAGTAGGTGTCAAACAAGTCGACACCTTACATATTATTTGCCGTTTTTCACCACAGCATTGAGCTTTGCCAATGGTGTTTCACGTAAAACATGTTTCTTTTTCTCAAAATTGCCATAAATGGGGTAAGCCTTGGGCAGTACCTCCAATGTAAAGGGCATCTTGGGCCCCATTTCTCCATCCACTGTGGATTCCATGATCTGAAAATCCGGGTCAAGACATTCGATCTTGAAATAATGATCCCGACGATACAGGATAGCTTTTTCATCCCTGATGTGATCCCCTGTGAGCATCTTCAGAAATACGGAAGGGATTTCCAATATAGATTTCGCCCGTACACCGATGAACTCAAATTTCCCATCTGTAATGGATGCCTCCGGTGACAGCTTTGTAAAGCTGCCGGTACCGGCGCTATTCATAATCATATACAGATACAGGTCTTCTTCCAGCACCTCATCAGATGTGGTGATACGGAAGGGAATTTTGTGGAAATTTGGAATCTGTTCCATACCTTTCAGATAATAGGAAAGGTTCCCCAAAGCGTTTTTCACGTCTTTGTCTACGGTCTGGGAAACATTAGTCAAAAGTCCCCCTGCGCAGACATTGATGAAATACGTTTCCCCGTTGACCAATCCAATATCCACATAACGGGGAGAAGTTTCTGTCATGACACGGCATGCCCCTTCGGAGTCCCCTGTTTTCAGTCCCAGATAAGTGGCAAAGTCATTGGCTGTGCCAGAAGGAATGATGCCCAGAGGAATCTTCAGATTGTTGTGCATCAGGGCGTTGAGGACGATATTCACAGTGCCGTCACCGCCGGAAGCCACCACAATATCATAATCTTTATCCATCTGTGCCACATGGGTTTCAATGTCCCCGGGCTGCATGGTGCGGAAGGGATGCACCTCATAGCCTGCGGACTGGAAAATGCCAATGCAGACATCTAAGTCAAATTTGAAAGTTTTATTGCCGGAAAACGGGTTATAAAACAGTTTCACCTTTTTCATAGAACGCCCAGCCCCCTTTTTTCTTACATCTGTTCCGGAGCGTCAATGCCCAGCAGCGCAAGACCTGCTGCCAGAACGGTTTTCACTGCCACAACCACAGCCAGACGTGCCTGACGCACTTCTGCTTCGCTGTTGAGGATAGGGTTATCATGGTAGAACTTATTGAATGCCTGAGAAATAGCAACCAGATGTCTTGTCAGTACATAGGGTTCCAGTTTTGCCGCTGCGTCCACGATCTTGGAAGGGAATGCTTCCAGCAGTTTGCAGACATTCAGAGATGCTTCGTCATCCAGTTTGCTGAAATCGATGTTTTCTGCTGTGAAATCAGGCGCTTTTTTCAGGATGCTGCATGCGCGAGCATGTGTATACTGTACATAAGGGCCTGTTTCACCGTCGAAGTTCAGCATACGTTCCCAAGAGAACACAACGTCTTTGATACGGGTGTTATACAGGTCGTTGAAAATAACCGCACCGATACCAACTTTTTTCGCAACTTCTTCTTTATCAGGCAGAGAAGGATTCTTTTCTTCGATGATTTTCTTTGTTTCCGCAATTGCCTGATGGAGCAGGTCTTCCATCAATACTACGTTGCCGTGACGAGTGGAAAGTTTGCCGCTGTCCAGACTTACCAGACCGAAAGGTACATGAATCAGGTCTTTGTACCAGTCATAGCCCATTTTATGGATTACTTCGAACCACTGTGCAAAGTGCAGGTTCTGATCCAGAGCTGTCAGGTAAATGCATTTATCGAAATTGTATGTTTTCTTGCGGTACAGAGCAGCTGTGATGTCACGGGTTGCGTACAGTGTGCCGCCGTCTTTACGGATAATCAGGCAAGGAGGCATATTCTTGTCTTCCAGATTAACGATCATTGCCCCTTCGCTTTCTTCCAGCAGACCTTTTTCTTTCAGTTCGTCCACAACGGCTGCCATTTTGTCGTTGTAGAAGCTTTCGCCGGTATATGCGTCGAATTTTACGCCCAGCATATCATAAACACGTTCAAATTCTTTGATACTGATGTCGTAGAACCATTTCCACAGTGTCAGGGCTTCTTCATCGCCATCCTGCATTTTTACGAACCACAGACGTGCTTCGTCATCCAATTCAGGTGCTTTTTCCGCTTCATCATGGAATTTTACATAAATACGCATCAGTTCCTGAATGCCTTTTTCTTCAACGGCTTCTTTGCTGCCCCATTTTTTGTAAGCAACAATGAGTTTACCGAACTGTGTACCCCAGTCGCCCAGATGGTTGACACCTACGCATTTGTAGCCCAGCTGGCTGTGAATCTGATACAGTGCGTTACCAATAACGGTAGAACGCAGGTGGCCTACATGGAAAGGCTTTGCGATATTGGGAGAGGAGTAGTCGATAACGATGGTCTTACCTGCGCCCATGTCGCTTTTGCCGTAGTTTTCTTTTTCTGTCAGGACAGTTTCCAGTACCTTTTTGGTGTAGAAATGCTTGTCCATAAAGAAGTTGATATATGCGCCAACGATTTTTACATCAGCGATGAAATCGGGTTTTTCCAGTTTTTCGCCGATTTCCTGTGCGATGAGGGGAGGCGCTTTACGCAGTACCTTTGCCAGTTTAAAACAGGGATAAGCAAAATCCCCCATGTCTGTATTGGCAGGCACTTCGATGGCTGCCGCGATTTCTTCCGCTGCCACGCCGCAGGCTGCGGACAGGCTTTTTGCGATTTCCAGTTTCATATCCATATTACATTCCTCCGATGGGTGTTTTAATGACTATTTACGCACAAACGGGCTATTTCTGCCCATAGGCATGTTATTTTATAATATACCACAAAAACCGCAGAAAATCAAGAAAAGCGCCATTTTGCCACGGATTTGAACCAAGCAGAAATATATGATAAAGTGAAATAAAAATTTGCAGAAAGGGAAAGGCACAAATGATTATATTCATCACAGGCGCTTCTCACACAGGGAAAACCGCTCTTGCACAAAAGCTCCTTGCACAATATCAATACCCCTATTTTTCCATAGATCATTTGAAAATGGGACTCATCCGCAGTGGCTATACCCATCTGACACCGGAAGACGATGGGAAACTGACAGATTATCTGTGGCCTATCATACGTGAAATGGCGAAAACCGCCATTGAAAACAATCAAAACCTCATCATAGAAGGCAACTGCATCCCTTTCGACTGGAAAAAGGATTTTACAGAGGAATATCTTCCCCACATCAGATATTACTGTCTTGTGATGAGCGAAAACTATATCCGAAATCATTTTCAGGACATCAAAACATATGCGAATATGGTGGAAAAACGTATGAATGATGATTGGTGTACCATGGAACATGTTCTGGAAGAAAACGCAAAGTTTTTGGCACTTGCCCAAAAGTATCACGCAAATACCATATGGATTGATGACAAGTATGAAATCAACATTGATTTATGGGAATAGAATGCAGCTGATGCCCCAAGTAAGAGAATTGTAAGAAATGTTTTTGCCCAATGTAAGGACATGTCCTGCCTTCTGTGCTATGATGAAAAAAGACTGTAAAATCACATGGAGGTGTTTGTTTATGGATTCCCGCTCTGTTTTTCTGTTTCTTCTAAGCACTGTAACTGCCTTTCTTCTGCTTGTTCTGGCACTGTCCGCAGGCGGTGTCGTACTGCTGCTGCCTCCTGTGCTGGGGTATATGTTCACAGCTGGGATACAGCGAAAAAAACGCATGGAAGCTCTGGAAAAAACACTGTCAGAGATGAACGAGACCCTTAAAGAGATCAAAGAAGCCCTCGCTTCTGAAAAAAACGAAACCCAATGAACCATTTCCAAAAGCAAAAGACAGCCAGCATCTTTCCAGAGACCTCCCGGCTGTCTTTCTTTTAGCTCACACTGCCACCTTTCACAGACCATACAGAAAGACGCTGATTCTTTGGGGCATCTTCATAAGAAAACAAAAAAAGCAGAAATCTTAATTATATAGGATTTCCGCTTTCTGCTTCTTACTAAGATTTTATTTTGTATGTTTTCTTCTGAATACAGCCGTCGCAATTCCCCTTAAGAAATCAAAGGAAAGAAAAACCAATGTTTTCTTAAGGGGAAGTTGCTTTTGGAACAACGTTTTTTATAGCCCTCTTGTCAGTCTTTGGAGCGTATCCAGCAAATACCCATCTATAAACCGCAACACCAACACCAGCGCCGCTAAGTATGCCGCCAAAGAAATGACTTTTTGCAGATGGTTCTGGAAACGGTCTGCCGCCGCCGCTTTCAGCACCGGCATAGACCTTTCCACAGGAGAGATGGTTTCCACCTATGACGACCACGGCGGATTCCACGGCGACGGCACCACCTGCACTATCATCCAGCTTTCCGATGATGCTTTGCTGGAGGAAATCGAAAAAGCAGGCACATGGCAGGCTTTTCCGCCAGATGATGCAGTCAATCAGCTTCTTTACGGCAGTTATCTTGCTGATGCGGAAACACAGGAACCCTTTGTGCCGCCCATCGAAAACGGGTATTACCTGCTGAAAGACCGGAACGCAAAAGCCGCAGAACAGCCGAACATCATGACTCGCGGTTCCTTCAACTTCGATCTGGCAGTATACGACGCTGACAACCGCACATTGTATTATCTGGTGCTGGATACCTGATTTTTCATTAATGAAAAAGACGCTGTTCCTTAGAAAAGGAGCGCGTCTTTTTTATAGCCCTCTTGTCAGCCTTTGGAGCGTATCTAGCAAATATCCATCCATAAACCGCAGCACCAACACCAGCGCCGCTAAGTATGCCGCCAAAGAAATGACTTTTTGCAGATGGTTCTGGAAACGGTCTGCCGCCGCCACTTCCAGCACCGACTGGATACACACAATGAGAAACAGCTGTCCCGCCAGCACCAGAAACCCTTCCATCTGCCCTTCCCCTCCAAACGCGAAAATCTTCATACTATCTTATGAATCTTCCATCTTTCTTATGAAACTGCCTCTTTTCAAATGCCCAATTTCGGTTCATAATAATAGTAATGGGATTTTTTTATATTGCTGAAAAGAAAAAGGAGGTAACACGATGATTCAAAAAGCCATTTGGAAACTTTCTCTCCCTCTCTTTGCCTCTGCCGGCATCACTGCCGCCGGACTTATCCTTTATCAGCGCATCAGTCTGCATCGGGCATCCCGCAAGGGAGATAAAACACCTTTTGAAAGCTACACCACCCCCGACGGGGTTTCTATGGCATATGAACGTTTTGGTTATGGTCGTCCTGTGGTATTGCTCCACAGCCTCCATCCCGGGGCATCCAGACGGGAATGGCGTCCCCAGATCGAAAAATTGGCAAAAGATTTTCGGGTATACACCGTAGATCTGCCGGGCTTCGGTCAGTCTGATAAACCCACAAAGCCTTGGACGGCTTATCAGTACGCCAAAGCCCTCCACAGCTTCCTTTCTGATGTCATCGGAAAACCTGTGGCACTGGCGGCTGCCAACGGCGGCGCGGACATTGCTCTGGTGCTGTCCATGCTTTACCCGGAAGATCTGAAAAAACTGGTGCTCATCTCTCCCGAAGGCATCGGCAGAGGATTTGCCACCCCCAATGATACCCAGCAGCTGAAAAAACTGCTGTCGCCTGTCATTGGAACCCAGGCATTTCTGGACGGCACATCCAAAAAAGCCCTGCGGCTTCTGGCAGAAGAACTCTTTTACCAGAAAGAGAGAATGCCTGTGGACTTCGTGAAAAATCTGAAACAGAATGCGCGCTACGGCAAAGGCGCACAGGCCAGCTATGCCGATTATGTGACCCGCTTTGCCGCCGCCGATACAAAACAGGCTTTTGCGTCTCTTTCTCTGCCCTTCCTGCTGATTTGGGGAGAACGGAATGTACGCAACAGTGCCGTTTATCTGGAAGAAGCCGAAAATTTACAGGAAAAAGGGGAATTTATGCTCTTTGAGGATACTGCTTCCCTGCCTCACATGGAAAACAGCAAGGCATTCAGTCAGATCCTGAAAGATTTTTTGAGTGAAGAAGATCTGGAGCGCAAAGCCATGTGAGCCCCCAGACCAACAAAGGAAAAAAGGAATGGAAAGGATGTTTTTGATTTGAACTTCAATGAACTGCCCGGTCTGTCACAGACCCAAATGGAAGAATGGTACCATCAGGCAGTGGCGCCCAATTCCTCCCGTCTGCGGGAAGGCGCCATTGCCAAACTGGAACCCAAATTCGTATCCTGCGATTTTCAGGCAGGAGAAGCGGTGATGGAATATGAAGTGCTGGAATGGGAACTGAACCCTCAGAGTATGGTTCACGGCGGCATCATCATCACTGGATTTGACACCTCTTTGGGGATGCTCTGTCATTACTACGCATACCCCAATGTACTGACCACCGTCAGCCTGTCCTCCACGTTCGTTCGCCCCATCCGTATGGGCGATACCATGGTGTTCCACAGCAAAATCAAGTCCTTCGGCCGCAGTCTTGTGACACTGGAAGGGAAAGTATATCTGAAAAGCACAGGAGAACTGGCTGCCACCGCAACAGCTACGTTCAAGATCCTGCATCATAAAGTCAGAAAAGAAATCTAAACAAAAGAAAGGAATCGACCTATGATCTACTTAAGTGAAGAAACCTCCTCTCAGGAGAATATGGAAGCATGGTTCAGTCAGCTTTCTGACCCGGAATTTCCTCTGGTGAAAGACAGCGTTTTAAAACTGCTGAAGCCCAGACTGGTCACATGCAATTTTGAAGAAAAATCCGCAGAGTTTGCCTTTACCGTAGAAGATTGGCAGCTGAACCCGGAAAAAGGGCTTCACGGCGGCATTATGGCAACAAACTTTGATGTGTCCTTTGGCTTGCTGTCCCATTATTTCGCGAAACAGCATATGGTTTCCACCATTACCATCCAAACCACATTTTTGAAGCCCGTTATGCCCAATGACGTCATCCATTACAAAGTGCAGATGTCCCATCTGGGCAGAACCATCCACAGCATGACAGCAGAAGCATGGCTGGAACGTGACAACATTCTGGCAGCTACGGCTTCCGCTTCTTATATGAAACTTCATCAGACTTTCGATAGTCCCATCTGATGAGAAAGCCCTTTCCTTAGGGGCATCTTCATAAGAAAACAAAGAAAGCCAAAATCCTTATTATGACAAAG
>ERZ507075.250-NODE-250-length-36937-cov-5.64563_pt1 | contig 36937 bp, 43 predicted proteins | sample MGYA00512863_ERZ507075 | MGnify/ENA metagenome assembly ERZ507075 | reverse complement strand
ACCGGACATTTTTATTCCCTGGATAAAATATTTCTGGCAGGTGGCAAATATCACCTGTTTGCACAAATCAATCATAAATCATATGTGAATTGTCAAGGTATTCCGATTACCGAAAGGTAACCGGATATTTTTCTATCAACGGCTGAAAATTAAGCGCTTACACATAAAAAGCACCAATCATTCATGACTGATGCTTTAAAATAATCTTATTCTGTTGAAAAGTAATTCACTGCAAACTATTTTTTCGATTTTCTTTCTATCTCATCCTCAATAAAATGATTGGCAATTTCAAAAGCCTTTACGCGCCTCTTAGCCAATGTGATCTGAGATTTATACCGGGAAGCGTTTTCTTTTGCTTCAAACGTTTTTATAGTTTCTCTCAGCTTGTGCAGAGTTGAATCAATCTGTCTTTTCGCTTCCATTAATTCATCCATCGAATAATCCATACTCGTATTCCCCATTATCTCTATTCTTCCGAACTGACAATTTAATATTTATAAAAAACACAAAATGTAAACTTGTAACTACTGAAAAAATTCATCTTGAAATCATGATCTCTAAAACACGGCTTACCGCATATAAGCCAGTACCGCCGGATTACTTTGTTGTTTTTACATCTGTATACTTTATGATTTTAATATTTTTTTGTTTGGCAAGTGAAATTGTTTTTTCTTTACTCCCCTTAGAATTTCCGCTTCCCGATGTCAGAATCAGTTCAATTTCTTTTCCTTCAGGGAGCAGTTCCAGAATATTATTAAAAGGTGTGGAGGGAAAGCCTGCCCAGATCGGAACCGCTAAAATCACTTTTTCATACTCAGACAAATCAAACGTATCTTCTTTAATTTCTGTTTTCTTCTGCCTTCTGGCGGCAAGAGACCCACAGACATAAGCATTGAAAGCGGAACGATTCCTTTTTTCCTTTATCTCAATCAAATCGGCATCTATATCCCGTGCTGTTTTTTCAGCCAGTTCCCTCGTTTTTCCTGTATAAGAATAATAAATAATTACAGATTTCATCCCTATCTCTCCCTTGCGCGAATATTTTTTATGCCCCCCTCAAATGACCGGAGGGCTTTCCCACGACAGTGGCATATTTTTTTGAATTTACATTCTGATTTCCCGATTCTTTTTCATCGTTCCGATTCATTTTGCACAGGCGGTAACGGATTCTCCGCTGATGTATATGCATCAGGGATTGCTTCCCCTTTAAACAGAGCATCCCCATTGCGTACTAAAATATCTTTTCCGGACTCTGCCCCCCAAACGCTGTGCCCGGAGCCGGGTGCAATTACAAATCTGACATCGTCAAAATATTCCCTGTACTGGTAATGCATCTGCCATGGCACAACACCGTATTCCGGCTGCACAACCAAAATCGGAGGTGTATTCTTTTCCTTTAAGGCAGCTGTGAAATCAGGGGATTTTTCAAGTGATTCTGTATTCAGTGCATTGGAAAGATAATTCATATGTCTCATCGGCCTTCCGTCCTCTGTGAAAGAACCGGTAGCAAAGCTTACCATGATACTCACCAGGTAATCATATTCTTCATAGATACTTGTCCATCTCACCTTCCGCCAAAACAGAACTCCATTTCTTGCTAAAAATTCCGCAACCCCGCCTAGAATCAAAATTTCCGCACGAGAAGCACGGCGGTTTCAACGTGCGGTGAAAGTTTTCTTTTATACTCCATATCAATAATCCTCCGTATCCCCAGCAATACTTCTTACATATTTGTTATATTACTTGCAAATAAAAATCAACTTTATGAATATGTGTATTGCTATCTATAATTTCTATATCTTTAGGTATCCCTGATATTATATACTTTTCATCAAATACCAGTGACATATAGCTATCTGCATCTGTATGAATCACTTTATTTCTTGCATATTCCGGTATCATTCTTTGAATAATAGAAAATGTCTTTCTAAAATTATAACATTCCTCATATCCTATTGCAGACAATTTTTTCCCATTAAGAATTGACAGAATTCTGCTACACCATTCGCTTTTCACCCAATCATCTAAATGATAAACCGCAATTTTATAACTTTCACAATTATCTGCAAAATATTTTATCAATACATCAAATTCTTCATCCATTAACTTTCTATCTGAAAATATTTCCTTTTCAATTATCTGTTTTAACTCATCTCTATCGGATTTATTCTTTTTATACTTTTGCAGCCCTTCTTTAAGTTTATCATTTTCTTCTAAATCTAGACCTAAAAATGGCTTTCTCAAACTATGTTTCACAAAAACCGTTTTCAAAACTTTCTTTTTCCTAATCTGATCTATTATTTCACTTTTAAATAAAGCAAGTAAAGAATCGTTCCTTTTGCTAACAGCCATAATGTCTATATCAACTCCTCCAGAACTGACATACACATATATAGGGATTCGAACAAATTTTACATAGACATTCTCTATACCATCAATACTTAATAGCTCATCCGGTTCACTTTTCGTTTTATCATTGTAAATGTTCATTTCGTCAAGAAAAACTTTATTTACATTATCGATATTTTCCTTAAAAATCTCTGTGTCACTTACTTCAAAATCTGCATCTAGTTTTTTATCATTAACATAAACCTTATCAATGAACTGATAATTTTCATAATCAAGGATTATTTTGTGATTAATAGGATCTAGGTAAATATTTTTAACTGTGTCTTTCCGTCTTTGTATAGTTCTTAACTCTCTTAATGCCTGTTTTCCTTTTGCTAACAAACTGCAGCGATTCGTTGTACAGTAAACTATATCTTTCACACTCAAATCTGCAAGTGTTACCTCTAACAGTTTTCTATCAATCCCTAATATCCTCACCAATTCGTCTATTTCCTGAATTCCTTCATTTATTAATCGTAATACTATCTCATCCAACAATGGAAGAGAGTAGAATGAACGTTTAGTAATTGACAATACAGCTCTTATTATAGGAACATAGATTTCATCACGTTTTACAAAAAAATATCCATCATTTTTTCTCACATTAATATTGGATAAGGATTCAATTAATTTATCCACTATATTTCACCTCCTGGTACGATAAGGCATTCATCATCATGTTCACAAATATAATCAATGATTTCAATAAACTTATTATCCGGATCATCAAACTTATAAAAGAAATCCATGTCACCACAAATAATAAGTAAATTCTTGGCTCTTGAGAAAGCAACATTAACCCTTTCTTTTTCTTTTTGAAAACCAATTGAATTTTTAGTCCTAACTGTACTATATATGATGATATCGTTTTCTCTTCCTTGAAAAGCATCTAGTGTATTAATATCAATTACCTTAGCTATTCTGTCATATCCACTATTATTTACAGATTTTCGAATCAAGTCTTTTTGTCCTCGATAGCCTGTAATAATTCCAATATCCAAATCTGAAAGTACACCTTCACCTTTAAAACATTCCAACAATTTTTTGACTAAAGTATTTTCCACATAGTTACAAAAAGACCCGCCCTTAAGTCTACTTTCGTCATTCCTATCCATCATTGAAGTATCCACCCAAATAATAGATTTTCCTTCAAATTTTTTTATCGGATGTGTTCTATTCTTATCATCGACTTCTGTTGCAATTTTTCCTTCATAGAAAACTTGACTAATCAAATTGCCAATATTTCGTCTCATTCTATATTGTACTGTCAAAATTTGCTTATGCGTATCAGGTAATACATTAAACAATAAATCAAATAATCTATACTTAGGTTCTTTCGTCAACTTAGCTATTATAGGTGATAAATCTTGATCCGCATAAGCTGGTAATTGATTCTGGTCGCCTACTAATACAATCTTCTTTGACTTAATGATAGAGACTAATAATTCTGGTGTAGTCGCTTTTGCCGCCTCATCGATAATTACATAATCAAAATCTAATTCTTTGACAAAATCGTTTGACAAAAATCCTACACATGTTCCAGCAATAATCGTAGCACTTTTTATCACTTGATAATCTAAGGTTTCTAAATTACTACATCTATTAATCCAATCTTTCTGAATGTCTTTAATTCTTTCCCACCTATCTAATAATTTTTGCTCAACAATATTTGCATATAACGCATTTTGCTGTTCAATATATTCATTAGATTTTTCTTTAATGTCTATAAACATCTTCTTTCTAATAGCATTCATAGTACAGGTTTCTTCAACTTTTGTCGATATATTCTCTGCACGCCCAATTCTAATAATATCTAACTTTCCCTCATCTATATCAACTAATCCCTCAACAATATTATCCACTGCTGTATGTGATTGAGATACAATAAGAATCCTTGATGTATCATCAAATTTATTTATTTGCGTTAAAATTTGCCACACAATTTCTTTTATTACCGTTGTTTTTCCTGTACCTGGTGGTCCTTGGATCAGGCTTATACTATCTGAATAAAGCGCCTTTCGTATTGCTTCTTTTTGAGATGAGTTCAAGCTATCCTTGCTAAACCTTATATTTTGTAAAAATGGTGTGTATGTAGGCTCATCCAGATTAAGTAAAACATCTTTTAAATTTTTGGAAGAATAATTATCATCATGTAACGCACGAATAGCATAATGTTGTCTCTTATATGCACTTATATTAGCTCTAAAATCTTCCATCACAGAACGCTGTTTTCTAAGTAAAGGACGCAATTTCCCCATTTGTACTTTTTTATCTAAATCTATAACAAGAACCGTTTCCTCTTCATCATATCTTACACCATGATAATTTCCTATATCATAATAGAAAAAATTCCCTCTGCTATCCACATCTTCAATGATATAGTTCATATCATTTTCTAATCCATCGATATCATTATTTTTGTATTCTTCAACGGTCAAAAGTAATTGCTGATCTACTATATTAAAAGCGGAATATGACACCCTCCCCACTCGTTCTTTTTCATTTCTCATGGATTCATCTAAGCCATCCTGCCACTTTCCAAATAGTTCTTCAAATAACTCATCTTGTTTTTGCAGCGCACTTTTACTATTTTTATTATTCCTAAATTGTATAATCAGCTTTTCATTATCACTTTCAAAACTTCTTCCAACATAATTACGTCTTCCATTTTCTATAAATTTAACAACTCCATTAATTGTAAACCCTCTTTTTTGATTACTAATCCTTCTATCAACAGACAAAGACATAATTTTATTTACTACAAATAATTGATTTTCTTCATCATATGTACATTCAACGGCTATTTTCTTTCCAGAAAATATATAAACATCTGTATTTGGGTTATAAAAAGCAGAACATTCCTTAAATTGACTTTTTAAAAATGATTTTGTAAAAAGAGTCATATTCGTATTTGCTTCAATTAACGAAATATTTTTCAAATATCTCAGTTTGTCAACATCAATGCTACATAAATATGTATCTTTTTGAGGGCTATTATCTCCAATTAAATCCCCCATGATATCAATAACCGAACCAATATCTTGATATCTATCTTTTGGTTCTTGCGCAACCATTTGAGCAATTAATTTTTTTAAATTATCAGGAATCTCTAAAGTATCCATTGTTCTACAGATCATTTCCGTTCCATTAGGCAACATTCCGAATAAAATATAAAAAATTACTGCTCCTAAAGAATAAATATCACTAGCCTCAGTTGTACTATTCCCTTTAACAACTTCTGGTGCTGAAAAATTTGGAGAAAAGAAAGGCAGGGTTGTCTCTTGTTCTACTATAGATTTTATTTTACTTGTTCCAAAATCAATGATTTTTACATCGCCAGTATCGACATTATACATGATATTAGAAGGCTTGATATCACGATGTAAAACATTATTATTATGCGCTTCTTCAATAGCCTTTAAAATTTTCAAACAGAGTCCATACTTTTCTACCTGCGAAAAACTACTCAAGTCTAATTCTTCTAGATTTATTCCATCAACAAAGTCTAATAAAATCAAACCCCAATCATTTTTTCCTCTGAACTCTGCATTTAACATATAGTCTCTAATTTTCACAATATTATCACAGGAATTTAATGTCTTAAGAGCGTCTACTTCTCGCTTAAATATTAACTTTTGAAATCTATTATTTAACGAACCAATTAATTTTAATGCGTAAACCTTATCACAAACTCGCTTATTTTTTTCTTTAACTTTCAAAATAATTGTTTCGCTTGTCCTAGATGAATGAATGACCTCTAATACTTCATAATTATCCATAGTATTTTTCAACTCCTTCTTTGGCTGATAACCTAATTTTACCACACAATCCAACTGTTTACTATCTCAAAAGAAAAAGCTATTTACGTCTGATCACATAATAAAATAGTCTCTGCTCGGTTTTATTCGGAATATCCCTTTTGCTAAAAAGTATGGGTTTTGCCAAATCGTTTTCACTCCCCGGCAAAACCCATTTTAACTACCTAATAAACTCACACGGCGTTACCCCATCCCCACTTCCACGATAACTTATTCATATCTATTTTCATAAAAACACAACTTCATTTTCACCAAATAATCCCGCAAACCCGCCTAGAATCAAGGTTTCCGCACCAGCAACACGGCGGTTTCAACATGAACCGTCTGACAAAACTGATCCACACAACACACCCTCTCCACCCGATACCCTTCCCTCAAAAACACTTCCAAATCCCTACTCAAACTACTGGGCTTACAAGATATATAAACCATCTTCTCCACCCCATACTCCACAATCTTCGGCAGCGCCTTAGGATGGATCCCGTCTCTCGGCGGGTCCAGCACGATGAAGTCGGGCTTCTCCTCGATCTCATCGATCACCTTCAGCACATCCCCAGCAATGAACCGGCAGTTGTCAATTCCATTCAGCTCTGCATTCTCCTTCGCCGCCTGCACAGCCTCCTCCACGATTTCAACCCCGATCACCTTTTTCGCCACCGGCGAAAGTATCTGTGAAATGGTCCCTGTTCCGCTGTACAGATCAAACACGGTCATATCTTTCGTATCCCCGATATACTCCCTTGCCGTATTATACAGCACCTCTGCCCCATAAGAATTCGGCTGGAAGAAAGAAAACGGCGTTACTTTAAATTTAAGCCCCAGGATCTCCTCATAAAAATAATCCTTCCCATACAGTATCCTGGTCTCATCGCTCTGCACCATATCAGAGAGGGCGTCATTGATAATATGGAGAAATCCCACTATCTCCCCCTCCAAAGGCAGCGCCAGCAGTTCTTCCTTCAGCGGTTCCAGATCATGTTCCTCCTGGCTTGTAGTTACCAGATTCACCAGAATCTCCCCGGTTGTATTGGCCCTTCTCAAAAGCAGGTGGCGCAGATATCCCACATGCTGCATCTTCTTATAATAACTCACATTCCTGCTCCGGAAATACTCGCCCACACACTGCAGAATCTTCGTCATATCCTCGTGCACCAGCTTACAGTCATAAGCATTCAGCACATCATAGGTACTTCCCTTCTTATGCAGTCCCAGCGCCAGAGGGCCGTCCTTGTATTCATCACCAAAGGAAAACTCCATTTTATTTCTGTAAGCAAACTCCATGGGACTTCCCTTAATCCCTTCAAACATATAATCCGGGCTGCCGTCCTCATCCACCTGACCGGCATTTACAATCACCTTGTCCAGCAGATTTTTAACCTGCTCTGCCTTCATATTAAGCTGGTCTTCATACTCCATGGTCTGATACATACAGCCGCCGCAGGCCGGGAAAATGCTGCAGACAGGTTCGCGTTTCTCCAGCGGAGATTTTTCCAGCACCTCCAGAAGTCGTCCTTCCAGACGGTCTCCCCTCTTTTTATTAATCAAAAACCGCACCTTCTGGCCCGGAATGCCATTCTTTACGGTAACGGTCCTGCCGTCTATGATGATACGTCCCTTGTTGGGGAAGTCTACTTTTTCAATGATTCCTTCGTAAATTTCTCCTTTTTTCAAAACTGTTCCTCCTGATATTGTTTAACAGAAAAAGAAGCTCCGGTTTCCCGAAGCTCCCTATTACTCTTTTTATTTGTCTTCATCCTCGTCATCGTCTTCAAAATAATCATCGAAGTCATCGTCGAAGTCCTCTTCAAAATCTTCCAGATAATCCGGAGTGAAGAAACGGTATACTGCATATGCTATTCCGGCAACAGCAGCTACTGCTCCGATGATAGCCAGAATCCATAAGACGGTATTCTTATTTTTTTCTTCTTCTTTCTTCTGTAATGCTGTGATTAAATCCTCAATACGATTCATAGCCTGCACCATCCTCTCTTACTTATGACATCCTGCACTGCTGCCCCGACTCTCCGGAGTTGCTGCCGGCTGTCTGTCAGTCTTTGCCGAATGTACTGCAAATTCCTTTATTATAGTTTCCTGTAAAAAAACTTTCATTCGGCTTGTTTTTAATATTATATCACGATAGGCAAAATTTTACTATCCTTTATTCAATATTTTCATATTGATTTATCCCGAGTTACTGTTCACACGCCACTGTCCCGCAAGGTGTTTTCAGGCTGAAGGCATGAAAATCCCGAGACAGCCAGCGCGATATGGAGCAGAATGCTCCATATCTGTGCATCGCGAAGCGTGTTGCTGGGCACGCAGTGAACAGTATTTATCCCGGTACCGGTCACAGAGTGAGCAGTAACTTTATTTCTATTCAGCTTCTGCAGATTTCTCAAATCTTATTCCACTTTTTTCAGTTTTGCAAATGACGCAAACATTTTCTTAGTCCCTGACTTGTCGAAATCCACGGTCACTTCATAGTCTCGGCCGCCTTCCACGATATTTTTCACAACACCCACACCAAATTTGATATGCTTCACCGTGTCACCCACATTGTAAGACAGCCCCGCTGATTTTTTCACCTCAAACTGCTTTGGTATGAATGCAGGCTGCTTAAACGCCTGTTTCATCTGCTTCATCGTATTGGGAAGCGGAATCTCCTTGATCTTCTGCTCTTTAAAGTCTCTTCCCAGGTCCACCAGTTCCCTTGGTATCTCCCGGATAAAACGGGAGGGCTTATTGTACTGTGTCTCACCGCGTATCATTCTCTGCTGCGCACAGGTCAGCGTCAGATCCTTCATGGCCCTTGTGATACCCACATAACAAAGCCTGCGCTCCTCCTCCAGCTCTGCCGGGTCATCTGCCGTGATGGTCATATAACTCGGGAAAATACCATCCTCCATGCCGGCCAGATATACATAAGGAAATTCCAGACCCTTCGCACTGTGCAGCGTCATAAGAAGCACCTGGTTTCCATCCCCGTCCACTGTGTCAATATCGGCGATCAGGGCAACCTCTTCCAAGAATCCGCTGAGTGTGGGATCTTCATTTTCCTCCTCATAGGAAACAATCTTTGTGATCAACTCATCGATATTTTCAATCCTTGCGTCTGCTTCCTCTGTGCCCTCTGCCTTTAACTCCATCACATATCCTGTCTCCTCAATAATATCATTGAGCAGCTCTGACGGTGAAAAATACTCCGTCTTACTTCTGAGGCTCTGGACAAATGTGACAAAGGGTTCGATTTTGGCGGCTGCCCTTCCAAGGGTAGGAATATTCTCTGCTTCTTTCAAAGCATCGTAAAAGCTCATGTCGTGCTCAGAGGCGTAATCCTGCACCTTTGCAAGAGTGGTTGCCCCGATTCCGCGTTTCGGCACATTGATGATACGGCGCACAGCCAGATCATCTCTGGCGTTGTCCACAGTCTTCAGGTAAGCCAGCAGGTCCTTGATCTCCTTTCTGGCATAGAAGTTGACGCCTCCCACCAGTTTGTACGGAATATTTGCCATAAGGAATTTTTCCTCGAAAAGACGTGACTGGGCATTGGTTCTGTACAAAATGGCACAGTCTTTATACTGGCAGTCTGCTTCCCGCACTTTCCTGCTGATATCTCCCGCAATGAATTCGGCCTCCTCATATGCATTCATAAACTGCCTGTAATGCACCAGGGAACCTTCCTCATTGTCTGTCCACAGGGATTTCTCTTTTCTTCCTATATTATTATGTATCACCTCATTGGCAGAATTGAGGATATTCTGGGTAGAACGGTAATTCTGTTCCAGTTTGATCACCTTTGCATCAGAAAATACTTTCTCAAATCCAAGGATATTTCCGATATTTGCACCCCTGAATTTATAGATAGACTGGTCATCATCGCCCACTACGCACAGATTCTTATATTTACTTGCCAGAAGACTTACAAATTTAAACTGTGCCGTATTGGTATCCTGATACTCATCCACCATAATATAACGGAAACGCTCCTGGTAATAGTCCAGCACATCCGGACATGCCTGGAACAGCTCCACTGTCTTCACGATCAGATCGTCAAAATCAAGTGCGTTGTTTTTTCTCAGCTCTTTCTGGTATTCCTTGTATGCCTGGGCAATCTTTTTCTTGCCGAAATCAGACATATTGTTCAGCTCATATTCCTCCGGCGTCACCAGTTCATCCTTTGCCGAAGAAATGGCGGAAAGTATGGCCCTCTCCTTATGTACCTTCGTATCGATCTGCAGACGTTTGCAGATATCCTTCATCAGACTTTTCTGGTCATCTGTATCATAAATGGTAAAATTGTGGTCAAATCCCAGCCTGTCTATATATCTTCGCAAAATACGCACACAGCTTGAATGGAAGGTGGAGACCCAGATACTCTCAGAACCGAATCCCACGATTTTATCCACACGCTCGCGCATCTCACCTGCCGCCTTATTGGTAAATGTGATCGCCATGATATTCCACGGATTCACACCCTTTTCCTCGATCAGATAGGCGATCCTGTGGGTCAGCACCCTGGTCTTTCCTGAGCCCGCTCCGGCCAGGATCAGCACCGGCCCCTCTGTGTGAAGGACTGCTTCCTTCTGCTGCGGATTCAAAGTGTCATATATACTCATAAATGTACCTCCATAAATCAACAATAGAAAGCACATTTTGTACTTTCTATCTCCATGTATCAAAACACCTGTTCCTACAATATAACACAGCTCCCCGGGGCAGGCAAGCGTTTGCCGGGGATTTCTGCTGTTTTCGGAAAAATCCATTTACAAATAGTTTTAAAAACTATATTTTTTAGTCAAAACCCACCAACCATGCGGGTTTCAAGCGTTACAAAATGTCCGAAAGCCGAAAAAGGGGACAAAAAGGGGATTATTTGAAAAAAATAATACTTTTTTCACTGGTCAAAACAGCTCAAAAGTATAGTACGCCCTCTACCTATATTATAAGATGCATCCAGATGAGCGACCCAGGGGATACCGATATGGGCCGCACGCATCCGCATAACTTCCATTATTTACCAGTAGCATTATTATCACCTCCGATATTAAACTTATTTTCGGAGGTGATGAAAATGTCAAACAGAAAGAAAACATATGACCCAGATTTTGAGGCTAATCCAGAATTTGAACAGGACCCAGGATTTCTTGAATGGATATGCCAGCGTGTCAGGAATGAGGCTGCAGGAAATCCAAAAGAAATAGATACTGAACCGGATCTGGAAAATTTTGAGCCGTCAGAGGAATTGTACGAACGTATGGTAAAAGAAGCACACGAACGTGGGCTGCTAAAAGAGGATTAATGTCGAAAACTGTCCACGATTATCTATTGCTCTAATTCCAATTATGTTGTAATATTTATTTGCAACCAAAAGTATCAATAAGTTTCTTAGTCGCGGAATGGCCGGCATTATAATGGTACCGGTCATTTTGCGTATCAGCTTGCTTCCTGCTCCGCATTAAATTTCTTATCATTTATTGACCTTATCGGTATTTTATAGCAGGCTTATCTCATATTATAAATAGAACTTAATGGTTCGCTCTTCTCTTTTTTATGGCCGGCATTATAATGGTGTCGGCTGCTTAATATTTAAAAATTGGGGGTACGTTTTTCTTCATTAAGCATAATATAACATTGTAACATCTACAATTATCAATCATGAGGGAAAAATTATGAATGAAGATATGAAAAGGCCTTGTCCTCCAAAACAACACGTTCACGAAGTGACCGGAAGCGTTAAGATTTCCGGGTGCTGTGAATATGCTCATAACCATCGGTTTGCTACAGTGTCCAGCGAAGCAATTCCCTGTGATGGTAGCCACGTGCATGAAGTAAAATTTCAAACCGATTCTTGTAATGGCCATACCCATGAATTTTGCGGCACATCCTCACCGGCAATTGATGTCGGTTGTGGAAAACACGTACATCTTATTAAAGGATGTACCTCTATGGACGCAGGACACAAACATGACTTTATCGTTGCGACTTTAATTGAAAACCCTGTTTGTGATTAAATACTTTCCCCGGCTTAGTCCGGGGAAATCCCTTATAAAAACTTTTCGACCAGTTATTTAGCAATTAAGACCATAAAGGTATCGTGCCCTGCAATACCATCCACGGTAAGCCTGTGGTCACGCTGGTACTGCAGCACAACTGCCTCCAGCCAATTGCAAACGTGTCATTAACGAAAACGATCAGGATTAAATGTCGATGTAACCAGAGGTATGGATAACCTCCGATTCGACTTGTTGGCCGGTGCTGTAATGGTGCCGGCCTTTTTGTGCTTCTTGACAACTGTTGACGGCCCATTTACAATATAGGGCAGAGGTAATGACAATGAATAGTAGGAGGTATCAAACGTCATGCCGGCACGCGTCGACTATACTAAATATGCGGATTCAGACTTATCCATTTTAACAATTCGGGAACGTGAAACTTTGATATTGAAAATGCAAGGTCTTTCAACTGTTGAAATATCACAACAGTTGAATTGTTGCAGACAAAATATAAATGCTCTGCTTTTGAAAGCCCGTAAAAAGCTTGATACCCCACAGCCAAATCTCTATATACATCGTAGGCAAAATATTGACTATACCAAATATACAGATTGCGACTTATCTGTATTGAGTAGGCTTGAGCGTATCTTTTTGTCAGAAAAAATTTCTGGCAAATCATATAAGGAAATTGCAGAACAACATCATTCCACGATAACCTCTGTCGGAACTTTGTTGTATCGAGCGCACAAAAAACTAGATAATCTGTATGATTAAAGACCCTGGAGGGATCCTTTTGGGTTGATGTGTGTAATTATATTGACAAAACCATTTAAAGTCGGCCATTCGGGTACAGTCTGTCATTTTGCACTTGACATCAGAGACTCCACGCGTTATCATTAAAAACTGGTAATATATCCACCATTTCCTTCTTTATCTAGAGGCTATACTTTATGTATAGTCTCTTCATTTATGGCACTTAAAAGGCCCCGGTGGAGAAACCGAGACCTTACAGCGTTTTACAGTGGCACTCTGTGCGTTGATAGTTACAGTAGTGCTCCTGTTTTATCAGTATAGCACATCTTACCAGACTTGTCCACGTATCAGGCTGCCAGCATTTTTAGATTCTGGTTCATCACGAACTCCTTGATCTGTTCATATCCCCACCCGCAGTTCACCAAACCACTCACGATCATTTCAACTGATTGTACAGCCTTCCGTTCTTCCTCGCTAAAACATTCCCGAAGATTCTCCTTTTTGGATATGCCATATTCTTCGCGGAGACGTTTTGCGTCTTTTCCGAATACCGCCTTATATACGATATTCGTATATGTGGAATAAGCATGCCCGTGCATCCGTTCATTTTCCTGTGACTGCTGTAAAGCATTCGTCAGAGCCTGCCTGACAGCAATGCCTTTCTCGCGCTCTTTCTGTTTGCCGATCAATACTTTTTCCATTTCATTAAACTGTTTGATATACGCAAGTTTAAATTTCATGGCCTTATCGCCATTGTATCCCATAGCCAACAAGGTGAATCCATCTCTTGTCATAAGATACATGGGATTTGTTTTTCCATTAGAGGCTTTATAAGAATCTAAATAGAATAGAGCGGAAAATTCCGCTGTACTTATAGCTTCTCCTATATTCCTTATAGACTCCATTACATCACGATGATTTTTTTCAAATGTCTCCGCTACATCGAGGCTCGTGACAACTGTTACTTCTTCCTTGTTCATTTTCTTGATCTCTACTAACATAAAATCATCCTTTCGTTTTATTTTGTAGTGATAAGATATCTATGTTCTGTTTTTTATCTGAGCGCTCCCGTTTTGTCCGTGTAGCACATCTTTCCGGACTTGTCTACATAGTAGACTTTGCCCCCGGTCCTTACCAGCTCATCTGCCGCCATTGCTCCATTGGCTTTCAGGTAGTACCAGTTCTTTTTCCATTCGATCCAGCCTGTTTTCATCCAACCGCTACCGTCAAAGAAGAACCATACCCCGCCAATCTTTTCCCAATCATTTTTCACATATCCGCCGTCTGCATGACGGTACCACCAGCGGCCATCCCTTACCTGTATCCAGTTGTTCTTTTTGAGATATGCAGATACTGCAGATTTTGTCTTCTCTCCAACACATCCATCCGGATTAACACCCACAAGGCGCTGCACCCGGATAGTCTGTGCCTCTGTGTCTGGCCCGAAATCTCCATCAACATTTACACCGCTGCCGAATGTGTTCAAAATTTTCTGCCATGCTGTTACCGCTGTCCCTGTATCGCCCCTGGACAGCCAGTTTTTGGTATTACCAGATGGAGTATTCCCGGACATTGCACTGCCTGTAATACCGGCTACAATGGCATTTGCCATCCTCTCTGCTGTATACTTTGCGGCATCATTCGTATTATCACAAAAACAGCACTCAATCAACAGGGCTGGGCTGACCGTATGCCGCAGCACATAAAGACTGGGATTTGTTTTTACTCCTCCTCCCCTTTTTGTGTATCCCAGTTCCCCGATCCGGTCTGCGATCCTCTGAGCATAGGATTCGGCGGCAGAGCCCCAGTTATAGATAAATACCTCTGTTCCATGTGCCTGTCCATTGTAGCAGTTGAAATGGATGGACACATCCAGATCCACAGCATGCGCATTACAGTTCGCCACGATCGCGGCAAGATTGCCGTTCACAGTTCCGGAGCTTTCATCCGTACAGTCATAGACTGTATGGCCTGCCGCCTGCAGTTTACGGATCACCAGGTCTTTCACCTTTCGGTCCTCTGATGTTTCGGAAAATATACCGGACGCTCCCGGAACCTTAAAGTTATGTCCTGCATGTACATTGATCTTCATTCCTTTTTCCTCACTTTCTACATTTAAGATTTCCTGATGTATCTTCAGTATCTTCTCCCCGTATCCTTTGCCTGCCGCCCATCCTGTATGGTTTGGGTTCTCCTGTATCCCCAGCCACTCCACATATTCAGCCATCCCGCGTTTTACGAAGTGGAAGCGTGGGTCTACGCATCCCTGTTTTAATGGCTGGTCACAGGCATAGGCTTTTAGGTGCTGGACCTGCGCACGGATCCCCAGCCGTGGACTGGGGAAATTGTTCCCTTTCATTCCGGTGGCGGTCACTCCCATCCCACAGAAATTGTTCTGTTTTAGGCTGACTGCAGACCCGGCGAAGGTAAAATCCCCAGTCTCCAGACAGGATTGTGCAAAGGCGATATCACCTTTTACTCCCTCCGATTCTCCTTCTTCCAGATACAGCGGTATCATATCCAGTACGGACGGCTCCACACTGGGGTTTCTGCTCTTGATATATCTGCGCATCTGCTCTGCCGTGGCAGATGCTCTTCCCATGATCAATACACCCATTTCTTTTCCTTTCTACTCAGAAGAGGACGATCACTCGCCCTCTGGTCCTTCTTCCGTTTCTTTCTTCCCGTCTTTTTTCAACAAGTTCCGCAGCATCTCATAAAAGCCTGTGCTGGCCAGACCGGAGATCATACCGCCCAGAATTACCTCTGCATTAATGCCGCTGCTCATGTTTATGAGGATTGCAATAATAGTCCCCATCGTAAGAGCGGCAAGTGGGATATACCTGTTTTTGATCGCCGGTATCGCGGTCTTGATCACATAGCCCACCAGCAGGCAGATACCTAAGATCACAGGGTTGATATGATCCATTAAAAAATTTAAATCCATTTTATTTCTCCTTCTCTTCTAAGATCGTTATCCTCATCTCATGGTCGTTCAGTTTCCCATCCTGTTCCTCCATATGGTCCCACATCCTTCCATGGGATTTTTGATTTTTTTCCGTCAGCTCATCTACCCCTTCATCCAGACGGTTCAGACGGTCGATGAGCCGCACGATCGATGTATTGAGCTTGATGATCGGCGTCACGATCGACACCCCGAACGCTGCCAGGGCGGTGATCACGCCGAAGACTCCCCATTCCGTCATCTGCCCGGCCCTCCTTTTACGCGGTCCGTTTCCACATATAACAGGTGATGTACGGCGGCAGTGCGTTCGTGGATCCGGTATCTCCGTGTCCATGGCTTCCGCCGCTTCCTGTGTTCCCGATAGTAAGGGATTTTTCCCCAGTCACCTCTGTGCTCAGCGCCGGGCTCAGCCTCCAGTAATCCGGTCCGTTGATACCGGAATAAGCCACGGCACAGTCCAGCTTTGTCCCACTGAACACGATATCATGTTTATGGGACGGCATTTCTGCCGTGGTCAGCTTATGGCCCGCAGTCGTATGCTTATGGTCCTTGGCTCCCCCGGTCTTTTCTGCCGTCTTGAAATCCTCATCAGATGCACTGATCCCCACCGGCACTCTCCCTGCCCCCCAGGCGGTCCAGGTCCCCCCAAAGATACTCCCCGGGTTCGTTGCCGCAGTGGACAGATAGATGCTCCCGATGGGATGGAGGGCCAGGAACAAGGCCCCGATCTTCGTCCTTCCGGTCTTGGGGTCCCCAGTCTCCGGGTCCGTCTCTATGATGATGTCATCCGAAAGCTGGATGCTTTTCTGTTCTTCCAGCTCTTTGATCTTCTTTCCTTTTACTTCTGCCATTTCTTTTCCTCCTGACTTCCTGCGCCTCAATGCGGCACATATTCTATGGCGTTCCCCGCTGCGTCCTGCAGCATGTCCCCTGCTGCTTCTTCCACCGGGAACAAGATATCCTCTGCTGTCACCGATATCTGGAAGGTACCGGAAACGGTCACGGTCTGCGGGGTCAGCTTTACGTCTGTGATCTTGATGTTCAGCAAGATTTTACCTTCACCTCCACGCATTCGACAAATGTCTCCATGCCGATCTGGTAGATATACTTTAACAGATACATCCCCGGTCCCGGCGGCTTCACCATGGCCCGCAGCACATGCTTCTCGATGTCTGCTTCCCCGCTCTCCAGAATCTCTCCCGTATACTTCTCAGACAGCTCATATCTCGCTGCCAGGATCCGGAACGGATGGTGGTGGATACTGTGTATCACAATCTGCACCATCCTGGTCTCGCCGGTATCCATCTCATATCTCATGGCCATTTTTTACCTCCTTCCGCATGCTGGCTGTAACAATTCCGCGTAAAAGAGCGGCGGCACCACCTCTGCCTGATAAGGGCAAGGGATCAGGTGCGCGCAGAGGCTGGACGGATCAAACATGAGCAGCCACTTGAGGACGAAGCAGTAGTTTCCCGCATCATCCCATGCCGTGAGCTCCACGATATAGGTCCCATCCAGGTCAGCGGGGACGATGGCTTCCCACACGTCCCCATGTTTCCTCACAAACGCTACATCCCTGCCGTCGACCTTTCCCTCGAGGCGCGCGACCATATCAGTCCGTTACGGTGACGCTGATGATGAAGGTCTTTCCAGCATCTACCGGGTTCGGCGTGAGCACCACATCCGTGATCCTCGGTGCAGTAGTATCCAGGATGACAGTCCTTGTGACAGTCGCCTGTTTTCCGGCCTTATCCGTAGCCACGACCGTTATCGTATTGGTTCCTGCGGCCAAGGTCAATGCCTTGCTGAAGGTACCGTCCTCGTTCACGGTCACCGCTTCTGCGCTGCCGCTGTTGAGCTTGATGGTCACGGTGCACGGGCTGGATGTGACATCATTGGTCTTACCGGCCACGGTGCAGGCTGCCTGATTGGTCTTCAAGCCTTCGGCCGGGCTTGTGATGCTCAGGGTCGGCGGAATGGTATCGATCTTGAAGGTCACACTCTTCTGTGCGGCTGCGTTGCCGTCATGATCCATCGCATCCACCTTGATGGTGTGGCTGCCGTCAGACAAGGCGGCTGTCGGCTTGAAGGTACATTCATATCCGCCTGTGACCTGTGTCTTTGTGATGCCGGCTGTAACAGGCGTGCCGCTGTCGATGGTCACCTTGATGGTATCCGGATTGACGCCGGAATCGTCATCCGTCACCTTGAATGAGATCGTCGGCGTATTGTTGGACAGGTATGCCCCTGCGGTCGGTGCCGTGATGGTGATGATGGGCGCTACCTTTTCTTTTACGGTGAGCCTCAGTTTGCTCCCCAGGGTCGTGTCGGACGCATCTACGGTCGTCACGTTTCCTGCATCATCCGTTGCTTTTACAGTGACCGGGTAATAATGCCCGGACTGGTTATAACTGGACCTGTTGGGAGCGGTGATGGTCGCTTCCCATTTTCCAGATTCACTGTTCTTTGTCAGCGTCACGGTCTGGCCATTTATGATGGCCTGCATTGTTTTTACTGCCATATCTATCCCTCCACTATGATCGTATTTCCCAGTGCTGCCTGGATCTCCTGGATCTCGTTATCCACGGCCTCCGCACTGAAGTCTTTTAACTTTTCGTAGACTGCTTCTGCTCTTTTTGCTGCAGTCTCTGCATTTCCTGCTGCCGTACCCGCTCCTTCAGATGCCGTATCGGCTCTTTCCGCTGCCGTATTGGCCTCTTCGGATGCTGTGTCAGCCTTTTCTGCCGCTGTCTGGGCATTTCCGGCTGCCGTGTCGGCTCTCTCTGCAGAGGTCTCAGCCTTTTCCGCTGCGGTCTGGGCAGCCTCCCCGGCCTTCTCTGCTCTCTGGATGACTGCTTCTGCCTCTTGGATCAGTCTTTCCAGGACGGTGAGCTCATCCTTGCTCTCCACCGAACTGTCCACCAGGGACTTCTGCACCTCCAGGCGGAACAAAAAGCTCGTGACCCTTTCCTGTTCCCGGTACAGCTGGACCTGTCCCAGGCAGGTCCCGGTCTCCGCCAGCATCTGCGGCGTGATCTCGGCGTACACTTCATTCCCATGTATCTCGGCCTCCCTCCAGCAGGACAGGCCGCTGGGCTTCTCGATATAGATCTTCGCGCCCAGCCCCTCCGCAAGGATCATATCCCGCACCTGGAAGCAGGCTTCCCGTCCGCGGTCATCCTGCACCATACAAAGCCTTGCCTGTATCCCCTCCCGGAGGAAGTACACCGGCATCACATGTTCTACCATCTCCTCACTCCTTTCTTCCCGGGATCCACCGGACCAGATATACCCCTGTGGGAGGCGGCGGATCCGGCGGCTTCGGGGGTGCCCCGCCCTGTAAATACCGGCGCACCTCCACAAGCTTTCCGCTGTGGGTATAAGCACTGGCTGTCTTTACCCTGGGGCCGATCCCGGAGCCGTGGCCCACGAACTGATCATCCCCCAGGTACATCTCCACATGGGACGAACTTCCCGGGTCATCGTTCGGCCCCCAGAACACCAGGTCCCCGCGTTTTGCACCGGACTCTTTCTGCATCTCCAGAGAGAACACATCTTCATAGGCCGGGTTATGCCATACCAGCTCCCCATGACCCATCTGGTCCCCGGTCCAGGTGCCGATCTGGATACCGGCCCCCCGCTCGAACGCCTTCCACATCAGGGAAGAGCAGTCCGAGTATCCATTCGGTTCGTCGAAGACGCGCTGCCGCAGGCCGCCGTCCTGGGAATAGGTGTTCTTCCCTACACGGCTGAGCACTAACTGCACCACATCTTCCAGCCGGCTCCCGCCGTATTGCAGGTTTTCAAACCAGTACCTGGCATTCTGTTTTCTCTTTTCCAGCTCCGGGATCCCGGGTCTCTCATAGTTCTTCATAAAAGCTTCTGCCAGATATTCCGGAGCTTCCCCGGACTGGGTAAAAGCGGTAAATGAAAAAGGAAAGGCTGACGTGGCGATCCACTGCTGGTCATACCGGACTTCCCACAAGATCCGTTCCAGCTGGCCGTTCACGTAAACGGTCGGACTGCTGGTGTCTCCACCCCAGGGGTAGCCGTTCCGGTCAGCCCAGGAGGTATATTCCGTTGCCGGCGTCCACTGCACCAGACCGTACCCTCCAGACATGTTCTCATATTTGAGGTCCTGCCACAGTCCTGGATTCATGGTGGATTCCTGCTCCATGTTCCCCAGGATCCCCGCCACCGCATTCTGGGTCCAGCCATTCCCGGTCAGATAGTCCGCGATGTACTGGGCATTGTCCGTCATCTGCCCCCGTTCTAAGTACATGTTGCTGATGAGCAGTGCCATTAGAATTCCCCCTCTTTTGTCTTTCCTCCGGACACCCATCCGTTCTCTACATCCAGATATGTGCCATCCGAAAATTCGATCCGTCCGGTCTTTCCGCCTTTGATATAAGTGTTCTTGTCCCCGATCCCGTCTTTGCCAAACCGCCAGGCGTTCAATATACTATCCGAAAACTGTATCGCAAAAGAACTGCTCTTAGGTCCTAATGTGATATAGGGGCTGACACCCCTCAGCTCTCCGGTCTCTTCGTCTAATGTTGTGCCGCCACTCATCCTAAAAACGCTAACCTTTTTACCGTTATAATCGGATAAGAGGCTTACTGCCCCCGGTGTGATACTCACGTACAATCCATATCCGTCTCTTTTTGACTCTATCTCTCCCTTTAAATGGGCATTGTTCATGGAGGCCTCCCCGGTATCCAGGTTGATATAGAACCCTTCCCCAGTCTCCTCGTTGTAGTTCCTGGATGCCAAAAGGCCGGCCACGATACAGTCCGCGACGAACCCATAGCCTGTCCCAAATGTCCTCCAGTCCCAGTCCTTTCCATCTGCGGTACGCTCCGACGCGATCATGAACCCTTTCGTCCCGATGCACATAGCCCCATAGTTCTCACTCTCCGGGTCCGTGTCTTCACAGAGCATGGCCACCACGTCCAGCTTTTTCGCCTGGGTACGCTGCGCCCGCAGCTGGGTGACGGCTGCGTTCATGATCCCTATGATCTTTTCTCCTTTGAGGCCTCCCTCTTTGGTGATCGCATCCGCGGCCGCCTGCATGACCAGGGACATATCGTCAAAATAGCTGCTCTCGATGTCCCCCACATGCAGGGCGGATACCTTCTCCCGAATGCAGTCGTAGGTCAGGCTGGTCGCCCTCCCTTTCGTGATGATGTCAAGTCCTTTGTTCTCGCACTCCACACTATCTCCCAGGCCGATCTGCACCAGGTCTTTCAGGTCCTCATATTCCACCGTGTCCTCTAGAGGAAAGAATTCGATATCATAGGACACCTCCGGCTTATCGATGCCCGCCTCGAAGTCCTGTAGCGCCCGTTCCTTTAACGCTTTCTGCAGGCTCTCCAGATCCGGATATCCGGTCTCATCCTCACCGGTGCAGTCCTCCTGCAGCTTGATCTCACTGTACTGGACCACTTTGGTATAGACGATGGGGTATTTCTTTATGTTCGGGCTGTCCACCCATGGCCTCTCCCCTTCCAGCATATAGCCATTGTAAGCTTCCGGGATGATGCGGGTCACCACGTCATCAAAACGGACGTGCTCTGTGATCCCCTGCAGGTTATAGCCGAAGGCTGCTCTGGCTCCATGATCCCCGCCCGCACGGCTGTTGATCGTCACGTGGTAGTTGTCATAGATGGGTTCCCCTCCCCAGCGGTTGATGAAACTGTTCTCATCCTCCCCGCACAGGGCTTCCATCAGGTTCACCTTCTGGTAATAGGCCGTGCGTGCGCTCCGGATGTCAGACTCGGCCGTGTACGGCGTCCCCTGGGTCAAGATCTGCAGTGCCTCATCCCCGGTCTTGTTGGTGGGGCGTTTGTCCAGGATGGCTGTATTTTTCCCCGCATCAAAGAAGATCGGGTAGGCCGAGGCGTTCACGCCATTCTCTGATCTTTCGTGTTTATATATACGGAACAGCTGCCCTTTCCCAATGTTGGTATCTGCCTTGATGACAGCTCCGGATCTGATCAGGCCCGCGTTCTCATCATAAGGGTTCTGCAAGGACATCTCCCAGGTCCCCTTCAGGACTTCTGACACCGTACATGATAAAGGGTGCAGGACAGCGTCTCCATTCTTTTCATAGGCCTGGTTTGCGGCCTCATAGATCTGTATCATACTTCTCTCCACCTCGGTGTGATGTATATCGTAAAATCTCCGCTGGTCGTCAGTTCATTGTGTCCCGGCAGGAAGCGCATGGCACGGTAATCTCCCGACACCTTCCGGCCGGCCAGCTCTCCTTTTGGTGTGTAGGCAGCTTCCCGCTCGGTATCGATAAAGATCTCCTCGTCGACCGCCGCCTCCATCCAGTTCCCGTTCACGGAAAAACTGCAGGTCCCCTCCCCGGTGATCCGGAAGAGCGGGCAGCATCCGTCAAAGGGGTTCTGCAGTACCGCCATCCGACAGGTCGTCAGGATCTGCTCGCCGCCCGTTTCGAGGATCGGACTTCCGTCCGCAGCCAGAAGGTCAGCATCCGCCAGATCCTGCTCCTGTTCCATCTCTCCTGTTTTCAGATACTGGTACGGATCACAGGAAAAGACCGCACTGAACGTTCCCAGCTCCCACGCAGTCCTGGCATTGGTCTCCAGGCGTACCGCATACACGTGATAAAAATAGTCCGCGTCATCCGACAGGCACAATCGTGCATTCCGGGCGGACAGCCACCGCTTGACATGCCTCCATTTTTCTGCCCAGGCTTCCGGCTTTTCCAGGTAATTGAACTCGATCGTGATCTCTATGGGATGATACCTATGGTTATCCTTATGGAGCACGCCGTCCCTTCCAGGGATGACGATGGCCTCCATATCATACTCCGGGGCCGGTATATCCGGCCTCCGCACCACATAGATCCCCAGGCTCTCCGCCCGGACCCCGGCATATTCTAAGTCATATCCATATCTCATCTTCCTCTCACCACCATCCTGCTCCTCTGTTTGTTTCCAATATACTGCTCTGTCTTCCGGTAGATGGGTTCTCCGTCCAGATCTACAGTGTTATAGATGTATACCGGCTGGCTGACCTGTGCGCTGTAGGTCATGGTGTTCTTTCCCAGGTCCATAGTACCCTGCATGTCACTGGCCAATTCCCGGACGGCACGCATCAGCTCCGGACGGCTGTCTTTTAAGCCTTTTGTCATGAGGCCTATCATATCCGGCATCCATTCAGGTGCACTGGTGAGCGGTCCCTCATCCGGCACGGAAAAATGCAGGTGGGACGCGATCGTATTGGCCACATCCTTTACGGCGTCCTTCACACTGGCTACCCTTTCCTTGATGCCGTCTACAAGCCCTTTGATGAAGTCCTTCCCCCATTCCTTTGCCTGGCCCGGCAGGGATGTGATATACTCCTTCGCGTTCTCAAAGCCGTCCACCACGTTGTCTTTGATGTCTCCGGCCTTTTCTTTTGTCTTATCCACCATGTTCCCAAATCCGTCCACGGTGTCCTCCTTGATCTCCGATACCTTGCCCGAGACTTTCTCCGCCATGCTCTCGAAACTTCCCACGGTCTTTTCTTTGAGATCTTTGAAGAACCCTTTCACGCTCTCTACAGCGCCCCCGACCTTCTCTTTCATCTTTTCTACGTGCTCATCCACCCAATTCCGTAACTTGTCATTCGTGTTCCAGAGGGTGGTCAGGATGCCGACTAAAGATATGACCAGGCCGATGATCAGGCCGATAGGATTCAGGACTGCCATGGATGATAGCTTCCAGGCAGCAAAGCCCAGGCCGATGGCTGCCAGGACCCCAACAACGGATTCTTTGTTATCGATCAAAAAACCGATAAACTCTACCACCGCCGGGACGACTTCCTCCACGAGGAAATCAAAGGCACTGTCTATGGCGTCCCCTACTTTCTCAAAATCCGCGTCCTCAGTCAGTTCCAGGACCTTCTGCAGGATACGGTTGATGCCTTCCTGCACGGCAAGTGACACCGGAGAGAGCCGTTCTGCCATCTGTGCCATGTTCGCATCAAAATCTGCAGCCGCCTGGTTTGCGGCCACCAGATCCTGGTTCTGGGCCTGCCATGCCTTGCCAGCCTGCATCAGTCCCTGATCGGCCAGCTCCTGCATGATGAGGTTTGTCCTCTCAGATTCGGAACCGCAGGCTGCCAGGCGCTCATTGAACGCGTCTTCGCTGGTCCCCGCCCAGTTCAGTACATCTGCAAAGGTACCAGTCACGGTCCCCACTTTTGCCGTCTCGTTGATCGCTTCCGCCAGGCCATCGATGGGGATGGAATCCCCATAATTCGCCCACGCGCCAACCGTACCGTTGATGAGCTGAGTCAGCTTATCCTGACTCAGGCCTAGGGCCTGCAGGTTCGCTGTGGTGGTCGCTGCGGTCTGGTCATCCCCCAGCACCCCGTAAAGTGTCTTATAGCTCTCCGTGGTCTCTTTCGTGCTGTACCCGGCTTTCTTGCTGGACACCTCCAGGCTGGACATGATCTTCCGGTATTCCTTTGTTTCTTCCATAAGGCCGGAGATAGCGGAATAGATGCCCTTCACCCCTTCCACGATCCCGTTCCCCAGGATGCTGGCTTTTAAGCTGTCCCCGAAAGAGCTACTCTCCCGCTTGGCTTTTCCTGCTGCTTTCGCCATATCCACCATACCAGTCTCTACATCGCGAAGGCCCCGGTCCATCTCATCCAGGGCTGTACTGTTCTGCTTCAGCTCATTTTCCAGCTTATTGAGTTCAGTCTCGGAACGGTTCACTGCCTGCTGCATCTTCATGGCCTGCGTGGACCCTTCCCCGAATTCCCGGGAAGCATCCGCCAGGGCCTTCTTGCAGGCCTCCAGCTTCCGCTTCTGAGTCTCGATAGAAGTGTTCAAGACTTTGTTCTTTGCGAGGAGTGCTTCCTGGCCATTCGCATTTTCCGCGTACCTGGATGTGACTTTCTGCATCTCCGTCCCCAGGGTCTGCAATGCCGTGTCGATCTCACTCAATTGACGCTCATACTCTGCTCCAGCCTTGACCTCCATACCGGTTTCCACATCCCGCAGCCCCTGTTCCATCTCATCCAGGGCGGTATTGTTCTGCTTCAGCTCATTTTCCAGCTTATTGAGTTCAGTCTCGGAACGGTTCACCACCTGCTGCCACTTTAAGGTCTCCGTGGCATTTTCTCCGTATTTTTCCGCAGCCTCTGCCAAGGCTTTCTTGGATGCCTCAAGCTGTTCCCTCTGTTTCTCGATACTGCTCGTGAGCACCTGGTTCTTTGCGATGAGTGCCTCCTGGCCATTCGCATTCTCTGCAAATTCCGATACGACTTTCTGCATCTCCGTCCCCAGGGTCCTAAGGGACGTATTGATATTATTCAGCTGTTTCCGAAATTCCGCTTCCCCATCGATCCCGATCCGGGGGCCTATGTCATATGCCATCTTCTCACCTCAAATCTGGGATATATCCCGTGTTCTTTTCTGCTTCCCGTGCGGCTCCGTTCCGGATCTGGCATACAGCGATCAAGTCCAGGAACTCTCCCACAGGCATGCAGGAATATTCCAGGACCGGCGCTCCTAGTTCTCTTCCCCAGAAGTCATACCACGCAAAGCTCAGCGGCCCTGCGTGGTCTCTGCGTTTTTTACGGTGCCCTCCACAGGCTCTGCCTCGACTTCCTGTTTCTTGGAGATCCCGATGCACTGCAGGATGCTCTTTACCAGGACCGCCAGGCCTCCCAGTTCCGTGATCCCCACCTCGATGGCCTCCGCCGGAAGTGGAATCCATTTTCCATCCGCATCCACCGGCGCGTCCTTCGGTGCCGGGATATCTTTTTCAAAATAATTTTTATATGCACATCCCTGCGCGATCAGCAGTTCCGTCATCCAGATGAGCATGTCCATATCCTGCTCATCCAGTCCTCTGCTCCTCAGATCTCCCAGACATTCCATACCGCCATACCTGGCCACGATTGCCTTCTGCGCTCCCAGGGAAAAAGACATAGGATATCTCTTCCCGGCGATCTCCAGATAACTGATCATAGACCGCCCTCCCATTCCTTCCCGCATTTCCACATCAGGTACTCCACGGCCTCCGACTCCTTCGTGAACCAGGCGTCCTGCATCCAGGGATGCTTGTTCTCCTCATCCACGGCGTCGGACCGGAGGATCTTAGCTGTGACGCTCTTCGTCTGCCACTCCACGCTCTCCCCGCGGGTGGTCGCTGCCTCCTCCGGCAGATTGAAGCATACCTTCGGCAGGAAAACTGCCCGGTACTGGTCCACATCATCGATCTGATGCTCCTCGATGATCCCAAACCCCAGGTACGGTGCTTTCATATCATCGTCATAGGTCAGTTCTTTTACCTGGATCTTTTCCCCTTCCGGCCCGAACTCTGTCTCTTTTACTTTCAGCCCCAGGATCTTCATAGAGAGTTCCTGCGGCAGGTCTGCCGTGCCCAGGGTCAGCTCTCCGCTCTTAAAGGTCCCTCTGGCATTCTCGATGGTCTTGTTGTCCCCGTACAAGGGCGCATCGTCCCCCATCTCCCAGGACACGCCGTATTCTACAGCATGGTCCGCCACAAACGGCTCTTCATAGGACACCCTGTCCTCTTCTTTTTTATAGGTCCCGCACACCGGGATCGATAATCCTTTGATCGCCATGTCATATCTCCTTTCTGATCTCTTCTTCTGCCCGTCTGCCCATGGCCTCTACGGCCTGCTGTTTCGCCTTCCGGACGCTCTTACGCACCACCAGGGTTTTCCTGCGAAAGGAAGTCCCGCCTTCCACGGCGCGCATCAGCATCTGGTTTGGCACACCGTTTGGATATCTCTTTGTCTTCACTCGGCCGTATCCGGCCCATCCCAGCTTTGTGCTGATATACCCCGGCTTTGACTCCTTGATGGGCGCCAGGCCCATACCGTCTATAAGGTCTCCCTTCTGCTGCCTGGATACCCCTGATATCGGACGTTCCGGTGTTCCAAAAGGCGGGAGTCCGTTCCCGCCTTCCTCCACGGGTAATGTCTTGAGTGCTACCTTTACCGCATCTGCGATCACACCAGCCCCTACATATACACTCGTTTTGATGACCTTTTCCTCGTTCTTTGCCAGGTCCTTGATCTTTTTTGTATATTCCTCCATACCCTTGATCTGCATTACGGCCATACGGTCTCCTCCTCTAACTGGTCTCAAAGATCCACTGGTAGTGGAGATACCCGGTCTCCTGCTCATAAGAGACCTCTGACAGCCGGAAAGCGATGCGCTTTCTCTTGAGTGCCCTCTGTATCCCCTCCACCCATGGATCTCTGTCCTTTTTGGTATACAGGTCTATGGTCCCCTCTATGCTCTGGAGCAGCTTTTGGTTGTCCCCATGCACACCTGCGCCTTCGCCGTCCTCTGCATATACAATGTAGTGGCAGCCTTTCTGACTGGCCTCATAGTGGGATACCTCTTCCGTGACCTCCAGAAGTGCCTCTTTTACCTTGTCCACTGCCTGTCCGATCATCTTTCTCCCAGCCTTTCCAGGGACAGCCGCGTGATCTTGAGCCCGTTCTCATCCAGGACATGCTGGACCATGGCGCACCGGAAGGATGCGCCCTCGATCCGGCAGACATCGTCCGTATGGATCGTGCGGTCCCTCCAGATGTGCACGACCTCCTCGATCTTCTCCTTTGCCTGCAGGGCAGTATAATAGCGGCTGATCCCCACGGTCTCATAACCGAAGGCATGGGAGCCCTGGTACCGCAGTTCCATCCTGGGCTTTTCCCCAGGATCTGCCGCATTGACCGTCCGATAGATCTCCAGCTTTCCGTCATCAAATGTCATTTTTCTTCCCTCCCATGACCTGGCTCATGAGCCTTTTGTTGAGTTCGTAGCGCAGGAAGCGCGGCATCCCCGTCTCGTTCACGTTCGCAGCACGCTTTCGGAAGAGCCAGGCCGCATAGTGCACCTGCACCATGCTGCTCTCCACGCTGTCATCCAGCTTGATCCCTTCCCGCCGGATCTCCCCTTCCGAAAGCTCCAGCAGCTTCCTGAGGTATTCGTCCTGTATATCCGTCATCAGCTGCAGATCCATCTTCAGGATGTCCAGCTGTTCTTCCCTTTTCATAGCTGCCCTTCCTCTCTATCTCATTCGGACTTCATTTTGTCTCTTCGGATGTATTCGCTTTGTCTTCCGGGAAAGCGGCGGCGGTCGTTGGTGCTTTTCCCGCTATGTTCAGGATCGCGAAGGCCTCCGCGATGACCGGCTTTCCGTCATACCTGGCCGTGCCCTTGAACACGGTCTGGTCTTCTAAGAACTTCACATGTTCGGACTGGCCCAGAGTGATCCCTTTTCTCTCGACCAGCTTATAGCTGCCCAGGTAGCCGAAGGCGATATCACCGTCCTCCATGAACTCCAGTTCCTCTAAAGCGCCCCCGATCACCGGCATGGTATCGGACATCCCGGACACGATGGCTGCTGCCATGTTGCTGCCCATGGCCTCCACTACCAGGTCCACGTGAGTGGACTTGTTCATGATCCACACCAGGCCTTCCTTGCTGTAATCATTGGCGATGGCTTTGGTAGCCTTTACGATCTCCTTAAAGAGGTCCACGCCTTTTTTTCCGGTCACAGTGATGAGGTTGCTGGTATGCAGGTCCTCCCATTCCCTCTCGGTCTCGGAATAACTATCCGGCTTCGTCTCCTGGGCCAGGCGGGTCACAAAGCCCAGAGGCATTTTCGCACCTTTTCCGTATACGATCGCCTTATCACAGGCTTTAGCGATAGCCGTGCCCAGAGCGTTCATGAGGCGCCCGGTCAGATCGGCGTCATTATCCTCTAAGATATAATTGCACACCTTGAAAAATCCGCCTACTTTAAAGCCGTCCATTTCCACATCCGTGAACCCTAAAGTCAGCTCGTTCAGTGTCCCGCACTGCTCCGTCCACACACCCTCCGGGTCTTCCCCAGCGATCACCATCCTGGCCGTTCCCGGCAGCACATCATGGCTTGTATACTTTAACAATTTCGATGTCCCGTATACGATCTGGTTCAGCATAGGCAGCATGATCTCCGGGATGATCAGCTCCGTGTTCCCCACTGCACGACGGTTCGAGATGACCTCCCTGGCTCTTGTGACAAATTCTTTTACTTCCGAACGGCTGAACATGCTCTCTCTCTCCTGGATGCTCATGTCCTCAAATCTCTTTCCTCTCATGGTCATGGTCCTTTCTCCCTTTCTTTCTGTCTGCGGCGCACCGGCTGCAGGTCCTGCGGGTGCTACCGGCTGTGGCGGTACTGCGCTGCGCGCCTCTTCTTCCTTGATCTCGCCCTCGATCCGCTCGATCTCCCGCTCCAGCTCTCCCGTCTTCTGTTCATGTTCTTCTTTTTCCTTCTGGAAGGCTTCTGTCTGGTCCTCGACTTCCTTCCGCTCCTCTTCTGTGGTCTCCTCCGTCATCTCCTGGATCGCAGCCTCCAGTTCCGCTTCCCTCTTAGCGAAGTCCGCGTCCTGTCCCCGCAGCTCCTCCAGCTCTTTTTTCTTCTTGTCCAGTCTGCTCCTTAACAGCAATGCCCGTAATGCCATCTTCATTCTCCTTTCAGTCTTCCTAACATCCGTTCCCGCCAGGCTTCCAGGCTGCGCCTGCGCAGCGTCTCGATCTGGCTCTTCCTGGCACTCACGGAAGTCTCCGTGTATGCAGGGAAGGTCACAATGGATACTTCATACAGTTTCACTTTTTTGATGGTCCAGTGTACCTCGTTCCCACGGTCCTCGAACTCCTCATCCAGGATATCGAACCCAAAGCTACACTGATCCACGTCCCCGCGCTTCACCCTCTCATAAAGGTTCATGGCGTCCATATCGTTCCGGTTGATCCGAACCTCGCCCCACAGCCCCCGGCTGTCTGTCTTGAGCGTCAGGGTGCCGGCCCGGGTCCTTCCCAGCACCAGGCGTGTCTCATGGTCCGCTAAGCACCGGATGTCATCCGAGAGCGCTCCGTCAAAGGCTGTGTCCGCCACGCTCTCCGTGGCCCCTGGCCAAAGCTCATAGTCTGAGCCGAAGACGGCAAAATATCCGGAGATATAGAGGTCTTCGGAATCCTCCCGTGTCTCGAACTTCGATATCTTTCCTTTCATCTGCCGCATCTCATTTCCGCGTTCCTCACGCATCTTCCTCACCTCCCTGTATCAGTTTTTTCTGGTCCCCGATCATCCCCTGGGGGATATAGTTCTCTAAGATGATCAGCTCATCCAGGCCTTTTTTCGGTGACAGCCCGATCCAGTCCCGGACTTCGTTCCCGGCCATGATCCCTCTGGTGTAAAGGTTGCTCCCCACGTTCGACAGGGTGTTGATGTCATACGCGTACAGGGATCGCAGGTTGAACTTGAAATACCAGTCCGGACTCAGCAGGAGCTTCCGGGTGAGTTCCTGCTCCAGTGCGGCGCACAGCGTACGGATACGGGTATTGATGAAGTTGTTCCATTCCTTTTCATCGAACTGTCCTTCCCCCACCAGAAAAGACGGGATATCCAGGATGGCCGCCACGGTCCGTTTATCCAGCCGCACGGAATCCGGCAGGGCAATGTCATTTAAGGACAGCGGCCGGATCTCCTTGATATCGAACTGTTCCGCCGGGATCATCCATGGCTCTCCTGCCTCGGATGTCTCCAGGTAGCTCTCCAGCAGTTCCTTCCTGCCTTTCCGGTCGGCGAACTCCTCCGTTAGAGCATCCACCTTCACTACCATGGATGGCTTCCACTTGCTCTCCATAAAGCCTTTCTTTGTCTTGACCGCCTGTTTCAGGCTGTCCGCCACGGTCTTTAAGGCGGTCCGGTGCCCGGTCCCCTTCCATGGATAAGAGGGATCCGGATTGATGACGAAATGGAGTACCCCGTCCGGATCATATTCTTGTCCTTCATATAAGATCCGGTACCCGTATCCGTCCGGCAGAAAAGATACGCTCCCCGGTCTTGCCGGCACCAGGTCTTCCAGGTACCCGTCCTTTGTCACCGGGAACACCATGCTGTTCCCCTCTCCCTCCAAGAGGAGCGTGCGCACGACGGCGGAGATAAAGGTCTTCCGGGTCATGTACCGGTTCGGATGGATATCGATCTTCTTCGCCAGTTCATTCCGGATCCGCACGTCCCCGTTCTCTGTGTTCCCCATCAGATAAATGGTCATGCTGGAGATCAGGTCGCAGATCTTACCCACCCCTGCCATGATCTCCGGATTGTCGGCCAGGCTGGTATAGCCGCTGCAGCATAAGGTCTCATACGCCTCCATGCTGCACAGATAAGATACCGGCTCTGCACGGGTCTGTTTCTTTTTCTTCTTTGCCATGTCTCCTCCTTATGAAAACCATTCGCTCGCCTTCTGCTTCTTTTCGATATCGATCAGCATCTGCTTTGCCGCGATGACGTCCGCATCGAACAAGTCGATGCGCAGGTGCTTCTCCACTTTCTCGAACCGTACAAAGTCATCGCTGTCCTCAATAGCCTTCACGTTCTGGATGCAGTATTCATAGGCGCGGTTATGGCAGTAATAAAACCTCTGTTCCTTATACTTGTTCTCGATCTCGCGGAAGGCCTCCGTCTTCTCCACGTACCGCTGGGACTGATCCCGTACCCGGAATCCGGCTTTTTTCATCTTCAGGACGAACTCCCGGCTGTACCGTCTGTCATAACCAACCCACTTGATCTTAAAGCCCATTTTTTTCATTTTCAAAAACCACATCACCGGCTCCTCATAGTCGATGACGGTGCCGTTGCACAGGGTCAGCCATCCCTTTTCCTCCCACCAGAAGAATGGGATGCTGTCCTCATCGGCTTTCTGGGCTGCCAGCGCAGCTGGCATGAAGGCGTGGGTGATCGCGATATCGATATCCTTGTACCGGCCGTGAAGGGCCGTTCCTGTCAGGTCATGCATCAGGGAGAGGTCCGCCCCGCCGTACCAGGTCACCGGCAGCGCTGCCAGTTCCTCCAGGCTCCAGTCATACTTCTCATCCGATGCCTGCACGACTGCCATGTCAAAGTAAGTATCCACAGAGCTTGTGAAGACGTTCAGGGATTTTGCAAAGAAGTCCTTCCTCTGCTGCGGGTCGTTCTGGGCCTGCATCGCGTCGTTCATCATCTCTTCCGGACGGATAGACGCCCCATAAGCCGGGTTGGCCATCTCATGGACTGTAGGATCCAGGTAGTCGATGTATTCGCTCCCGTCCTCCCCCTTTTGGGGATCCGCTTCACAGATGAAGATGAAATACTGTTCATCCTCCACCTGTCCATCCAGGACGCGCTTGCAATACTTCACCCGGTTCGCTAAAAATCCATTGGGGTCATCTCCCGCCGTGGAGATGCCGATCATCAGCTTATTGGAATATGCCTTCATGGCCTCCTTGAACAGGTTGTACTGCTTCGGCCTCTTGAACGCGTGGATCTCATCCGCGATCGCTACGTTACAGTTGAAAGAGTCCTGGGCATCCGGGTTCGCAGCCAGGGCCTGCAGGCTGAAGAGGCCTCCTCCGATCTCGGCGCTGATGGAATGCTCGTTGTTGTTGTCGATGATCCGGAAAGTCTCCTCTTCTCCCATGCGGGTGATGTTGTATTTCAAGAACCCAAAGGTCTCCATGGTCTGCTTTTGCGCAGCGGCCACCACGTAGATCTTGGAACCGGACATCCGGTACAAAAGGCCCAGGGCATACGCCAGCCCTGCTGCAAAACTGGTCTTGACGTTCTTTCTAGGGATAAAGATGAGTGCTTCATGGAACCGGTTGACCTTTGTCCCTTTTATCTTGAACCCCAGCAGGTTATAAACGATGAACTTGTGGAAGTCCATCAAAAGGAACGGGGTCCCGCGCAGAGGCGTAGCGTCCCGCTTTTCTCCCTGCTGGTGACAGAGAGTGCTCTCGATGATGCGGATGCAGAACTCCGCGTCATTGGGGTCAAAGTCATAGGCCGGGTTCTTTAAGTCCTTTAGGAACCTTGCACAGCCCAGGATCCGGTATTTGTTCGCCCGGATCTTCCCCGACACCACACCCTTTGCATACCCCATGACGGCATCCCAGTTTTTATACTTCTCCATCTGCCTTCCGGAGCGCTTCTGCCAGTGCGCCGCCTTTCTTCTTTTCCAGTCCCTTTGTCTTTAAGAGCTTCAGCCCCTTCGGGGTCAGCCCCAGAACATTCTCCATCTCCGTCAGCTCCCTGCGCATGGTCTCCAGGGCAAGATAGAGTGCCGTCTTCCTCTGGTTCTTTGCCCCCGCCTTGTTCGTGTATACCTCTGTGATCTGGCAGTCGTTTTCATACCATTTTTCGTTCAATATGTCGTACTGCAGGCGCAGTTCCACGTACCTTTTGATAGGCGCCTCGAACTCACTTTTATATGTCCCAAGCGCCTCCATGCCGGCTTTTGTCTCCCGGTACAGCGCATTCCGCTTCCGGCTCATAGTCTGTTTTTTCACGGGTTTCCCCCCTTTTTCTTTTTTCCATCGGAGATGGAAGAACAGGTACTCCCCCAGTAGAGGAGCCTCAGGCCTCTTTTTCGGGACCAGGGGGGCTCTCCCGATAGATATGCACCTGCATCTCCTGGATATGGATGCTGCATCCATATGGCAGCATCGCTTCACAGCTCTCCTCCAGTACTCTCACCGGCATCGTGTCCGCCTGCTGCTGCAGGGTTTTGATCTGTCTGCCCAGTTCATTGACCAGATCGATCTGCCTGGTATCCCCGGACTTGACCGTGCCCTCCCGTAATGCCTTTAATAATTCATCCATGTCCTTTCCTCCAATCTTCCATCGGACGGATGAGACGCTGCAGCATCCGTCCTTCCTTTGTCAATTCTCCGGTCTTCCGGTTCTCTAACCGGTTGTGCGTGGCGCGGCTCACAGAGATCAGGTTCCAGTCCATCCATTCATACTCCGGGTATTCCTCTGCCGGATAGATATGGTGCACTGTGTCCGCGTCCCCGCTCCTGCCGTACATGGCTGCCACCCGGTCCCGGTAGCCGTCCAGCCGCAGGATGTGTGCCCGCTTCTTCTTCCATTTCCCTGACTGGTAATCCATCTTCCGCCTCCTGCCCATAGAAAGAGCGCCCAGCACTTCTGCTGGACGCTCTGATGTTCTATCTTCTTTTTTTCTGATTAAAAACCAGCCGCCAGGCTGTGACACCTGACGGCTGGAAAACAAAGGGGACTACATAAATGTAAGGGGATTATGAGCCGTTTGGTTCCGCCCAGTGGCTCTATTGTTAGTATAAAACGAATCCAACGAATAAAACGAACTATTTTCACTTTATCTTATATTTTTTCTATAATACACTAAAAAGGCACCTTCACTGAAAGGAAGGCGCCCTTATAAGTCAAAGGAATCACTTGAAAAAGGTATACCACAGTGTTATAATTCAATTGTCGAGAAAGAATTATAAACCAGCTGAACTGTGGTAACACTTTCAGCAAGTAACCAAGTACCTTGAGTGCTTGGTTTTTTATGTATAAGATTTCTCCTAAACATCATGAATTACATTATACTAATCGTTGCCGCCTGAGTTTGATACACCAACAAAATTACAACACCCAGTAGCCAAATTACAAAAAGGAGGATAGTCAACCTCCAAATGAGCCATTTGGTGTCGCCTACGGTATCTATTGTTAATATAACACAAACTACTTACACTTTATCTCATATTTTCCCGACGTCAAAAGGGCACGTTCCCGGAAAGGAATGCGCCCTTGTCTGCTCTAAACTGCTATCCTATCTATCACTTTCTTCTGTTACTCATCCTGCATTTATCTTCTCCAGCAGTGCCTCCCGGAGCACCTGAGAAAAATTGATATCCCTTGCCGTTGCCTCTTCATCCAGCCATTCCGGAATGCTTAATGTCTTCTTGACTGCCCTGCTGCTGTGCTTTCTTCTATATGCTTCCTGATCGAATTCTACGATGACCAGCACCCCGTCTTCTGTATCTACCTGATCCGCTTCCCTTGCAGCCGGTACCTCTTCTTTCCGCTTTATCCTATCTGTGAGTTCCAGGCCCAGCGCATCAACTGCCATCTCATACGCTTCCGCCATATCATCCCCCTCCGTCAGGCATTCCGGAAAGTCAGGGAATGATACCCAGTATCCTCCCTCTTCTGCCTTATGAAAAACAGCCGGATAAAATGTTTTTTTCATGCTTCCTACCTCCATACTCCTGCCGAAGGCAGGGCACTATCTCAGCCCTGCCTGTTTCAATATAGCCTGTTCCAGCCCCTTTTTCAAAGATCTGGAATGATAAGGTACGATCACTTGCTTTCCAGTCGCCTGGTTTCTCATTTTTACATGGGAACCATTTTGACTCACCTCTGCAAAGCCGTTGTCTTTCAGATGTTTTATCATCTCCTTTGAAGTCATTGGCATTTCCTCGTATCTCCTTTCCTTATCATATTTTTATTATATCACGTATTATTACGTATGTCAATCTTTTTTATACGTATTATCACGTGCACAAATAAGTGGCTGATGTATAGAATCTATTTTATCCCACACTTTTTTAAATATTTATCCCGTATCATCAAACGGGGATAGTCCGGACTGCTTTGATATCCTGTTTTGGCCGCGATCCGCTCCCAGGTCATTCCCTCCATGTAGAACATTCGGAACACGCACCGGGTCTGTCCGTCCTCTATCGATTCGATCCACATCTCTACCGCCCTGGCTCTCTTCCTCTTCTGCTCCAGGATCTTTTTTCTCTTCTCGAAGAGTTTCCAGTCCATGCCGACCACAGATTGTGCCCGTGGAAATCCTCTCTGATAATCAAACACGGTGCTGCTTATCAGGCCGCCTTCCCCTGTCTGCATCTCCTGAATCTCCATCTTCAGGACCGGGATCTCTCTTTTTATCTTTATGTAATCATCTAACATCTTCCTGGTCATCTTACTCTCCAACGGCCTCACCTCCTGCTGTCTATCCGAAAAATCCTCCCCACCATAAAATCCCCAAAGTGAGCAGACATCTGATACATGTTTGACCGAAACTCACTTTTCCGGCTCTGATCCGCCCGTTATTAGCAAAACTGTCCGCTATGCTGAACCCTAATAAAACTGCATATATGATCTGTGGTGCTCCCATCACACTTCTTCTCCTTCCTCTTTATCTGATCGTCTCATAAATCTCTTTCTTTTCGTTATAGTTCACAGCTACGGGACCTCCGCAGTCTATACAATTGATATCGAACATCTTTTCCTCTTTGTTGGTCATATATTCAAATTTTCTCCCGCACTGGCAATTCACCTGCAGCTGTTTCAATTCTTCTGTAAATGGGTGATATGCTCCGCATAGTTCACAATGATATCCTCCTATCTCTTTCTTTGTACAAAATCCTCTTGTATGCCCGCAGGAAGGGCACTTTAAATACAAGAATCCTTTGTATGTATACGCACCTCCCAGCTTCTTAGATGGTTCTTCTGAATCTTCTGGCTTTTCTTTCACTCTTGCTCTCGGTTGGATCTGCACCGGTATTCCTGGCAGCTGCTCCTTCACCAGTGTTTCCGACTGCTGCCCCTGGTCCATTCCATCTGCCTGCAGTAACTGCAGCACGATCGCTTTGAATACCTTTTCTCCCAGCTTCTTCTCTAAGTCTATCGCTACACTCTTACCTTCTGTCGTCACTCTTATCTTCATCCTATTTTCTCCTGTTCTATATGATATCGACGTTCCCAGGCTGCTATTGCCTCTTCTTCCGTTTTCTTTCTCCCTGTCTTTGCCCCGCAGTGGCAGCATATAATCTGATATACCTTTCCTCTTTTTGTGGGTATCTCTGCTGAGAACTTTTCTTTACAACCACAAAATGGGCATGGCTTTAACTTCGCATTACTCATGGCTCTCCTCCAATCTATCCTCAAATTCTTGATAGCACGCCGTACAGCCCAGAGTATCCACCAGACTACATGCTATGTACCCATCCTGATACACTGCCACATTGCACTTTAGACACTCCTTTACCTGGCAGCCTTTATATTTTGTAAACCCTGGGCAGTAATGGACCGGATAAAATATCCCGCCTCTACACCAGTGCGCCTGCTCTCCCGGCTTATCCCAGTTGCTCCAGGCAGTCCGTGGCG
>ERZ507075.237-NODE-237-length-38597-cov-5.60415_pt1 | contig 38597 bp, 34 predicted proteins | sample MGYA00512863_ERZ507075 | MGnify/ENA metagenome assembly ERZ507075 | reverse complement strand
GATGGAGTTATCATCATAAATAACAGCAGAGGACAGCTGGTGGTTGAAAAGGATCTGGCAGAGGCTTTGATTAGTGGTAAGGTATATGCTGCCGGCCTGGATGTTGTTTCAACAGAGCCGATTAAAGAAGACAATCCACTGTTACACGTGGAAAACTGTCTTATTACACCGCATATTTCATGGGCGGCACAGGCATCTCGTCAGAGAATCATGGATATTACAGTTGCAAATATAAAAGCATTTATTGAGGGCAATCCGATAAATGTCGTGAATCCATTTGTTAGTTGAAATAGTTAAAGTTGTTGTCTCTGTACAAAAAATAAAACCCTTTTTGGATAAATCCAAAAAGGGTTTTGCTGCCGCTGGCCGGACTCGAACCGGCACGGTGTTACCCGCTTGATTTTGAGTCAAGTGCGTCTGCCAATTCCGCCACAGCGGCTCGTTCTCACGAACCGAAAATAATATTACCATATAATTTTCCATCATGCAAGTGTTTTTACCTATTTTTATATAAAACTTTACAAATGATTATTGAATGGACCGGCATTCCAGAGGAGTTGGAATGCCGGCCATTTTCAAATAACGGAATATTAAAAGACTTCTTTGCTGTAAGCATCAATCTCTTCGCTCAGTGTCTCATACACCCCCGGGAAGGTACTGATATCAAGTCCCTGGGAAGCACACGGAATGAAATAGAGTTTGCCGTTCTCGTCACAGGCGCGGCGCACTTCTTTTTTGATCACATCTCTGGTCCAGCCCGGATAATCCACTTTGGCGCTGTCGATGCCGCCCATGAAGGAAATCTGTCCGCCGTATTTTTTGATCAGTTCCGGTACGTTGTTTGTGGTCATGACACCCTGCCAGATATCCACACCCATCTCTATCATATAGGGCACCAGTGTGGCTGCGTAGGAATCCGAGTGATGCACAATGAGCTCCACGCCGTTGTCACGGTATCTCTTGTAGATCTTCTTGTATGCGGGAAGGAAGAATTCCTCAAACATAGCCGGAGAGATGAAGGTGGAGGTCTGGGTACCCCAGTCGTCGTGATGGAAAAGGGCATCAGGCTTTAAGTATCTGCAGACCTTATCCGCATATTCCAGCTCCCAGTCAGTGAGATAGTCGATCAGCTCATGCATGGCCTCCGGTTCCTCAATAAAGTTCATCATAGTCTCAGGAATATCCATCAGATGATGGCACTGTTCAAAAAGTCCCGGGAACATGACAGAAGTTACGAAATATTCATTTCTGTCCACGGATTCCGCCTCTTTGATGTAAGGTTCCCATTCAGAATCCGGGTAATCCAGACTTGGCGCATGAACGTATTTCCGCCATTCCGTAACATCCTTGAGTACCAGATGCTCCTCATCGTGGACCGGGAAGTCGCCGGGGGTTCCTTTTGGCCATGAGAATGTGATGCCCCAGCCATTGACTGCATTTATGACACCTTCCTCCAGAATGGGGCCGTTGTGCAGGTCAAAGAACGGGCTGCCGTAAATAATGTGCATAAATTCATATTGGTTTACAAAGCGGTCGGGATGTCCGCCTCTGATGGTTTCCAGTAAATTCTGTCTTTTTGTCAGCATATCAAAAATCTCCTTTCATGAGTTCCGTTTTAACATATTACATATTTTCATTTTCCCGGACTTCCTGCATGGACAGGTCGCTGGGATTTTTCTTATCCATTACAGTGCAGATAATAGACAGTACAGCACCGATTCCGGAAGCGGCAATGGCTACGGGAAGCAGTTTTAAAATGCCTGTGGTGCCCAGAAGCTTCTGCAGCATGGTGCAGGCATAGGTGGAGAGGAACATTCCAAAACCTCCGATGGCTGTTGTCATGGAGATAGAGGAGGATACCCGCTCCTTGGGTACGACGACCGTGCATCTCAGGAAGAAGTAAGAGAAACCGTATCCATAGGAAGCACCGCACAGCGTACATGCAATTCCGGCCATGACCGGTCCGGATGCCAGGTAAAGCAGCAGATAGGAGAGACAGAGTCCCACATATCCGAAAATGATGGTTGCCCTTTTCAGCTTGGAGTACAGGGCTCCGAACAGGATACAGAGGATGCAGCTTCCCACGGTACCCAGTGTGGAGAGCAGTGCGGCAACGCTTTCATTTCCATACCCCTGTTCTGCCACCAGGACAGATACCTGATAATAGATGACCGCGTAGATCAGATTATAGGCAAAGCAGGAGACCATCAGCATAAACTGCCTCGACAGATATGGATTTCTTCCCTGTACTTTCGCCTGGTTTTCCTCTGAGGGACTGCCCTCCGCCGGCGTTGTGGGAAGGAAGAAAATCATCATGACGATCACCGGCACGGCTATCCAGTAGACCTTAAAAACTTCGTTCCAGGAACGTACTGCAAATACACCTGCGATCAGACTGATGACAGCACCGGTACCTGCCATAGTGGCATTGAAGATACCCATGATGGTTCCGCGCTTGTCTTCATCCACATAGACCTCAGCGATCAGAGCCATGGCAGCGGCATTTACAAAGCCCATGGAAATGCCCACCAGTATACGCATAACCAGTACATAATACACATTTGCCACAGCTCCGCCTAAAATGGCAGATACGGCAAACAGGATCATAGCCCCAATTAAAATTTTCTTTTTGCTCAGATACTGCATGAGTTTTCCGCACAGCATGGCTGAGAAAAGCATGATAAAGGATGGTCCCGACAGGATAAAATTCACGGCGGCGTCATTTTGGAAGGTCTCATACAGCCCGTTTCCGGCCGGAATGATAACCATATCTGCCATAACTGCCACGTTTGTCAGAAAAAGAGAGATTAAAAACAGAAGAGCACGCCCTCTGGTCATTTCTTTGTCCATCTTACACCTCCATAAAATATTTGCGATCCGGATCTTATGTACCCATTATATCTTATTTAAATTCTCTTACCATCCTTTGAAATTCCTGTATTTTCGTGACCTGACCGTCTAAAACTTTTGAAAAAACGCAGAGGCATCCTGTTTTTCGTCCGTTTTTGTGAATTTGGAGATGAAAAAACGTCAAAACGGAGGAAAGGATAATCTGGTAAAACAAAGAGAAGGGATTTATAATGGAACTATAGAAGCCGAAACAGGAAACGGAAGGTATAGGGAGGTACAGAATGGAATTAAATATACATATTCTGATGAATGAACTGGAGCATGTGTCCGGGTACCGGGGAGAACAGGATTATCTGGATAGAAAGCTGTCCTTCTACACCTTGTATCAGCCGGGCTGTGTGCTGCGCAGGGACACACTGTATCTGATGGAATCTGCAGACCAGGCACTGGATATTCCGGAGCTGGAATCAGGAACCGCACTGCTGTTTTTAGCGGGGACAGAACCACTGGCGGGAGATTTCCCGTATGGCTGCTCCTGGATCTGTATGGACGGCAGTCTGACAGCGGACGCGCTGCTGTCCCGGCTGGAAGAAATTTTTGAGAAATACAACAGATGGGAGCAGGGGCTTTCCGCTGTCCTCTCCGGGGAGCGGAGCATTGAGGCACTCTGCCGCCTCAGCCTGCCCATTTTCAACAGCCCTGTCATGGTGCACAACAGGGAATATGAGCTTATGGGGTATGCGGAAGCGGGAAATGCCAGTTTTTCCTACAGCCTTTTACAGGAGGGGACCAATTATCTGGACCGGAATATTACGGATGAGCTGTTTTTTCGCTCGGATTACCTAACCACCCTGGAATTTGTAACACCCCAGTATTGGAGCAACGAGGGGGAAAAGTTCATAAGTATATACAGCAACATATTCGACGAGAACGGGGAATACTGGGGAAGGATTGTCATAGACGGGGTGAATATCACTCTGACAGACGGACATCTGGCACTGCTCTCTGTGTTTACCGAGACGGTGCGGGCGCTTGCTGTGCGTCATTCCGGTTCCAGATTCAATGCTCTGGAGGCATTTAAAAATTATGCCCTGGAGTATCTGCGAAGCCCGTCGGAATTTGATGTGGATAAGCTTCTCATGGCAATGCGGCTGGCAGGATGGAAGCGGAGCGGTCCTTTTTTCTGTGTCTGCATGGAACTGACGGAGACCGGGCAGGAGCTGCATTCAGCCGCCTATGAGAGCGTGCTTTTTGACCACCAGCTTCACGGTTACCTCTCCCTGGAATATGAGGACAGGCTGCTGCTTCTGTGCAATCTGGGCCTTGGGCTGGAGGGCAGGGATGAGGAATGCAGGCGCCTGGCCTATATTGTAAGGGATAATCTGTTCAAGTCAGGAATCAGCACAGAGTTCTCTGACTTCTTCCAGTTTCCTGACTACTACCGGCAGGCAGAGGCAGCCCTTTATTCAGGAAAGGAGTGCAGCAGCACCCAGTGGCTGTTCAAATTCGAGGACTATGCCCTGCACTATGTGCTGAACTGCGGTGCCGACACCCTGCCGGTGCGGACGCTGATACCGGCGTCCATCCTGGAACTCATCCGCTATGACAGGACCCACGATACCAGCTATTACAAGACCTTACTGAATTACATAGAATTTGACTCCCACACAGCAAAGGCCATTGATGATCTGTACATACACAGAAATACCTTTAAGTCCCGGATGAAAAAGATCAGGGAGCTTCTGGATATGGATCTGGATTCCCCTCAGGAGAGGCTTTATCTGATGCTCATCTTCCGAATCTTAAAACGGTATCCTGAGCTTGCAGGGGAGCAGGAGGTGATATTATGAAGCTGAATGGATGGATACTGGCGGAAGACTTAAAGGGGGTGGAGGGAAGTTCCCTGAAATCAGACCCTGCGGAGCTTTGTCTGACCGGCGCCCTGATCTGGCAGGAGGGGATATTGCCGAGAGCCTATCACGTATATGTCATGTACGCCGGGGACCTGGAGCGTATACCGAAAAAACATCCTGCCCTTACTTTAGTGAGCATCGGAAAGCCCTCCAAAGAGTGCCTGGAAAGAGAGGGCATGGATATTCTCTGGGTCAGACCCTATCTGACACCTCAAATGATCTTGTCGCTGCTTATGAAACTGTTTGAAAAATACAGGATGTTTGAGGAAGAGCTGGACCGGCTGTGCAGGGACGGAAAACCGTTCTCTGCCCTTGCCCCTGTGCTTCTGTCTGTCTTCTCCAATCCCATTATCCTGGTGGGAGAACATATGGAGATCCTGGCACTGTCCCAGAATGAGGATGCCTGCAGGATTCCCTGTGAGTGCAGGGACGGGGATACCGATTTTCTGCGGCCGTCTTTTGCCCGTTCTTTTTGCCGGGCCTGTAAGGGGGAGGGCGGGGTTTCCGAAACAGAGGAGGGGATTCCCTTCCTGGCAGTGCCGGTCCGTAAGGAGGATAAGTTTTTGTTCGGGATCTTTCTTCTCTCTGTCACAATGCCGCTGACGGAACGGGACAGGATACTGCTCTGTCATACAGGGCAGTATTTAAGGAGCCTGCTCCGTGTGAATTTTATAAACAGTTATCAGGGTATGGAACGGATGCAGAAAACCCTGGCGATACAGGCGGAAAAGGGCAGCAGCTTTCTGCAGATGCCCAGATGCCTGGAGCTTGCCCTCTCCACCCTCGGCTGGGAAATAAAGGGCAGTTATGTGTGCATTGTGCTGAAATCAGCCTTTTTCAGCAAAGTCAGCCAGAGAGAGATACCCGATGATGAGCTGTTTGAGCGAAGCAGTCTCATGGTAAAGACAGGGACTGAGATTTTCTTCCTCTGCAACCTGCTTCCGATATCCGGCGGTGTGGATGAGATCGCAAAACGGCTGGAAAAGATACTGAAAGATTCCCCGCTGATCGCAGGTGTCAGCACGCCTTTCCGCAGTTTTTTAGATTACCCGGATTACTGTACCCAGGCATTGGCTGCCATACGGATCGGAAACAAACTGGATTACACGAAAAAGGCATGTCTATTCAGGGATTTTGCGCTGGATTACATCATCTATGAGGGGTGGAAATCCCTGCCGGTCAATGTCCTTTTATTCGGAGGGCTGAAGGACCTGCTCCTCCATGACCATATCCACCACACCAGCTATTATCAGACCCTGGAGGCTCTCTTTGACAACTTTATGGTCATGAGCCGTACCGCTTCCCATCTGGGAATCCATATCAGTACGCTGAAATACAGGGTAAGACGTATCCACGAAATGCTGGGTCTTGACTTAAACGACAGCTACAATAAAATGTATCTCCAGAGCATTCTGTTCCTGCTGAAACAGGATACCGCGTCCCTTAAGGCATACCTGGAACAGGAGGCTAAGAAGCCCGCGCGGTCGATTCGGGTTGCCAGTTCAGAAAAAATGAAGTAAAATAATACCATTGAGGAGGTATTATCATGAAGAAACGTAATATTCAGAAAATTATAGAACCCATCGTCCGCCGCCCCGGCTGTACGTCATTTGCAGTGATCGGAGACCCGGGATGCGAAGGGCTGGGCACTGTTATGATGAAGACGTACGCAGGCGCGCTGGAGAAGGCAGCGAAGGAGGATATGATTCTCATTGCGGGCGATATGGTTCCCGTAGGGGATGAACGGCACTATAAAAATGTGTGTACCCTCACGGAATCCGTAGCCGAAAAAGATGTATTTGTGCTCCGGGGAAACCACGATACAGGAGACTATGAAGCTTTCTTCGGCCTGCACGATTACGCGGTCCTTGCAGAGACCTTCACCATTGTGGTGGTGGATAATGCCTTCCGGAAATTCTCCGATGCAGGGCTTGCACTTCTGGGACAGGTACTTGCCATGGAGGAATGCAAAAATGTGGTGATCGCGTTCCACATACCTATTCCAAACCATTTTACGGGAAATTCAGTCTCCCAAGAGGAGTTTGAACGCCTGCGGGCAGTGTATTTACCCTATAAAGAGAAGATTAAATATTTTGTGTGCGGCCATGTCCACTCCTGCTTTGAGGACGAAGTGGACAACATCCCCTTTGTCTGTACAGGGGGAGGCGGTGCCATTATTGAGGACGTATCCGAGAATATCAAGGCAGCGGATGTGGAGCATCACATTGTCCGCTTTGCCCGGGAGAACGGCAGGCTCTGCCACAGGTTTGAAAATCTGGGGGATGCCCCTTACCAGAGGGAGCGGGAGGATAAAATCACCAAGAGTCAGCTTGAGGAGACGGTAAAGGGAGAACTGTATGCGTTTCTCAGATATCAGACCTTTGCGGAACGCGCGGATAAGAGAGGATACGGCAGGATCGCCAATCTGTTCCGCGCCCTGGCAGAGTCGGAATACCGGCATGCCAAGAGCTTTTACGCCATTTTAGACAAGCCGAAGGCCTTTCATGAATCCGTGGACACCTATGTGCCGGGAGAGGAATTCGAGTACGAACGGCTGTACCCCATGGTTGCGGACTACGCCCAGGAGCATGATCTCCTGCTGACCAGGCAGGCTTACCGGGATGCCGCTTCCGCGGAGAAAGCCCATGCAAGGCTTCTTCGGGAGGCTGCAGACTGTGACGGATTTGAAAAAACCGTATTTTATGTGTGCCCGGTCTGCGGATGCCTGATGGAGAGCCGCCCGGAGCGCTGTCCGGTCTGCGGGGCGCCGGCCGGGGAATTTTTAGTATATGAAAGTAAAGAAGAGACGGAAGAGGGATGACAGAATTATGACACAGAGCATTGCAAGAACAGGTCTTGTTTTGGAGGGAGGCGGCATGCGCGGTGTGTTTACCGCAGGCGTGCTGGATTATTTTCTGGAACAGGACATACAGTTTGACACCTGTATTGGCGTTTCCGCAGGTTCCTGCCTGGCCTGCAGCTATCTTTCCAAGCAGCACAGAAGGGGATACCGGACCATCACCGGATATCTGGATGACCCCAGATACTGCGGAATAGGCAGTTTTATCAAAACAGGCGATTATTTTGGAGCCGAGATGCTGTATAAAACCATTCCGGAAGAGCTGGACCCCTATGATTATGAGACTTTTGACGCCAACCCTGCCGTGTTTTACGCTGTGGTGACAAACTGTGAGACCGGGCAGGCAGAGTATAAGCAGATCAGGGATCTGCGCCGTGAGATCTGTTATATCCGCGCGTCCAGCTCCCTTCCTCTTATGTCCAGAACCCTGTGGATCCGGAAGAAACCCTACCTGGACGGAGGCATCACAGATTCCATTCCCATCCGAAAATCCGAGAGCCTGGGAAATGAGAAAAATGTGGTGATTCTCACCCGCGGCAGGGAATACCGGAAAAAGAAGAACCAGATGATGCCTCTTCTGCGCATCCGCTACGGCAGACAGTTTCCAAAGCTTGTAGAGCGTATGGAAAACAGACATCTGGATTACAACGAGACCCTGGATTATCTGTACCGGGAAGAAAAAGAGGGCAGGGTTTTCCTGATCCAGCCTCCCAGGCCTGTGGAAATCGGGCGTATAGAAAAGGACGGGGAAAAACTGGAGGCACTTTACCGCCAGGGATACGAGACAGCCGCACAGAGAGCAGAGGCGCTGAAAAAATACCTGGAAGGCTAGAGCCTGTTTGACGCTCTTAAGGAAGCTGCCGGACAGGTTTATGTAACAAGAAAAAACAAATATTAACATCCTGAACTATGTTACTGAAACGGAAAGTTTTCTATAATAGAGCCAGGAAGACGAAAAGGGGTCTGCCGGTGCGGGCCCCTTTCGTTTGGGAAGGCGCAGAGCCATTACAGCGGGTATCTGCAGCAAAGTTCTTAATAGGAGATTCAGGAGGGTTTCGTAACATGAAATACGGACATTTTGACAATGAGAAAAGAGAGTATGTGATTGACAGGGTAGATCTGCCTACATCCTGGACCAATTACCTGGGAGTAAAAGACATGTGTGCGGTTTTGAACCATACCGCAGGCGGATATATTTTCTATAAATCACCGGAGTACCACCGCATAACCCGCTTTCGGGCCAACGCAGTTCCCATGGACCGCCCGGGCCATTATGTGTATATCCGGGATGATGAGGACGGAGATTACTGGAGCGTATCCTGGCAGCCGGTGGGAAAACCGCTGGATCAGGCAAAATACACCTGCCGCCACGGTATGTCCTATACGGTCTATGAATGCGATTACAGCGGCATCAAAGCGTCTCAGAAAATGTGCATCCCCAAAGAGGACCCGGTGGAGCTGTGGGATGTGAAGATCAAAAACGACAGCGGACGCACCAGAAGCCTCAGCGTGTATTCCTATCTGGAATTTTCCTTCCATCAGATCGAGATGGACAATAAGAACTTTCAGATGAGTATGTACGCGGCTGCCTCCTCCTGCGAGGACGGCATCATTGAACACGACCTTTTCTATGAAGAGTTTGGATTCCAGTGGTTTACAGCCAGTTTCCGGCCGGACGGATTTGAGTGTCTGCGGGATGAGTTCATCGGCTCTTACCGCACGGAGACCAATCCCATCGGGGTGGAAAAGGGTGTTCTTGGCGGCGGTTTTGAGAAGGGCAACAACCATTGCGGAGCCCTGCAGAAAAAGCTTACACTGGCTCCCGGTGAGGAAGTGCGCCTGGTGTTCATGCTGGGTGAGGGAAACAGAAAAGCCGCTTATCCCTACAGAGAAAAATACAGCAGTTTTGCCAATGTGGACGCAGCCTATGAGGAACTGAAAAACTACTGGGAGAGCAAGTTCGACAAACTGCAGATCCGGACTCCAAATGAAGGCATGAACACGCTTATCAATACCTGGACTCTCTATCAGGCGGAGATCAATGTGATGTTCTCCAGGTTTGCCTCCTTCATCGAAGTGGGCGGACGGACAGGACTGGGCTATCGGGACACTGCCCAGGATGCCATGACGGTACCGCATTCCAATCCGGCAAAATGCCGCCAGAGGATCATAGAGCTTTTAAGGGGCCAGGTGTCGGAGGGATACGGCCTGCATCTGTTCCAGCCGGAATGGTTTGACCCGGATACGGAAGTGAAGCCCTTTAAGTCCCCCACAGTCGTGCCCACACCCAGTAAGGACCAGATGATCCACGGTCTGGAGGACACCTGCTCAGACGATGCCCTGTGGCTGGTCAGCTCCATTGTGGAGTATGTAAAAGAGACAGGGGAATTTGAACTGCTGAAACAGGTGGTGCCTTATGCGGACAAAGGCGAGGGCACAGTCTATGACCATATGAAACGAATTCTGGACTTTTCCGCCAGACAGGTGGGAGCTGACGGCGTGTGCAAGGGTCTGCGCGCGGACTGGAACGACTGCCTGAACTTAGGCGGCGGCGAGAGTGCCATGGTATCCTTCCTGCACTACTGGGCGATACAGAGCTTTCTCGAGATGGCTTCTTATCTGGGCGAGAAAGAGGATGTGGAGAAATACAGGTCAATGGCCGAAAATGTGAAAAAGGTCTGTGACCGGGAACTGTGGGACGGGGAGTGGTATATCCGCGGCATCACGAAAAACGGCCGGAAGATCGGAACACAGAAGGACAAAGAGGGAAGAGTACATCTGGAATCCAATGCCTGGGCAGTGCTCTCCGGTGCGGCGCCCAAAGAAAAGGGAACAAAGGCCATGGATGCTGTTTATGAGAACCTCTTCACTCCTTACGGCATCATGCTCAACGGCCCCTCCTATACGGTGCCGGATGATGATATCGGTTTTGTGACCAGGGTGTACCCGGGCCTGAAAGAAAACGGTTCTGTGTTCAGTCATCCCAACCCATGGGCATGGGCAGCGGAATGTATGCTGGGCAGAGGCAGCCGTGCCATGGAGTTCTACAACGCCCTGTGTCCGTACTATCAGAATGACATGATAGAGGTGCGCCAGGCAGAGCCTTATTCCTACTGCCAGTTCATCATGGGCAGGGACCACACAGCCTACGGCAGGGCACGCCATCCATTCATGACAGGCAGCGGCGGCTGGGCTTACTTTGCAGCCACCAGATATATGCTGGGCATCCGTCCGCTGATGGACGGACTGGAGATCGATCCCTGTATTCCGGGTGACTGGGACGGATTTTCCGCGCACAGGGTATTTCGCGGCGCGTCCTTTGATATCACAGTGGAAAACCCGGACCATGTGGAAAAAGGCGTGAAGGAAATCTGGCTCAACAAGGAAAAAGTGGATAAGATACCGGTCTGCGAAGCAGGCAGTGAAAATACAGTAAAAATTGTTATGGGATAACTTGTGGGTTCGTACAGGAAGGAGAGAACAGCAATGATCAAATTTGGAACAGGCGGTTGGAGAGCAATTATAGGTGACGGCTTCACGAAGGAGAATATCCAGAAGCTGACAAAGGCCCTTGCCATGAAAATGAAGGCAGAGGGCGTGGAGAAGGAGGACATCTGCATCGGATATGACAGGCGTTTCCTGGCAAAAGAGGCAGTTATGTGGTCCTGTGAGGTGCTGGCAGCGGAGGGAATCCGCGCCTGGTTCATCAACAGGTCCTCACCCACACCACTTATCATGTATTATGTGATGGCACACAACCTGCCATACGGCATGATGGTGACAGCCAGCCATAATCCGGCGATCTATAACGGCATCAAGGTCTTCACAAGAGGCGGAAGGGATGCCAATGAAGTGCAGACCGCAGAGATTGAGGAGTATATCGCAAAAGTGGAGGAGGAGATCGCCGCAGGAACTCCCATCGCCGCCATTCCCTATGAGCAGGCAGTGGCTGAGGGGAAAGTGGTGGAATTTAACCCTCTCAATGAATATCTGGACAATATCATTGCCGCTGTGGATGTGGAGGCCATCAAGAACAAAGGACTCCGTGTGGCTCTTGACCCCATGTACGGTGTGAGCCAGACTTCTCTGAAGACCCTGCTCTCCATCACCCGCTGCGAGCTGGAGATCATCCATGAGCGCCATGACACGCTGTTCGGCGGCAAGCTGCCGGCACCCAATGCCCAGACCCTGCGCTCCCTGCAGAACTATGTGCTGGACAGAGGCTGTGACATCGGTGTGGCCACCGACGGGGATGCGGACCGTATCGGCGTCATTGATGATACGGGAAAATTCCTGCACCCCAATGATATCTTAGTGCTGCTGTATTATTATCTGGTAAAATATAAAGGCTGGAGCGGCCCGGTCGTCCGCAACGTGGCAACCACCCACATGCTGGACCGTGTGGCAGAGAGCTTCGGGCAGAAATGCTATGAGGTTCCCGTTGGCTTTAAGTATATCTCTTCCAAGATGGAGGAGACAGATGCCATCATCGGCGGGGAATCTTCAGGCGGCCTGACCGTAAAAGGACACATCAACGGCAAGGACGGCGTATATGCTGCCATGCTGCTGGTGGAAATGATCGCAGTAACAGGAAAGAAGATATCCCAGATCGCCAGGGACATTGAGGAGGAGTACGGAAGTATCTATATGGAGGAGAGGGACTACAAGTTCACGCCTGAAAGAAAAGAGGAGATCCAGAGGACCCTCATGGTGGATAAGGCCCTTCCCAATATTGACGAACCGGTGGAAAAGGTTTCCTACATGGACGGCTGTAAGATCTACTTTAAAAACGGAGGCTGGATCATTGCCAGATTCTCCGGCACAGAGCCTCTTCTGCGCATTTTCTGTGAGATGCCTGAGGCTTACCAGGCTGTCCGCATGTGCGAGATTTTCGAGGAATTCCTGGAACTGAAAAATTGATCGGATAAAGGATGAGGGTATGCTGCAGGATGTTAAAATTTTGCAGCATACCCTCTAATTTTTTCTGCGCAAAAGGATAGTACATGGTATGATAGAGAAAGAGCGGTGCCGGGACGGGAACCGCAGAATGCAGGAGAGGGGAAACGAGATGAAAGAAAAGAAGAAATTTTCCATCCAGTGGAGAGTGATCGCCATTGCTCTTGGCTGCTGGATGATACCATTTGTGCTCATGGTGGGGATGATGGTCCATTATATCCTGTCCAATCAGTTAGGTGACCGGGTGGATAATATGACGGACCAGGTGAACTTTAATATGCAGACAAGCGTGGAGCGGCTGAACCAGGCCATAGAGGACTCCAGAGACGCCTCCTATGAGGGGGAACTGCGCTCCGTATACGAGGCTTTTAAGAACAATCATTATAAAGATTACTGGCTCAGCGGCAGGGTGCGCGGATATCTGAACACCAAGTATACCAAGGATAAAAGCTTTTCCAGCACCGTATTCTGGTATCTGGATGATCCGGAAAAGCTGAACGGCGAGGTGTACAATGCAAGCGCCGGCGGGTCCTATCATCAGATTGACACCTATTGGAAGGAAGACCACGAGACAGTGAAAAAATATGCCGAGACCCTTGATACAAACATCGGTTTTCTGGAGTGTGACGGCAGGGTCTACATGATCCGTAACCTGGTAAACCGTTCTTTTGAGCCTGTGGGTGTACTTGTCATGCGTATGAATATTGCCTACTGCTTTGAGGGCATGCGGCATTTCCTGGAAGACTTTGATATGAGTATCTATTTAAATGAATTGAATCTGGAGTTCAGCCAGGGGAAAGAACAGACGAAGACAGAAGGACTTCACCCTGAGGAATATCCTAAGGGAAGCACCTGGGACGGGGGCTATCTGTATATTAGGAATCTGGTGAAGGAGAACAGCTACAGTCTGGATACCCTTGTGCGGATACCTAAGATGGTGGTCATGGATTCCATGTACGCGTACCTTCGTATTCTGGGCATGATGATCGTGCTGCTGGTGCCTTTGGTGGTGTTCCTGATCCTCATGGTACGGCGGCATATCCTGCAGCCCACAGAACAGCTTATGGAGGGGGCGAGGGAGATCCAGGAGGGCAATCTGGGCTATCAGATCACCTTCGAGGCGGGAAGCAGGGAGTTCGTCTACCTGACAGAGTCCTTTAACCAGATGTCAAGCCGGCTGAAATACCAGTTTGACCATATTTACCAGGAGGAGATGGCGCTCAAGGATGCCAGGATCATGGCCCTGCAGTCCCACATCAACCCCCACTTTATGAACAATACACTGGAGATCATCAACTGGGAGGCCCGTCTCTCCGGTAATATGAAGATATCCAAGATGATAGAATCCCTGTCTGTGCTCATGAACGCTGCCATGGACAGGAAACGCCGCCATGTGGTGCCTCTGAAGGAGGAGCTGCAATATGTGGAGGCCTATCTTCATATAATGAAAGAGAGGCTGGGAAGCAAGCTCACTGTGGAGGTGGAGATTGCGGAGGACACCCTGAATGAGAAGGTGCCCAGGCTGATCCTGCAGCCCGTGATCGAGAACGCCATAGAACACGGCGTTATCCGAAGCGGCAGCGGCACAGTGGTACTGAGAAGCTACAAAAAGGGGGACTACCTCTATCTGGAGACCGAGAACAACGGTGTGATGAACGAGCAGGAGAGGGCAAAGGTGGACAGGCTGCTTGCGCCTGACTACGACACCAGCAAGGAATCCTCCGGCAATCTGGGCATAGCAAATGTGAACCAGAGACTGGGTATTTTGTACGGGGAACCCTGCGGACTGGCCATTTTCCAGGAAAAAGATGACCGGATTTGTGCCCGCTTGACCATTTTTGTTGGTCTAAGAGCACAATAAAAAGCAAAAAATCACAGCCTCAGTTATTCGCTTTTTACAATATTTGCGGTATTATAATGTCATCAAGAAAAACAAAGCAAAACAAAGCAAACAGGGAGGTAAGTTAGTTATGAAGAAGAAAGTTGTAGCAGTTTTACTCGTTGGAGCAATGGCAGGAACCATGCTGGCAGGCTGCGGCGGCGACAGTAAAGCAGCGGACGCTGGTGACGATACCAAGAAAGAAGATACCGCGGATACATCGGATGACAGTGACGAAGGCAGTGCGGAAGGCAAAGTTACATTGAATGTGACCACAACTTTTGCAGGAACCGAGAGTAATGTGGATAAATATCAGGAAACCATTGAGAACTGGCAGAAAGAGACAGGAAACAAGATCAATGATTCCTCCGCATCTGCAGATGAAGCCATGAAAGCCCGTGTGATCACAGACTTTGAGACAGGTGCAGAACCGGATGTTATGTTCTACTTCAACGGCAATGATTCCAACCCCTTCGTAGAGGCTGACAAGGTAGTTTCCATTGATGAGATTCGTGAAAAATACCCGGACTATGCGTCAAATATGAATGATGACCTGATCCCGGCATCCCCGGTAGACGGTGTAAAATATGCGGTTCCTTTCTACGGATACTGGGAAGGCATGTACGTGAACAAGAAAGTCTGTGAGGACGCAGGTGTTGAGATTCCGGGACCGGATACCACATGGGAACAGTTCATGGAGACCTGCCAGAAGATCAAGGACGCAGGTTATACTCCGATCGCCGCTTCTCTGATCAAAGAGCCGCACTACTGGTTTGAGTATTCTATCTTCAACCATGACACACCGGCAACACACGTGGCAGTACCGGAAAAAGTGGATGACAAAGTGGGCAAAGCCTGGGCAGAAGGCATCGCTGACATCAAAGATGTCTATGAAAAAGGCTTCTTCACAGAAAATACCAATACCTGCGAAGCTGACGAGGCATTCCAGGGATTCTTACAGGACAAAGCAGCATTTTATGTAGACGGTTCCTGGAAGATGGGCGGTATCAGAGACAACGCTGAAAACATTGATAACTTCACCGTTACCTTTGTACCGGGACAGAACGAGAGAAAGACAACAGATATCATCAGCGGTCTGTCATCAGGATGGTACATCTCCAAAAAAGCCTGGGATGATCCGGAAAAACAGAAAGCAGCTGTAGATTTAGTGGAATATTTCATCAACACAGAAACCGTTTCCGATTTTGCAGGAACAGCCACAACATCCTTAAAAGACGGCGCCCAGATTGATGAGAGCAAACTGAACTCTCTGGAAAAAGACGCCCTCACCATGCTGAAATCGGTAACCGCTACATCAGGCGCATGCCAGGATCTGTGCACCGAAGATCAGAGAGCTCCTATCTTCACAAATATGCCGCAGATCGTAGAAGGTCAGATGGAAATCAATGACGCGATCCAGCAGGTTATTGATGCAATGGAAGAATAATCATATCTGTATCCGCAGATGAAGTATTTGTAACGTAAAAACTGTATTTTTTCAAGGACCGGAGAGGAAAAAATCCTCCGGTCCTTCTTAAAGAAAAGCAAGTGAGGTAACTTTCAAATGGACGCAGGTGTTCGCTTGAAAGTCTGGGAGGCGAAATCTATGAATAACACATCAAATATTTATAAGAATAAGAAGCCGGCCATTTTTTTCCTGCTGCCTGCATTCCTGTTCCTGATTCTGTATCTGTACTACCCATTTATCCAGAACATCTTCAACAGTTTCATGAAAATCAAAGGACTGGCAACTCCGGCCAAAGGGTTCAATGACCCGGTTTACAAAAACTATACACGTCTGTTCACAGACCCGAACATGAGAATTGCCCTGAAAAACACGCTTATCATGATTATCGTAACCATCGTAGGGCAGGTGGGAATCGCAATTATCATAGCACTTCTGGTAGATAATATTAAAAGAGGAGCGAAGTTCTTCCGAATCGTTTACTTCTTCCCGATCGTTATCTCCGCAACCGCATTAGGACTTCTGTTCAACCTGATCTTCCTGTATGACAAAGGTATGATCAACCAGCTTCTGGAGTTCCTGGGCATGACGAACCTGACAGACTGGAAGGACGAGGCCCACGCCATAATGACCATGATGATACCGGTCACCTGGCAGTATGTGGGATTCTATTTCATCATACTGCTGACCGGACTTAACAATATATCGGATGAACTGTATGAATCAGCATCCATTGACGGAGCCACAAGGTTCCAGAGAGTACGTTTCATCTCCATCCCGCTTCTCCACAATGTCATCTGCACCTGCTGTGTGCTGGCTGTGACAGGAGCACTGAAGGTCTTCGACCTGCCATGGATGATGTTCCCCAACGGCATGCCCTACGGCAAGACATGGCTCACCGGCACGTATATGTATTACTACGCGTTCGTGGCAAGTGACGCGGACTACAGTTCCACCATTGCGATCGTAATTGTTGTTCTCGGCATCATACTATCCAAGGTTGTAAATGTCATTTTCAAAGAGAAAGATTATTAGAAGGGAGATATAAAAAATGAAAAAGCGTAAATTTTCACCAGGAATGTGCGTCGTATATCTCATCCTGATATTCTGGGCACTTACAACAATCTATCCGATTTTGTGGGTTATCTTAAACTCATTCAAGGACAAAAAGAAAATAATAGCAAATTCCTTTGCACTTCCCATCGGGGATCTGTTCAGTATGGATAACTACAAGACAGCATTTGACAGGCTGAACATCTTCACCGCATATAAAAACAGTATCATCGTTTCCTGCTGTGTGGCCCTTGTGGTTATCCTCCTGGCAGGAATGGCCTCCTACGCACTGGTCCGCTATAACCTGAAAACCAAGAAACTGCTGAACACACTGGTTGTGGCAGCTATGATGTTCCCGGTATTCGCAACCATCATCCCGGTATTCCGTATGGAGTTTTCCTGGGGAATCGTAAATACCGATAAGGTTTCCCTCTCGCTCATATCGCTGATACTGCCGCAGATAGCCGGAAACCTGGCCTTTGCCATGGTGGTGCTCACAGGGTATATCAGGAGTCTTCCCATTGAGCTGGAAGAGTCGGCGTACCTGGAAGGCTGCAATCCCATGCAGATCTTCTTCAAAATTGTGGTACCGCTTACGAAACCATCGTTTGCAACCGTCGGTATCTTCAGTTTCCTGTGGAGCTACAATGACCTGTTCTCCCAGACCTTCTTCCTTCGTTTCAAAGACCAGTGGGCGATCACACGACTGCTCATGGAGATCTCTTCCAGAGAAGGAACAGACTATGGCCTTATGGCAGCAGTAGTGACACTGATCATCGTACCGCTTCTGGTTGTGTATGTATGTCTGCAGAAGTACATCATCAAGGGTATGACAGCGGGAGCTGTAAAAGGATGATGCCTGAATCATAAAAGCTATAAGGAAAGTATTTGGTGGAAAACCGGCCAGATACTTTCCTTTTTTTCGTTAATGTTTTATAATAATAAAAAGTGAATATATTTTACATAAATTTAAGGCAAATTTGAAAGAAGAACAGAAAATTTGTGATAAACTAAAACAGGAGCCGGGGGTACATATGTATAAAGTAGTGATCGTAGATGACGAACCAATTATTGCAGAGGGCCTTTCCAAAGTGGTACCGTGGGAAAAATACGGCTGTAAGATCGCAGCCACAGCAGGCAACGGACAGGAAGGCCTGGAAGTCATAAGGAAAGAGCAGCCCAATATTGTAATATCCGACATTTCCATGCCGGGCATGGACGGGCTGAAAATGATTGCGGCTCTCAGGGTGGAATTTCCGGAGATGCAGATTTCCATTCTGACAGGGTACCGGGATTTTGACTATGCGCAGCAGGCAATCCGTCTGGGTGTGACGCGGTTTCTGTTAAAGCCCTCCAACATGGATGAGATAGAGGAAGCTGTGCAGGTCATGGCGGAAAACCTGAAAAAGCGCAATATCACCGGCGAGGAGGATGAATCTGAAAATACTGCCGGAAGTTTTATTGTGAAGAATGCCCTGGCTTATATACAGGAAAACTATAATAAAAAGATTTCTTTAAGTGAAGTGGCGGAGAATACTTTTGTGAGCCAGTGGCATCTGAGCAAGCTTTTGAACAAGCATCTGGAAAAGAGCTTTTCGGAGATCCTCAATTCCATCCGGATCGACAAAGCCAAGGAGCTTTTAAAGGACCCGTCCCTGCGCATCGGGGATGTGGCGGAGGAAGTGGGATTTCTGGATATGGCGCATTTCTCCAGGGTCTTTAAGAAGATAGAGGGGATTTCAGCCAACGAGTACAGAAATAAGATATAGTCCGTTTACGGAAGAGGTGAGAAAATGGCAATTACAAGATTTGCAGCAATCGACGTCGGGTCTTATCATGTATCCATGGATATCTATGAAATATCACCCAAGGCGGGAATCCGCCAGATCGATGAGGTCAGAAGCCGTCTGGAAATCGGACGGGATACCTACGGCACCGGAAAGATCGGGTACGATTCCACCCAGGAGCTGTGTGCTGTGCTCCACGATTTTGCAGGCATCATGAAGGAATACCAGGTGGATGCATACCGCGCCTGTGCCACCAGCACGCTGCAGGAGGCAAAGAATGTCTGGATCGTGCTGGACCAGGTATACCAGAAGACAGGCATCAATGTGGAGATCCTCAGCAATTCAGAGCAGAGGTTTTACGGTTATAAATCACTGGCAGCCAAGGACGCGGCTTTTACGAAGATCATCCAGAAGGGAACCGCCATCATTGAGATCGGCGGCGGTAATGTACAGATCTCCCTGTTTGACAAGGACGCGCTGGTGACTACCCAGAACTTCAAGATGGGCAGCCTGCGTATCCGGGAGCGCCTGATTCCTGTGGAAAAGGAGACCGTATACTATGAGCACCTGGTGGAGGAGCTGATACACAACGATATCCTGAGCTTTAAAAAGCTGCATTTGAAAGAGCGTAAGATTGACAATATCATTCTTCTGGGGGATGTGTTTATTGAAACACTCCTGAAGAAAAAGAGCAGCATGGAGGAAAACAGGACGGTCAGCCGGGAGGCCTTTATGCAGGTGTATGAGGGCATTGTCCATAAATCGCCGGAGCAGGCGGCTGTGGAGCTGGGAATCTCCCTGGAGTTTGCCACGATTTTGGTGCCAACCCTGATCATCTGCAGGGTATTTATTGATGAGATGGGGGCAGACACCTTATGGCTGCCGGGAACCCAGTTAAATGACGGTGTTTCCTATGACTACGCCCAGAAACAAAAGCTCATCAAGAGCACTCACAATTTTGAAAATGACATACTGGTATCCGCCAGAAATATAGCGAAGCGTTATATGAGCAACAAGAGCCACACACAGGCCGTGGCGGAGGTGGCTACCATCATCTTTGACAGCATGAAAAAAGTGCACGGCATGGGAAGCAGGGAGAAGCTGCTTCTGCAGATCGCGGTCATCCTTCACGACTGCGGAAAATATATCAGCATGAGCAATGCGGCAGAGTGTTCCTACGCGATCATCATGTCCACAGAGATCATCGGCCTGTCCCATATGGAGCGGGAAGTGATCGCCAGCGTGGTGCGGTTTAACTCAGAGCCTTTCAAATATTACGGGGAGGCGGACTCCAAAAGTGCCATTGACCGTGATACTTACATGCTCATCGGCAAGCTGACAGCCATATTGCGGGTGGCCAATGCCCTGGACCGCAGCCATAAGCAGAAGGTGGAGGAGATCAAAGCGGCAGTCAGGGAGAAGGAACTGGTACTGACCATTGACACGCAGGAGGATCTGACACTGGAGGAAGGGCTTCTGACGGAAAAGGCGGATTTCTTTGAAGAGGTGTTCAGCATCCGACCGAGGCTGCGCCGGAAAAAGAGAAGATAGGGGGCATGAGGATGGATTTAAAAGATTATATAAAACCGGAATATTACTGGAACAGGGAACTGAGCTGGATCAAATTTAACGAGAGAGTCCTCTCAGAGGCCAGGGACAAAAGCCTTCCCCTGTTTGAAAGACTGAAATTTTTGAGTATAACGGCATCCAATCTGGACGAATTTTTCATGATCCGTGTGGCATCCCTGAAGGATATGGTACATGCCAAATACACAAAGCCGGACATTGCCGGCATGACGCCCAAGGAGCAGTTAAAAGAGCTGTCTGTTGTGACAAAGGAGCTGGTGGAGACACAGTATAACACCTACAACCGCTCCCTTCTGCCTGCGCTTAACAAAGTGGGGCTTCACGTGGTGGAAAAGCATGAGGATCTGACAAAGGAACAGAAGGAATATGTGGACCGCTATTTTGAGGAAAGCGTATACCCGGTTCTGACACCCATGGCAATGGATTCCGCCAGGCCTTTTCCGCTTATCAGGAATAAGACGTTGAATATCGGTGCCCTGATCTCAAAAAAGGACAAAAAGGGCAGGGAGGAGCTGGAATTTGCCACGGTCCAGGTGCCATCTGTGCTGCCGAGGATCGTTATGCTGCCTGAGGACAAAAAGGGCAACACCGTGGTGATCCTGCTGGAGCAGGTAATCGAGCGGAATATCGGCAAACTGTTTTTGAGCAATGAGGTGGCCTGCACCTGTCCGTACCGGATCATGCGGAATGCGGATCTGACCATAGATGAGGACGAGGCGGCAGACCTCTTAAAGGAGATCCAGAAGCAGTTGAAAAAGCGCCAGTGGGGCGAGGTGATCCGTCTGGAAGTGGAAGACAAGATGGACGAAAGGCTTCTGAACATTCTGAAAATGGAATTTGAGATCAAGGAGGAGGATATCTTCCAGATAAACGGCCCCTTAGATCTGACCTTCCTGATGAAAATGTATGGAATGGACGGCTTTGAGGAGTACCGAAACAAGCCATACACACCGGCTTTGGTGCCGGCTATGATGACAGATGAGGATATTTTCACCCAGATCAGAAGGGGAGACATTCTGCTGCACCATCCGTTCATGACATTTCAGCCTGTGGTGGATTTTGTGCGTCAGGCAGCCAAGGACCCGGATGTGCTGGCAATCAAGCAGACCCTGTACCGTGTGAGCGGCAATTCACCCATTATCGCGGCTTTGGCCCAGGCAGCGGAGAACGGCAAGCAGGTCACCGTGCTGGTGGAGCTGAAGGCACGTTTTGACGAGGAGAACAATATTGTCTGGGCAAAGATGCTTGAGAAGGCCGGATGTCATGTGATCTATGGCCTTCTGGGGCTTAAGACCCACAGCAAGATCACTTTGGTGGTGCGCAGGGAGGAGAACGGCATCCGCAGATATGTGCACCTGGGTACGGGCAATTACAACGATTCCACAGCCAAACTGTACACAGACTGCGGAATTCTCACATGTTCTGCCAGGATCGGGGAGGACGCCACAGCGGTGTTCAATATGTTATCAGGCTATTCGGAACCGAGGACGTGGAATAAATTGGTAGTGGCGCCTATCTGGATGCGTGACCGTTTCCTGCATCAGATTGAGATGGAGCGGGAATACGCGCTGAAAGGACGGAAGGCCCGGATCGTGGCGAAAATGAATTCTCTCTGCGACAGGGATATTATTGCGGCTCTGTATGCTGCAAGCGCCGCCGGGGTGAAGATCGATCTGATCGTGCGGGGTATCTGCTGTCTGAAGGTGGGGATTCCGGGAATCAGTGATAATATCACGGTGCGCTCCATTGTGGGAAATTTCCTGGAGCACAGCAGGATTTTCTATTTTTACAGTGACGGCCGTGAGGAGGTCTTCATGGGAAGCGCTGACTGGATGCCGAGAAACCTGGATAAGAGGGTGGAGATTGTATTCCCTGTGGAGGATGAACGGCTGAAAGAGGAAGTGAAGCATATTCTGGAGATACAGCTTGCGGACAATGTCAAAGCCCATGTGCTGCAGCCGGACGGCAGGTATGAGAAGATTGATAAGAGGGGCAAGGTGCTTCTTGATTCCCAGGATTACTTCTGTGAGGAGGCATGGGAGAATGCCAGACTGCCGGAGAGTTCAGTGGATAAGCGCGTGTTCATTCCTGCGGAGGCACCGGAGGATTAAAGAAGAACATAAGGACCGGTATCCGGGGAGGACATGCCTTCGGATGCCGGTCTGTTTTTGGGCGGGGGAAAAGTCTGGCAGAAAGGTGTCCCGGAAGGGAAAGATTTCTGCCGGGCTCTCTTTTGGCATAACAAAAAAGATTCCAGCATAAACACTGAAATCTTTTTAGCAGTTCGTAGGGGAATCGAACCCCTGTTTCCGCCGTGAGAGGGCGGCGTCTTAACCGCTTGACCAACGAACCATGTTGCGCTTTTCAATTGTAGCATACTGTATGAGCAGTTCGTAGGGGAATCGAACCCCTGTTTCCGCCGTGAGAGGGCGGCGTCTTAACCGCTTGACCAACGAACCATTCTGCGTTTTGCTTTGTCGTTTCGCATGACGCTTGATTATGATACTACATATTATTCCAAAATGCAAGAGTTTTTTTGAAAAAAGTTATTTTTTTGAATCATTTTTTCGGATATCATGTCTTTATATAAGCACACCGGCATAGAAATGCAGGTATTCCCCTATGAAAAATTGCTTCACAATCGGGCGGATACCTGCTTTCTTTATTTTCAGCCACAGGCAGAGCGGTAATCCTGCTGTTACTCAGCCTTCCTGATTTTCTGTTCAAATGCTTCAACTGTATCTGCCCTGGCGGCGTATTTTACCCATTGTTTCAAAATTTCAGGATTCTTCTGCTTCATGATTTCAGACTGCAGTAGCTCAGGTACACTGCCCAGTTCAAAAAGCAGATCTAAAATAGTTTCTGTTATTCCTTCTACTTTTTTGGCTTCCAATTCATCTTTCATTAATTCTTCCAATGCTTCACACATGGCCTTTACCTCCTTGAATTTTTCCTGGTTAGCGCGGACAATTAGATTCATTACTGATTTATACAGGCTATTTTCTTTATGTTTTGCATACTGTTCGATTAAACGATTTACCATTTCTGGGTCTTCCAGATTATCGGTCAGATTTTTCAGCCATAAATTGTGATTTTCTGACAATTCCTTTGTCAGGATCAACTGTATGGGGATTTTATCTCCGATAATATAATAAATACCATCCTCAACTCTGGTGATCTGATACCCTATTTCATCCGTTAAATACCGTATCAAACTGCGGGGATAACGGTGGCATACGAAGGTTATGGTGATATCATGAATCTTAATACTGTCGGCCCTTGCCGTATCCGCCTTGTAAAAACAGGCATAGCCATAAACCTTATAGAAATCATCTATACTTAAATAATCGGTTGGACTCTTGTATTCTACGATATTATGCTTCCGAAAAATCCTTCCGATATTTTTTCGTATAGGAACTTCTGCCTCCTTTTTAACAATCAGTACGTCAATCTCCTTTGGCTTTGTCCCAAGCTGATGTTCATTTTCAAAAACCAGAAGTCCTGCTTCTTCTTCCAGCTCAATCTGAATATCGGCATAAAAGGCAGGATGCCATTGCAGTGCATGTGTTCTTGGTTTGTCCATGTAAATCCTCCTCCTTATTTAATTCATGTGTGCAGGAGGTTTTAAAGTTTCCGAAAAACCCCTGCTATAGTGTGAGAAAAGCATGAATTTTCCGAAAAGACAGGTCAAAGAATACAAACCTGCTGTAATGAAATGCTTACAGATATTTTGAATCCTGATCGGATACAAAACCAGATAAATGACTTAGAAAATTTGCTTTTCATTATTCTAACACATCGTTTAGCGGACCGCAACAGGATTTTGCCTTGTTTGTTCCTTATCTGCCGTCAGCAGGAAACGTTGTATCTTTCCTGCCTCTCTGTTATACTGATATTGTAAAAAATTAAGATGTTTATTTCTGATACAGGAGAATCCATATGAGAGATTTGATAGATCTGCACACACACTCAAACGCTTCTGACGGCACTTATACGCCGAAAGAGCTGATTGCGTATGCTCTGGAAAAGGAGCTGCGGGCCATTGCACTGACTGACCACGATACCATGGACGGGATAGAGGAGGCCATGGAGGCGGCAGAGGGAACTTTGCTGGAAGTGATTCCCGGGATTGAGCTGTCCACGACCTGGTGGGGGAAGGATGTGCACATTGTGGGGCTGGGGATTGACTGGAAGGACACACATTTCAGAAAAGAGCTGACTTACTTCCAGCAGTCAAGAGATGCCAGAAATATTAAAATGATAGAGCGGCTGAACGAACACGGTATGGATATCACATACGAGGCGATGAAGGAAGCATTTCCGGATAGTGTGTGGACCAGGGCACATTTTGCGAGATTTTTGTTTGAGCACGGATATGTGGGTTCTGTCAGTGAGGCTTTTGACAGATACCTGGGGGACCGAGCCTGCTGTTATGTGCCCAGGGAGAAGGTGACGCCGGCCCAGGCCATACGGCTCATACATGAAGGGGGCGGCAAGGCAGTCTTTGCCCATCCGGTGCTGTGCCGTTTTATAGACGACAGATTGATCCGGGCTGTGAAGGAGCTGAAAAAGGCCGGACTTGACGGGCTGGAAGCCATGTATTCCACGTACAAGCCTTTTGAGGAGAGAAACATGATAAGGCTTGCAAAAGAACTGTCTCTTTGCATTTCGGGAGGCAGTGATTTTCATGGTACGAACAAACCGCATATTGATCTGGGAAGCGGAATGGGGAATTTAAAAATCCCTTATTCCGTGTGGGAGAAAATAAAAGAAAGCTGACAGGTAACTGTTCAGTCAGGTCTGCGCATTTGCTGCGCTGACCGTGCAAAAGAGTAGTGGCGGCAGGTATTCGCCCCATCGCGAAGCGATTTTTAATGGGCGAATACCCGTAACGATTCAGCTGGCTGAATCGTTACGCTGACAGAACCGTACAGTCCCGTGACACTTCTACACTCTGTTGCAGAAAAGCTTTCAGAAAAAGACAGAATAATGGATTGACAATATTTTTTAATTCCTTTAAACTAGAGACGGTAGGAAAAATAGATGAGTCTGCTTCGGCAGACTCTTATTTCATGATATAGGAAACTTTGTCTCCTATATTCTGCCGGGGGAAATACATAAAGGAAAGGAAGTCTTATATGACAGAAACAAATGTACAAGAGAATAAAATGGGAGTCGTGCCGGTGCCGAAGCTTCTGTTTCAGATGTCTCTGCCCATGATATTGTCCATGCTGGTGCAGGCTTTATACAACGTGGTGGACAGTGTTTTCGTGGCACAGATCAATGAGAACGCGCTGACTGCCGTCTCTCTGGTCTTTCCGGTGCAGAGCCTTATGATCGCTATCGCAGTGGGTACCGGTGTGGGTGTCAATGCCGTGTTATCCAGAAGTCTGGGAGAAAAAGATTTCAGAACAGCGGATGAATCGGCGAAAAACGGTATCTTTCTGGCATTCATAAGCTGCGTGGTCTTCGCAGTGCTGGGAGTTGCTCTGGCAAAGCCATTTTTCCACATGCAGACCTCGGATGTGCAGATCCGGGAATACGGAATCCAGTATATGACCATTATTTCAGGCCTCTGCCTTGCTGTCTATATGCAGGTTATGTTTGAGCGTCTTCTGCAGTCCACAGGACGTACTTTTTACACTATGATATCCCAGGGACTGGGCGCTGTCATCAATATTATCTTTGACCCGATCTTAATCTTCGGCCTTCTCGGTTTTCCGAAGATGGGGGTTGCGGGAGCCGCGGCAGCAACAGTTTTAGGACAGTTCTGCGGTATGTTCCTGGCAATGTTCTTCAATGTGAAGTTTAACAAGGACATTCATATCAGTATGCGGCATTTCAGACCGTCAGGAAGAATTATCAAAGTGATCTATTCTGTAGGCGTGCCCTCCATTATCATGCAGGCGATCGGCTCTGTCATGACCTTTGGAATGAACAAGATCCTGATTCAGTTCACCACAACGGCAACTGCCGTATTCGGAGTATATTTCAAGCTGAACAGCTTTATCTTCATGCCTGTGTTCGGTCTGAACAACGGTATGGTTCCCATTGTTGCCTATAATTACGGGGCTGGGGACAAGAAGCGTATCACCCAGACGATCCATCTGAGCATTGCGTCAGCGGTGATCATCATGCTTTTGGGACTGGCGCTGTTCATGATCTTTCCGGCACAGCTGCTGGGTATGTTCAATGCCTCCAAGGATATGCTGGCGATCGGTGTGCCGGCTCTTCGGATCATCTGCTTAAGCTTCCTGTTCGCGGGATTCTGTATCATTGTGGGCTCCGTGTTCCAGGCTCTGGGAAATGGTGTCTACAGTCTGATCATATCCGTGACCAGACAGCTTCTGATCATTCTGCCGGCAGCCGCGATTCTGGCAAAGGTAGGAGGATTATCCGCTGTGTGGTGGTCCATACCCATTGCGGAGATCGCATCTGTATTGCTGAGTGCGTATTTCTATAAGAAGATTTACAGGGAGAAGATTGCTCCGCTTAGAGGAAGATAATAAAAAGGAACAGAGAACGGTTAAGGCTGCCGTTTTCTGTTCCTTTTTTGAGTGAATATTTGGGAAAATCAAGTTTCCAGCTTCTGTTCCAGGATATAGAAGGACAGCCGGAGGGTAAGCCGTTCCCTGCTGTCCTCGAAATCTATGCCGGCGATTTTCCGGATGCGTTCCAGACGGTAGAAGAGGGTGCTGCGGTGAATGTACAGCTCCTTTGCGGTCTGCAGAACATTGCGTTCCAGCTCCAGATAGACCTTGGCGGTATGGTACAGGTCTGTTTTGTTGTTATCGTCGTATTTTTTCAGGAGAAGCAGTTTTTCAGAGCAGAGAAGCTGGGGCGGGATTTCCTCCCTGCCTTTTTTCAGGAGATATTCCAGCAGGTAGTCGTCAAAACGGTAGCACCAGGTCATGCTGTCGCTTTTCCGGCCGAGATCCAGGGCTGCGCTGGCCTGGATGTATCCCTGAGGGACCAGCATGAAATCGCTGATCTCTGAGCTGGCACCCATTTTCAGGAGGCCTTCCCGCATGAGGATCGCAAGACTGCTGATGACCTCAGAGGAGGTATTATGGGCGTAAGACAGGTTGACCACCACAGCTATGCTGTTTTGGTAGAGGAACGCGTGTCCCGTGGGAATCTGCGTCTCAATATGCCCCAGAGTGGCGGCAGCGGACAGCATATTGATATCCCTCTGCTCTGTCTCCAGGCGCAGGCAGAGATAGCGGTCATTCTGCTTCCAGTGCAGGAAATAGAGGTAATTGAGGATTCGCTGCGGGTCCGTGATGGTGCCATCCAGGTATTCATTGAAAAAGCGGTCCATATCATTGCCCATGCTCAGATAAAAGAGACTTTTGTGTTTGATCGCCAGCTCTATGGACTGCCCCAGGTATTCAAGGGCAAGATAGTTGCCTTCCTGAATCTCACTCTGTATTTCATCCACGCAGATGCGGCCCTCATAGCGGCTTCCGTTCCAGAGATTCACATAGAGTATCCGGTAGCCCCGCTGTTCCGCGGAGAAAAGGTCGGGTGATTTTTTGCTGAGGGTATCCAGATATTCGGTGTCTGCCTTGAAGTCATGGATCAGGCTGAGAGGGACCATGCTGCGCCCCGTCCGTGAATCCCGCTCCCAGACGGTCATGCCCTGTACATATCTGGGACAGGAGAGAATATAAAAATCAGTGTCGTGGATGAACATGGGATTGCCGAAGAGCCCCAGGCTCGCCAGCAGCATTTCATCCAGGGGATGTTCACTGGCAAGGGCATACTGCAGGCGTCTGTCCCACTGTCTGTATTTGGCGAAAATTTCCTGTACCAGCTCAAAGGCATCCAGAAAGTCGGTGCCGCTTTTCAGCTCTATGACAGGACAGCTTGGATGGATACAGGAGATATCAATACGTCCCACAGCGATAAAATCAACATCCCGGTAATCGAGGAACGTCTGATCCACATCCGCACTTTGAAGCAGGTAAACATACCGGGAATACAGTTTTTTTCCCTTTTTGTAGAGGCGTATACCTTCCAGGCAGGGACGGTCATTCTGGGAATAGAAGGTGACATTCTGGTCATGCTCCGAGAAGGCGTCCGCCAGTATCTGCATGTTCAGCCGGAACAGGCGGTTTTTCTCCTCTGGATTGAAAGATAATTCTGTCAAAGCCGGATTCTCCTTTTACTTTTTGTATGGCAACAGTATAACATTTCCTGAAAAAGGGTGCAAAGTTTGCAATGATATATGGAAAAATAAGCGGAAGCGGGAAATGCTGTTTTCCCGTTTCCGCATTCTTGACTGCTTCGTCAGATATGATAGGTTTCCCTGTTGTAAGCTTCGATCTCGTCGGCGATGATCTCGTCTGTCTTGGGATAAATGGTACCGGCAAGGCCGTAGGTCATGCAGGGGATGAAGTGTCCGCCCGGTCCGTAAGTGCTGCAGGCCCTCCGGACATCTGCGCGTATTTCTTCCTCCGTGGCGTCCTCACGGTCTATGGTGGCGTCAATGCCTCCCATGAGAGTCATGCGGCCGTCAAGCTGCTTCTGCAGTTTTAAAATGTCATTTTCCGGCAGCACGCCCTGCCATACATCCACACCAATCTCTGCCATGTCCTCAACAATAGGTTCCAGGAAGGAATCTGCATGGTGCATGACCAGAACACCGTGGTCGTGCATATATCCGTAAATGCGTCGATAGTGCTCTTTGAAGAACTGCCTCCAGATGTCAGGCTGCATGAACAGGCTGGTCTTGGAACCCCAGTCATCGTGTGACAGGATGATATCCGGGTGCAGATTGTCAACCAGCAGTTTGGCATACCGGAAACGGTATTCCGCAATGGCGTCAACCAGCTCCTGCATGGATTCCGGCTCCAGAAGAAGATTCATCAGGGCATCCTCAAAGCCCATGAGAAAATGGCTCTGCTCAAAGATTCCGGTACCCATAAAGCCGAGAACCAGTTTTTCGCTGCGGTCCACCTGGGATGCGGCGCTGAGGGCGTCTTCCCATCCGTCGCTGCAGTTGGCGATCAGGTCAGGGACTTTTACGGATTCCTGCCACCGGGTCACATCCGGACACACTTTATTGGCTTCCGTGACATGGGGCATGGGGCCGGGAGCGTCTTCGGGGAAGAGAATCTCCGTTCCCCAGCGGTCCACGGAAGTTTTTCCACGTACACGGTTTCCTCTGGTGAATTTCTGCAGGGGATCATTCATGATCGGGACAAAGGGCTGATATTGATTGACCAGGCGGTCCGGTTTTCCGTCCTTTTTCAGGGTTTCCAGGAAATTTTCTTTTGGTGTCAGCATTTTGATTCCTCCAATTCTGCATATTTGATTCTGCTGTAGCGGTACAGTTCATCGGCAAGATTCACTGCACGGTCAGGCTTCTCATCCTTCAGACGGCAGGCAAAACGGCCGGTCATAGCCAGTTCATCTACTTTTCTGTGGATATCCGCGACAGCGTCCTCATCGCTCATATCCGCGGGTATGATATACAGTGTACACTGTGCCAGGTCTTTTCCGTATTCCTCCATGATGGCTGCCTTATCATTGGCGCTGTCCTGGCCCTCCCAGGCATCAAATCCAGCCTCAATAATGAGGGGCATCAGTGTTTTGATGCAGCCGCAGGAGTGCAGACAGATGTACATGCCCATATCGTGGGCGGCTTTGGTGATCTTCTTATACTGGGGAACAAACAGCTCTTCATAGGTAGACGGTGAGAAGAAGGTGCTGATCTGGGTTCCCATATCGTCGTGGAAGAGGATCATATCTGTGTGGTAGACATCATGGGCGATCTTGATCAGTTCAATGTGCCATTCAGCCAGCTTGTCATAGAAGGCAGTCAGCTCCTCCGGCTCTTCGATGAGGGCACAGAAGGCATCCTCAAAACTGATCAGGTCAGCAGTTCTTTCAAAAAATCCGTTTACTATGACAAAGTAGGAAAAGCGGTCACAGGCAATCCGTCCTTTATAATTCTCTTCGTAGTCTTTCTTCCAGTCTATGGCGGTCAAGTCAGGAAATTCCAGTTCTTCCCGCCATTTTGTAATGTCAGACAGCCTCCGGGTACCTGGTTTTACCATGGCTGCCTTTGTGTTCGGCTCGTATTCCCACTCAATGCCGAACCAGTCCGTGCCGCCGAAATTGCGGGCTTTTGCATCCGGCATAACAAGGGGCTGTATGGCATTGTTGTCAAGGGTCTGGTTTGGCACCCACAGAGGCATCCTGCCTTCCAGCATGCGGAGCATGTTTTCCTTTGGGGTGATGGGACGGTTGTATTTGGGAACTATGCTGTCCGGCGCGCCGTAAATGCCGGGCATGTTGTATTCACCGATGATCTCCAGTTCTTTTTCGTCAAATTTCATATTCTGATACCTCCTGTTATTTTCTGTTTCTTGCGGCAATCTCAGCGGAATACTGCTCCACTTTCTCTTTTGTCAGGCGGAAGCCGAAGAGAAGTAGGACAGCGGCCACAATGAGGGCTAGTGCAGGGATGACCATAAATGCCATGCAGATACCTTTTTTCAGCTCTACAGATGCCATAGCAGCGTCGATGCTCGGGTCAAAGGCAGCGAAGGCAAGGCAGGCGGAGATGATGATACCCCTTGTCATAACACCGACTTTTAAGGGGACATTCTGAAGTCCGCTGATCCACCCGGTAGCATTTTTTCCTGTTTTCCACTCAGAGTAGATAATGGTATCGGCATAGAGAGCCGGAGTACACGCGTAGGCAATTCCATATCCGAACTGTGCCGCTGACATAAGAACAATGACCAGGGTCACGTTGGAATAGATGAAATTGGCGGCGATCAGTATGACAGCCATGGCGAAAAAGGTGACGATGGTGGTGGATCTGGTCGAGATTTTCTTTGCCATATTTTTGGCAAAATAAGAACCGATCACGCACAAAATGTTGGAGATCAGGATATATCTTGCCAGAAGGTCCGCATTCTGTGCCACATAGGTGAAGTAATAGATGGCTACGCCGGAGCACACGAAATTGAACATCCATTTTGCCAGATCAGCCAGCAAAAGGGAGAGGAGGGGCGGATTCTGCAGAAGGGCCTTGATCAGGTCCATACCGCCTGTCTTGGTGGTGTCTTTTTTAGCTGCTGCGCTGTTTGCCGCTGCTTCTGCCTCCTCGTATCCGTCAAACATTTTAAAATGTGCGAAATAAAGCACTGCCATAATACATCCCAGTACAAAAGCGGTTGCGCCGTACTGGCTTTTTTCTCCGATCATGCCTGCAAAGAGAGCAGCCAGGGGAGGCCCCACATAGGAGAAGATCACCTTGGAAAAGTTAGCCCACGCAGCTCTTGTGGAGGCCAGATGCGCCCTGTCATCCGGTGTTTTTCCGGCTACCGCGATCATGGATACATTGGCCACATAGGGGAAGTTCCATACAACATGGCTGACAACAGCAGCCGCGATAATGATCGCTATGGAAAGAGGCCCGTCTCCGATCTTCAGAAACTGGAATGCATAGAGAAACGGTACCAGCCATGGCAGAAGAATCAGCCAGGAACGGTAGCGGCCCCATTTTTTCGGTTTGATACTGTTTAAGATGGCTCCATATATCCAGGACAGGCAGGCGTCTATGACGCTTGCGGTGGTGGTGATAAAGGAGACGGTTGCCAGTCCGAACTGTGCCAGATTTGTGAGGAAAAAGTTAAAGTAATAACTCTCCACATTGGTCATCAGGGTAAAGCCGCAGTCGCCGATGCCGTAGAACAGCTTCAGCGCCTTACTCAGTCCTTTCTTTTCGTTACTCATCTGAATTTCTCCCTTCCTTTTGGACAAAATGCGCACTTGCCCGTTCATACTTTTTGCTCACATACCGGTATGCAGTAATAAATTCATAACATCAGTATATAACAGGATTTCCGGTGCGTAAATCCGCACAGGGTTTCATTTGCCGAAAAAAGATTCCTACTTTTTGTAGCATAGGGTATGATCAATATGACGAAAGTTTTTTTCCGCTTTACAAACAAAAATGCACCTGTATATAATGAAGATATCATATGGTGTGCTGCAAAAGGAGGAAGGATTATGTATGAAGCACTGTATGCGTCTGTTCCCGATGCAGACGCCTATCTGGTACGGATTCAGCGAAAGCGCAGGGATGTGCTCACAAAGGAATACCTGGATGACCTGATCTACGGGCATCAGCTCCATGTGCCGTTTGAAAATCTGGATGTCTGGATGTTTCAAAAGGACATTCCGCTGGACATTGAAGCAATCTATGAAAAGGTGGTGACAAAGCACAGAGGCGGCTACTGTTTTGAACTGAATGCCCTGTTTACCGCTCTGTTAAAGGACCTGGGGTTCCATGCCAGCTCCTGTATGTGCCGGATCACCAGGAATAAGAATTATGTGCCGCTTGTGCTTCACAGGGGAATCATTGTGGAGCTGGATGGCACGAAGTATTTCTGCGACGTGGGCTACGGCGGTCCCATGCCCCCGGGAGCAGTCCCGGTGCAGGACGGAGCAGTGGCGGATATGAGGGGAGAGCGGTACTTTATGTATAAGGATGAAGTCCCCTGGTGGACCATGAAGAGAAGGACCGGCAGCGGAGAGATTGAGTCCATGCTGCAGTTCTATACCATGCCCCAGGAAGCTGTGGATTATATCCCCATGAATGAATACTGCTCCAAGAACGAAAATTCCGTGTTCCGTCAGAGGCTTTATCTGAATAAGAGGACAGAGCGTGGGAGTGTGTCGGTGATGGGAAATCGGTTTACGGAAGTGGAGAATGGGGTAGTGGTGCAGGAGATGGAGATTGGGGAGGAGGAGATGAAAGGGGTTTTGGAGAGGTATTTTGAGATTGTTGTATAGAGGTGGAATTATAACCGAAGGGCGAACCGCTCACATTTCCATGATCAAGACGGCATGTCCGGCAGAGGGTTGGCATGAGAAAGGCAGCAGGGAAGGAAAAGCCTGCTGCCATAAAAACGAAACACTAATTAAAGTCTAATGTCTGAAAAGTCAATCCACAGATCATCATAGATATTGACCTTTATTTTGTCCTGGAAAGTATAAGCTGTAGTTTCAAACTTTGTTTCTTCCAGGTAGTAAACATAGATTGATTTTTTTATAGGGTTTACAATCCAGTATTCCCGAACGCCTGCATTAGTGTACAGGTTCAGCTTTCGGATGTAGTCATGACTGGAATTACCAGGTGAAACAATCTCAATAATCCAATCAGGTGCGCCTGTACAACCCCGGTCTGTAAGTTTGTCACGGTCACAGATCACGCTTATATCCGGTTCAACGATAGTTTTTCTGTCCTCATGTAATTTGACAGCAAATGGAGCAGGATAGACCTTACAGAAACCGCCTTTTGATTTGAGATAATCCCGGATACTTCCTGAAAGCTCCATCAGTACTTCTTGATGCGCCCGGCTTGGTGCAGCTTGGTAATAGATTTGACCGTCAATCAACTCTGCACGGACATCCTCCGGCAAAGCGTAATAGTCGGCTTCTGTGTAAATCTGCTTCTGTGGTATTGCCATAGTAACACATCCTTTCCTGGTGGCTTATTGGTTAGTGGCTGATGTGGTTTCTTGTATCTCGGAGTTGTACTCGTTTATAAATACCTTCCCTGAATCTTTGGTTACTGTCTGAACAGTACAGTTAAGCATATTCGCTATTTTCACATAGTCATTATATGTGAATGTATCACGATATAATTTATTGCTTAAAATTTGAGATTTAACCCCCAACATTTCAGCAAGATTTTTAACGGAAATATCACGCTCAACCATGATTTGCTTTATAACTTTAGATGCTGACATAATCAAGTCTCCTCCTATGATGATTTTATAATAACAATATAACATAGAAAATAGCTTTTAACAAGAATATATAATCAAAAACAGTTATAAAATCATTTTAAAGGTTATTTTGAGTAAAATTCCCATACGACCTCGTTCGAGGAACAACCCCTCAGTAATCGTACTCTTGGGCGTTACCGAGCCAGATGTAATGCATATGAGATAGAGTACAGTGTTGATTAATTTATGTAAAATAGTGAATGCTTTTATTCAAGGCTTTTTATGATGAAATTAAAATCATAAAAAGCCTTGTTTTTGTATTCGGATTGATACTGTTTTATGTGTTAAAGTTCCATTTGGAAGTTACATTACCTATTCTTGGTTATTGAGATTACAGCCATCGGTTTTTAAGTTATCTTTTTTCTTACTCCACGAAAAATACAGCTAAAGTTGAAAATGTTTTTTAATTAAAATGTGGTTATTACGTTTAGCCTGTTAAAAACAACAGTTATGCAATAATTAAAAAATATGTTGGATTAAATGATAAAATTGTAAAAATTAAAGATTTAGAAGAGATAAAACTTATTGTTTACAATAGATTTTTTAATATCTCTTTATTTATTGTATAACAAACTTATTTAAATAAAGAGAGGAGGTACGGCTGTTGGAGGGAATTATTGTTTATTTCCAAAATAATTGGGTGGTATGGTTATTTGGAATTTTGAATATTTTAATTACTCTAACCTGTCGTCTCATGTTAAAAGCTGTAAGGCAGGAAAGGAATAGAAATGTAGCAATCATGCGTGGAACAAAAGCTCTTTTAAGAAGTCAGATATTGAATATGTATAATCATTATTATGAGGAAAAAGAATATTTTCCCATATATGCAAGAGAAAATGTCGAGGAGTTATATCGCTACTATAGCCTCTTGGGTGGGAATGGAACAATCACGGAATTGATTGAAAAAATGCGTGAACTGCCGACAGAAGGAGGTGTTTAGATGGATACATCAAAATTAATTGAGTATATAAATTTTGTTACTTGGGGGATGTGTTTGTGTATAGGGAGTGTATTAAAATCCTTATTTACGAAATTTCCAAATAGATTCATTCCATTGTCTATGCTAATTATAGGAATGTTGATAAACATAGCATTATATACCTATATTACACCTGAAATCCTGCTTGGCGGAATGGTATCCGGATTAGCAAGTACAGGGGCGTATGAAGTATTCAAAAACACAATTGAACAAAAAGAAAAATGATTTTTTGACAGTTTAGTTTACATTTAAGACTTTCGGTTCTACTTACCCCAATAAAAGGGGATGGACCGATTGGACACAATTAAAGAGTTACTGAAAAAATACAAAAAGGGGGATAAAGAAGCGTTGAATCAGATTATGATTCGAATGACACCTCTTGTGAAAAAATATGCAGGCAGAGTGCACTTTATGGAGAAAGAGGATTCCATGCAGGAATTTTATATTACTATATTGGAAACTATAAAATATCTGGATGAAAATAAAAGTGAAGGAGAATGTTTGGCGTATATGAAAAGAAGTGTTAAACACAAATTTGCAAAAATGTGCGATAAATACATTACAGATATAGAAATAATCTCCGAAGAGGAAATTTTTCAAACACTGGAAATAAGGGAAAATTACAGTACAGATACCCTCGTTCATATTGATTTTGAAAAATACATACAAAATATAGAAGAAAAAAGTAAGTTAAAAGGGAATATTCTTCGGGCATTTTGGTATGACAATAAGAGTGACGCAGAAATTGCTGATTCGTTAAAAGTCAGTAGACAATATGTCCATAGGGTAAAAAAGATACTGATTAAGGAATATCTGGAGGCATAGGGGAATTGCCCTATGCCTTTTAGTTCATTTAGAGCTGTTTTGGGACTCCAGAGCTAAAGAAACTTCTTTTTGATAGCGTACTGCAACATCACAAGTAAGATTGTTGTCAAATACAATTTTACGAACTTTTTTTTGTAGAGCCTTTACATGCTGGAGATTGATAATAATGGATTTGTGGCAATATATAAAATTGTTATTCAGCCGGGATTTGAGAAGTTTTAATGACTCGCCTGTTTCATAAATACTGTATTGGGTATGAATGGCGCTTTTGCGCGCACCCGGCACTATTTCTATGTAATATATATCGGATTGTTTTAAATATATTTTTTCTGTTTTAGTCTTCAAAATAAGAATTTCTTCTATAGGAAGTGACTTAGTATCTCTTTCATGTATATGTGTTAAAATATCCGCAATATTTTTCTTTATTTGTTCAGTTTCATCCTTAGGGATAAAGTCTGTAGCGGCCACTCTGTGTCGCAATACCATCATGCTCAATTCTGAATGCGATGTAATATAGATAATATAGCCATCAGGATCATATTGTCTGATTTTTTCTCCAAGATATATCCCCTCTTTTTTTCTATTGTCTCCCAGTTCTATATCAAGAAAATAAATTCCTTTTTGTTTGTCCTTACTCACTATAGTTAATATTTCGTCAGGATTATCTGTTGAACAAACTATTTTCATTTCGTATTCATGGAAAGAAAGATAATCCTGAATATAGTTTGTATAACTTTTAAGGAGGGTAGGTTCGTCTTCACAAATAAAAATTGGCAGCATACATATCCTTCTTTCTAAACGTTTGTGCAAAAAAACAAGACGTTTGTGCGTAAAACAGTGTATCCATTATAGCATATGTTAAAATGAAAATCATGTAATTTGTTGAAAATGCTCGAAAAAAATGGGGATAGAGGCACGAAGCAAATATGTATAAAAAAATTGCAAATTGGTTGTTGATATATTCTGATGATCAGGATTATAATATTGATATATTGGCATATGGGTTGGAGGTGATAGGGGTTACCTGGGGGAAAACGCTGGTTTTGCTAATGGTGGGAATGTGTACGGGATATTTGTCTGAAACAGCCATAGTATTACTTGTGTTTTGTGGGCTTCGCAGTCAGGCAGGAGGACGGCATTGTAAAACGAGCTGGAGATGCAGTCTGACTATGATTATAATTATTTATGGTTCTATATTATGTGGGAAGCTGGTAAAAGTGCCATATTCATTTTTGTTAATATGTCTGGTATTTTATGCGTTTTTGTTATATAAAGAAGCACCGTACTTTACAGAAAATTTTCCCATAACAGATAAGGTAGAATTAAAGCGAAGAAAAAGAAATTCAATATTTATTTTATGTATTATAATTCTGGCTGAAATAATAGTGCAGGATTGGCAGACAAGAGAAATTATGTTTTTTGCATGCTCTATGGAAGTTGTCAGCATAGTTTCACTAAAAAACAATAGATTAAGTTGGAGGAATATGAAATGAAAAAACAGTATATGATTTTAGCAATTGTATTGGCAACTACCGTATCTCTTTCGGTTTCAGGCTGTGGCACGAAAGATAAAACAGAGGAAAATACTCCGACGGTATCATCGGAATCTTCAAATGATCCTGTCAAAAAAGAGGAGAAAATAGTTCAGCCTAAAGAAAATTCGCAAAATGTCACAGATGAAAAGAAAACTGAAAATTCAGATAAAACCAGCACTCCGTCTACGCAAAAAAAGGACGAGGATAGAAATTCAGATGTAAAGGAGGAAGTACAGGATAACAATGGAAATGTAAATGAAGATGAGCAGAATGGGGAGGCAGATGTGAATGGAGTCGCAAATGAAGAAGAGAATGCAGATACTAATGAAAATATAGAAAGTGCAGAGAAAAATTTGATACAAACATGTGGTTTTGTTGTAGAATCAGACTCTGATGGGCAAACCATGATGATCGCAGAAGGATGGGAAGAGGCTCCTCCCAGTGTGATTGAAGCTCGGAAGACGGGGGTGTCTTATTATATTGGAGATGCAACAATTAACTGTCCTTGTCGTATAACTGGTGGGTTAGTTGTATATTTAACATATTATACTGAAAATGGAGTTAATATAGCTACGGAAATAACCAGTGATGGAGATGAAAAAGAACCAAGGTTATATGATTATGAATATGAGTATCCTGAGAATGAGCAATAGTTAAGCAAAAGCCAGATTATTTCTGGCTTTTTTGTTTACAATATATATTTTTCTACCTCTTTATATTATGAATGCATTCAATAATGATAATATAAGGAGAAAATAATATGACAGATTATGAAAAGTCAGTGATTAGAAACATTATCTATGCAGTAGAGACCGGAGGACAAGTATATGGTAATAAAGATTATGCGGATTTTACTGAAGCTTATACAAACAGCTCCACTGAATACGCTATTACTATAGGGGCCGGTCAGTGGTATGGAATTGAAGCAAAAACGCTTCTTGATCGTATTAGACAGGCAGATCCAAGTCTTTTTGCAAGTCTTGATACGGCGGGGGTCAGGGCTGATTTGGATGCCTCAGACTGGTCAAACTATAGGATATCGAAAACATCGGCAAAGGCACAGTGTATTGTTAGAATTATTGACACATCTGTAG
>ERZ507075.235-NODE-235-length-38776-cov-5.23959_pt1 | contig 38776 bp, 30 predicted proteins | sample MGYA00512863_ERZ507075 | MGnify/ENA metagenome assembly ERZ507075 | reverse complement strand
AAGCAAAATCCCGAGTTAGCCAGCGCCAAAATGCAATTTATTGCATTTTGTGTGCATCGCGAAGCGTGTTACTGATCACAGAACTGTGCTTTTGCAGGGCCGTGAACAGTAACAAGGGAAGGCTGTCCGGATAGAAGTTGACGTTCTGTTAAAAATCATTTATGATGAATATGGTCAGAATGAGAATAAGAGGAGCGTCACAAATGAACATATTAAATATAGAACATATCAGTAAAATATACGGAGAAAAGACAATCTTCGAGGATGCATCTTTCGGTATCCACGAAGGTGATAAGATAGGCATCATCGGGATCAACGGCACAGGAAAGACCACACTTCTCAGAATGGTTGCGGGAATCGAGGAGCCGGATGCAGGACAGATCGTCAGACAGAACGGACTGCGTATTGCATATCTGCCTCAGAACCCGGAATTTCCTCAAGATGCAACGGTTTCTTCCTATGCCCTCGGAAAGTCGGCGGAGACAGACTGGAAGGTGCAGAGCAATCTGACGAAGCTTGGAATCGCGGAGTATGACACACCGCTTGCACAGTTGTCAGGAGGGCAGAGAAGGAAGGTGGCTATGGCTAAAGTGCTGGCCTCTGATTTTGACGTTCTGCTGCTTGACGAGCCTACCAATCATCTGGATGAGGAGATGATCGTCTGGCTGGAAGAGTACCTGCGGGAGTACAGGGGCGTGGTACTCATGGTGACCCATGACCGCTACTTCCTGGACAAGGTCTCCAACCGGATCCTGGAGATCAGCCGGGGAAATATGTACAGCTATGATGCCAATTATTCCAGATTCCTGGAGCTGAAGGCCGAGCGGGAGGAGATGGAAGTGGCATCTGAGCGCAAACGGCAGAGTGTCCTTCGGATGGAGCTGGAGTGGGCGAAGCGCGGCTGCAGAGCAAGGAGTACAAAGCAGAGGGCAAGGCTGGAACGCCTGGAAGCTCTGAAAAACGGAAAGGCTCCGGTACAGGACCAGGCGGTGGAGATGGATTCCGTGGAGACAAGGATGGGGAAAAAGACCATCGAACTGCACCATGTGAGCAAAAGCTATGGTGAAACCAAATTGGTGGATGATTTTGACTACATTGTGCTGAGAAACCAGAGACTGGGCATTATCGGTCCCAATGGCTGCGGAAAATCCACCCTGATCAGAATGATCGCAGGTCTGATACAGCCGGACGCGGGAGAGATTGAAATCGGGGAGACCATAAAGATCGGCTATCTGGCACAGGAAGAACCGGATCTGGATACGAACCAGCGGGTGATCGACTATATCAAGGATATTGCAGAGTATGTGCAGACAAGAGATGGAAAGATCAGTGCCTCCCAGCTCCTGGAACGCTTTTTATTTACTCCGGATATGCAGTACACGCCTGTGTGTAAACTCTCCGGCGGTGAGAAGAGAAGACTGTATCTGCTTTCCGTGCTCATAAGCGGAGCCAATGTGTACATTCTGGATGAGCCATCCAACAACGTGGATATCCCCACACTCACCATTTTGGAAGATTATCTGAATTCCTTTTCCGGGATCGTGATCACAGTGTCCCATGACAGATATTTTCTGGATAATGTGGTGGACCGGATCTTTGAATTTGACGGCAATGGCCATCTGCAGCAGTATGAGGGCGGATACACGGATTATCTGGAAGCCAGGAAAAACAGGTCTGCAGGTACGGACAGCGGTGTTTCCCTGAAAAAGGAGGTACCGGAGAAAAAAGAAGGGGCCAAAGAGTGGAAGCAGAGCCGTCCGGCCAAACTGAAATTTACGTTCAAGGAACAGAGAGAGTATGATACCATCGACGATGACATTGCGGCTCTGGAGGAGAAGATAGAAAAACTGGACAGAGATATGATGGCAAATGCCACCAATTCATTAAAGCTGTCTGAGATTACTGCCGAGAAGGAAAAGGCGGAGGCAGAACTGGAAGAGAAGATGGAGCGCTGGGTCTATCTGAATGACCTGGCGGAAAAAATAGAAGAACAGAAAAACGCCTGAACAAACAGCGTATAGCGTTTAGAAATGCCGTACATCCTAACTATGTCAATAAAACAGACGCAGTCATATGGGCACAGCCGGTAAAACACCGGTGCCCATGTGCAGATGAATTGAGACATAGAGGTGAAGAACATGAAAGAAACATGTATTCATAAGGGATGTGCGGCATTTTTGTTCCCTTATTTTGAAGGCTGGTATCTGAAACACCAGAACCGGGACGATACCATTGCATTTATTCCCGCAGTCCATGCGGATCAGAACGGACAGTGGACCGTATCCCTGCAGATCGTGACTGAGGAGGGTTCCTGGTATTTTACTTATCCCAAGGAGGCCTGCCGCGTCAGCAGAAAGCCCTTTGCTGTAAGGATTGGAAGAAATATTTTCACGGAAAAGGGAATACAACTGGATATAAAAAGCAGAGATTTGACGGTAAAGGGAAGTATTGCGTATGGGCCTTTTGACAGGCTGAGGTATGATATTATGGGATTTTTTAAATATATTCCCTTCCTGCAGTGCAGCCACGGCGTACTGAGCATGCATCACAGTCTCAGAGGCGGACTGACGGTAAACGGCAGGAAAATCCCTATGACAGGCGGAAGAGGGTATATTGAGACAGACAAAGGCCGTTCCTTTCCGAAGTCCTATCTCTGGACGCAGTGCGGATTCGGGGAACGCAGCAGTGTTATGCTGTCTGCTGCGGATATTCCCTTTTTGGGTTTTCATTTTCAGGGGTGTATCTGTGTGGTACACTGCAGGGGCAGGGAATACAGAATGGCAACTTATCTGGGCGTCCGCATAGAGGAATACGGGGAGGGCCAAGTGACTGTCAGGCAGGGAAAGATGCGGCTCTGTGTACACAGGCTGGAGGAGGCATCCCATGACCTGAAAGCCCCCGTGCGCGGGGAGATGACCCGCACGATCCGGGAAAGCCCTTCCTGCCGCGTCAGATATGAATTCTGGCTGGGGGACGGGCTGGTATTTGATATTATTTCAGAACAGGCATCCTTTGAGCAGGCAGATGAAAGTGAGGGCAGCACCTATTTTACCTCCCTGCATTCTCCGCAGTAGGGGGATTGTGTCCGGAGTTTATCCATATGGAGTTTCCCCCATTTGGACAGGCTTTCAAGCGGCTCCAGAATGCTGCGCCCTTCTTTTGTGAGGGAATATTCCACCCGGGGCGGTATCTCATTATACTGCTCCCGGTGGACAATTCCGTTTTCTTCCAGTTCTTTTAGAGACTGGGAGAGCATCATATTAGTGATACCTACAAGCTTTCGTTTCAGGCTGTTGTACCGCACGGATTCTTCCCGTGCCAGGATACAGATAATGGGGAGCTTCCATTTTCCTCCCACCATATTCAGGGCGTACTTCAGCGGACAGACCGTGTTGTTTTCCTCTTTTTCCATGGATGATGCGTACATAAATCCTTTCCTGCAGCCATTCAGTCAGTTGAACAGCTGCCTTTTCCTTTCTATAGGATCTGAGTAGGTATGAAAAAGCATACCAGGTATGAAAATACTGCGTACTTGTAAAATAATTATTGAATGGTAAAATTATATCACAATACTTGGCGGATTCCAACGGATTCGCTATATATTTTAACTTGATGCTAGCACTCGATTGGGTTGAGTGCTGATAAAGTGAGGAGGATGCATATGATTACAATACCTATTTTTGATATGATGATACTGCCGGGCGTTACCTTTTTTTTCAAAAAAGATATTTTTACAGACCAGGAGATAACAGCAGAGCATGTGGGCGAGGATGTTCTGTTCCTGATGATGAAGCAGGATAAGAAACGGGAGGACATGACACCGGAGGATATCTGTCCCATAGGGGTTTCCGGTAAGATCGAAAGCATAGACGAGGAAGGAAATATTCGTGTCCGTACAAAGGAACGGGTCACAATCTCCGATGTGGAGGTGACCATGCAGTCCATATCCGCCTCAGCAGCCATCTGCGGTGAAGTGGAGGATATTTCCGATGAAGAGATGCAGAAGCGTTTTGAGACACTGAAAAGAGATTTACTGAGATTTGTGCAGATGTTTCAGTGGGGCGTGTGGGCAAGGAGCTTTATCCTGCACTGGAAAAATATGAATGAGATCCTCTGCGCCCTCTCCGGCTACCTGAATCTGTCCTGGCCGGAAAAATATGCTGTTTTGGAGGCGGATACCAGAGGACAGAGATGTGAACGGATCGAGAAGGCCATTTACGAGTTTATCGAGCTGTTCAAAGTCAGCGAGGAGGCCCAGAGTGCCCAGAAGGAGACGCATGAACAGGCGTACAGAGAGTCAGCCATTAAAAAACAGATTGATTTTCTGCAGAATCAGTTGGATGAGATGCATCCTGAAAACATTTCCGATGTGCGCAGATTTGAGAACAAACTAAAAGAGTCGGGTATGAACGAGGAGGCACGAAAAGAGGCTGAAAAGGTATTAAACCGTATGAAGCAGGAGGGCAAGGACAGTCACGAGTACGGTCTTCTCTACGATTATCTGGATTTTGTGACAAGCCTGTCCTGGAAAACGGGTGAGAACCCTGACATTGATCTGGGAGAAGCGGAAAAAATCCTGGATGAGGAACATTACGGACTGAAAAAAGTAAAGGACAGGATCATCCAGCAGATTGCTGTCATGGCATTGAATAAAAAACAGTCAGGCTCCATTCTTCTCTTTGTAGGCGCTCCCGGTACCGGAAAGACAAGTATCGGGCAGAGTATTGCAAAAGCCCTCCACAGGGAATATGTAAGGATCAGCCTTGGCGGTATCCGGGATGAGGCGGAGATAAGGGGCCACAGAAGGACGTATGTAGGCGCCATGCCCGGTCGGATCATGGAGGGCATGAAGCGAAGCGGAGCCATGAACCCGGTCATGGTATTGGATGAAGTGGATAAGCTGGCAAAGGATTACGGCGGTGATCCGGCAAGTGCACTTCTGGAGGTGCTGGACCCGGAACAAAACAACAGCTTTACAGACCACTATATGAATGTGCCCTATGACCTGTCAAACGTATTCTTCGTCTGCACGGCCAACAGCACAGACACCATACCGGAGCCGCTTTTAAACCGCATGGAAGTGATCCAGTTCCCGGGATATACACCCATTGAAAAGTCCCATATTGCAAGAAAGCATCTGCTTCCCAAGGCTATGAAGAGTATGGGCATCAAGGCCCAGAACCTGAAGGTGACGGATGAGGCCATTATGAAGATCATCAGCGATTATACGGCAGAGGCCGGTGTCCGAGGTCTGAAAAAACAGATGGATATCCTGTGCCGCTTTGCTGCGGTGAAGCTGGTCAGGGGAGAACAGAAGAGCATCACAGTCAGTGAAAAACGTGTCCCTGAATTTTTAGGAAGGAACGCCATGCATCACGAGGGGATTCTTCAGGAAACCGTACCCGGTGTGGTGACAGGTCTGGCCTGGACCCGGGTGGGAGGAGAGATTCTGTTCGTGGAGACAACGCTGACCAGGGGAAGCGGAAAGGTGAGGATCACCGGACAATTGGGAGATGTAATGAAAGAATCCGCTGAGATAGCCCTGACACTGGTAAAGGCCATGTACCCGGAGGAGACGAAGCAGCTTGACGAGAAGGACCTGCATATCCATGTCCCCTCAGGAGCGGTTCCAAAGGACGGCCCATCTGCGGGAATCACCCTGGTGACTGCCCTGTCCTCCCTTGTGACAGGAAATGCGGTCAGCCCGGAATATGCCATGACAGGTGAGGTTTCACTCCGCGGCGGCGTTATGCCTATCGGCGGCCTTCCCGAGAAACTGATGGCAGCCCAGAGAGCGGGTGTGAAGAAAGTATTTATCCCTTATGAAAATGTGGAAGACCTGGAGGAAGTGGCAGAGGAGGTGAAGGAAAAGCTGGAGATCATACCGGTGAAAAAAGCAGCGGAGGTCCTGAAACGCGTTTTTTCATAAAAATGTGCGGAAAAGGCAGCGTCAGCAGACGGGAAAGAAGGTAGATAAATGAAAGTTCTTTTGATCAACGGAAGTCCAAACGAACACGGCTGTACCTACACAGCCCTCTCAGAGACAGCGGAAACGCTGCAGAAACACGGGATTGATACAGAGATCCTGTATCTGGGCAAAAAGCCGGTGGCGGGCTGCATTGCCTGCGGCAAATGCAGAGAGACAGGAAAATGTGTCTTTGACGACAAGGTAAATGAGGTGATAGACAAGCTGGACAGCATTGACGCTATTGTAGTCGGCTCTCCGGTCTACTATGCAGGCCCCAGCGGGCAGCTCACCGCATTTCTGGACCGTTTGTTCTACAGCGGCGGCGGCAGAATGGCCGGAAAGCTGGGAGCCAGCGTGGTATCCTGCAGAAGAGGCGGTGCCAGCGCGGCATTTGACCGGCTGAACAAATATTTCACCATCAGCAGCATGCCGGTTGTCTCATCCCAGTATTGGAATCAGGTACACGGATTTACGCCGGAAGATGTGAGAAAAGACGGGGAAGGACTGCAGACCATGCGTACTTTGGGAGAGAATATGGCATGGCTGCTGAAATGCATTGAGGCGGGCCGTGAAAAGGGTATTTCGTTACCGGAATATGAGGAGCGCATAGCAACACATTTCATTATGCAGAAATAAAAGAAACGAGTGCAGGATACCGGCGGTAAGCGGCGGCAGCCTGCACTCGTTTTATGATAATCCGTTTATCCCGTGCTCTTTTAGACGGAGATAAAGATTGCGGCATTTTTCGATTGCCATGGTGAGGTATCTGAGCACCGGTTCTGTGGCAATGGCAAATACCACGAAGAGCATAATACATTTGGTGGACATGCCGGTGAGGGCAAACAGGTTGTTTAAAAACAGACTGCAGAAGATAAGCCCGGCAATGGTTCCCAGCAAAATCCCCACACGGATCTTGTTCATGGGCGCGCTGATTTTGTAGAGGATCATAAATCCCACGATTGCCAGCAGCATGGTGGCCGCGGTTGAGATATCCGTGGAGTTTACTCCAAAGGTCCGCCCGAACACCACCAGCGCTCCTACTGCCAGAACGTCCGTCAGTGCCGCCGGCATGGCTTTCAGGCATACATTGGTGAGAAAATGCCCCTTGATGATATTTTTATTCGGCTCCAGCGCCAGGAAAAAGGCCGGGATGCCGATGGTGAACATGCTGATCAGGGATACCTGTGAGGGTTCCAGCGGATAGGTCAGCATAAATACAACTGAGAACAGGGAGAGCAGGAAGGAAAAAATATTCTTAACCAGGAACAAACTGGCGGAACGCTGGATATTATTTACCACCCGCCGTCCTTCCAGAACCACCTGCGGCATACAGGAAAAATCAGATTCCAGCAGTACAAGCTGGGAAGCCTGGGCTGCCGCGTCACTTCCTGAGGCCATGGCAATGCTGCAGTCCGCATCCTTCAGGGCCAGCACATCGTTGACACCGTCTCCTGTCATGGCAACTGTTTTGCCGGCTTCCTTTAAGATCTGTACAAACTGTCTCTTCTGGTTGGGAGTGACACGCCCGAAGACGGTGCTGTTCAGGACAGCCTCCCGCATTTCCGCGTCTGTCTCCAGTTCCGAGGCATCCACATAATTCTCAGCCCCGGCGATACCTGCCTGCTTTGCCACTTCAGATACCGTAGTGGGATTATCCCCGGAGATCACCTTCACCTCCACACCCTGCTCGGCAAAGTAGGTAAAAGTCTCCTTTGCCTGCCTGCGGATGGGATTTGCAAGGAGAATGTAACCTAAGGGGATGATGGGGCATTGGAGCGCTTTGCCGTCAATCTTTTCCTCGTAAGTTCCGAATACCAGGACGCGGGAACCTTTGGAGGCGTATTCTAATATTTCATCTCTGTAATCCTCATAATCCTCTTTCAGCACAAACTCCGGGGCGCCCAATACACAGGTCACATCCTCAAAGGTCACACTGCTGTATTTGGTGGCAGAGGAGAAGCCTGTTTTGCTCACGGCCTTTTTGCCGGAGGTGGTTTTGAAATGTTTTTTGATGGCAGCCATGGTGATGTTGTCACTGCTCATGGCCGCTGCAAAATCCCCGATCATCACAGACAGTGGTTCCATCTCTTCGGAATCGTAATCTTCCGTTGCAATGACCTCCTGGACTTCCATGGAATTTTCCGTGATGGTTCCCGTCTTATCCACACAGAGCACGTTGACCCTTGCCAGCGTTTCAATGCATTTCATATCGTGCAGCAGGACTTTTTTCTGGGCCAGGCGGATGGAGCTTACGGCCAGAGCTACGCTTGCGAGAAGGTACAGCCCTTCGGGGATCATGCCGATGACAGCAGCCACCATGGAGGTGACGCTGGAGCGAAACGCCTCATGCTGGAAGAAAAATGCCTGTATGAACAGCACAAGGCCAATGGGGATAATGGCGATGCCCACGAATTTTACCAGCTTATCCAGGGAGCGTATCATCTCTGACTGTTCCCCGCTCTGCATTTCCTTGGCCTCCAGAGTCAGGCGGGAGATATAGGAATCCTTCCCCACTTTGTCAAGTCTTGCATGACACTGGCCGGATACGATGAAACTGCCTGACATGAGCCGGTCGCCTTTTTTCTTGGTGATCTCATCCGATTCACCGGTGAGCAGGGATTCATTTACCTGCACTTCCCCGGCGCTGACCTCTGCGTCTGCGCAGACCTGGTTGCCGGCTTTGAAGATGACCATATCATCCAGCACCAGTTCCTCGGCATTAACCACTGAAGTTTTGCCGTTCCGCACCACTGAGGCATTGGGGGCATTTAACATGGTCAGATTATCCAGAACCTGTTTGGCACGCACCTCCTGAATAATACCGATCAGAGTGTTGGCAATGATGACCGGGAGAAAGGTCAAATCCCGGAAAGATCCCACGATACAGAGCAGGACTGCCAGCACTACGAAGATTAAGTTAAAATATGTGAAGACATTGTCATGTATGATTTCCTTTGTGGTCTTGGACGGCGGGTCCACCGCTTTGTTGGTCCAGCCGTGAAGTCTGTGCTCCTGCACCTGCTGGCTGGTAAGCCCGGTTTTGTAATCCGGATGATACCGGGTGGTTGGAATCCTGCGGTCCTTTTTTTCCTCTTGACTGTCAGATAGCTGGGGTTTTGTTTGTTTTTTCAGTTTTATCTGTTTTTTCACGAGTATACTCTCATTCCTTCCTGACGAAGACATTTTGTCTTTCGTATTATCTGTATCTGATGCATATATTCTAACACAGAAGAGAGAAAAATACCAATTTATACACACAATTTTTGGACCTTTCATCCATTTTTTATACAGGTGTGGCAAAGGGGATGGTCCGTGATCAGATGCCTTATGCATGGAGGATGTATCATCAGGTGGTTCATGTTGAGCTTGAAAAAATGGCTGAGTGGTATATTGCGGCGGAGCATGATTTTTCCGTTTCCACAGGGATGCCGGAGAAAAGGATTATGATGTTACATAAATAACGGTTGGACTGTGCGGGAATAAAAGGTATAATTACAATAGAAAACAAAAAAATTGTTTCATATTGTGTTTCTGGTTAATGTTTATGTATCTGTAAATGAGTGATACGGGGGGATTGGGTATGAAGAATTTTTTAAAAGGTGTTATGATATTGCTGTTTGTTTTACTTATCTTTTGGGCAGGATATACGGTAGGAACGAACCGTATGGATCAGGAGGATTTTGGTGATTCCGCTGTTTTTTATGCTGAGATACTGGAAATAGACGGCAGATCCATGCTGGTATCAGGGCTGAAGGAAAATGATGTGAATTACAGAGGCGAGTTTAGTTTTCAGGTTACCGCTGATACAAAGATAGAATGGCATCATACCGATATAGCCTTAACCGAACTGATGCCCGGACAGCATATATCCATCACATTTTCGGGAGGAGTTCAGGAAAGTTATCCTGCGCAGATACAGGATGTAAGCAGGATCAGTCTGCTGGATGATGTAAATCCCCAGAGGGATAAGGCGGAGATCTCATCCGTAAAGAATTATTATATGAATGCAGAGGAGCTGGGAAAGACAGAGCAGAGTCTTCCCTGTCTGACACTTCTGGATAAGGATAATTTTGTCTTTTCGTATGATGTCCTCAGTTCCTATATTCCTATGGGAACGTATGAGATCACGGATGGGGAACTGATCGCGACGGATAAAGAAAAAGGGAGCCGGTATGTCTTTGAGGTAGTAGATGAAAATACATTGAAATTTATACAGGAGAAGTCCGCGGATGTATCTCTCACAGAGGAGAATGCGGGAGCCGTAATTACAGACGGGGCATTATTTGAACGGAAGCAAGTATGAGTATTTCTTCTGTTGGCCGGCAGGCTATATTTTAGGAAATCAGGAGGGAATGAGGCATGAATACAAGAATATATGAATTTGAGGCGGTTATAAAAAAGGTGCCGGATATAGATGGCGCATATATTGAATTTCCTTTTGATGTACGGGAAGAGTTCGGAAAAGGAAGAGTGAAAGTCCATGCAACCTTTGATGGTGAGCCGTATGACGGAAGCCTGGTGCGGATGAAAACACCAGGCCATATTATAGGAGTAAGGAAAGATATCAGACAGAAAACAGGGAAGCAGCCGGGGGACAGGATTAAGGTTACCATACAGGAGAGATAAATGGGGATGAACCATATGATCAGCAGGCCCGGTGTTTGGAAAATAGGACCGAAATTCATAAACGGCTGCAAATGGTGTGCGCAATTATATTGCGTGAAATATTTGAATATGATAAAATACCTCCAACTATATTTCAGATATATTTTTAGAGCTGTGATTTAGAAGTGCTGCTATCATGGGAGGCATAAAATGCAGGTGAATTTAGAAATGATATATACCAGGATGCAGGAAGAAGCCGTTGCTGCATTTTCTTTTTATTGTGGAAACCGTACAATTACCGGTGCAGGTATATTTCCGGAGGATAATGAGATCGCCCGGGAATCCGGACATCTCCTTGTTGGAACATTGGAAGAACTGCTGGAATTAGATGGAAGGGAAAAATTAGAAGGCATCAGCGTGATCGCTGTGGATACACAGCATATTTTCCAGCAGCAGTCCGGTCCTGCTTCCTATCGAAATGCCTGCAGCAAACTGGACAGAATGAGTGAATACCTTGACTATCTGATTGTACAGGGTGGAAATGTAAGAGAATGGATATCAAAGGCTAATCGGATTATAGAGCGCTATCAGGAACAGAATCAGAATTTGATGCTATCTGTTATCCGGGAAGCACCTTTGAGTGAAATACTGGGTATCTGCAGTGAAATCATGGATAATCCTGTGATTTTATACGATTCCGGAATGAATGTCATTGCGGTTGGTGGGAATTGTGTAAAGCTGATGGAAGATTCCGAATGGAAGGAAACTCTGGAAAAGGGATACCTGAGTGAACACTTTATTAAAAATTTTAAAGAGAGCGGCGGGCTGCGCTCTGCGGGGACTACGCACAGGACAGCATATATAAATCCCGGAAACGGAGGACTTCCAAGTATCTGCTGTAACCTGTATCATGAGGATGAAAAATTTGCAGTATTTGCAGTCGTTGAGACGGATATAAAACTTCTGCCTGTTCACAGTATTCTGCTTGAATATTTAAAGGAATTGATTTACCGGAGAGTATTCAGCGAAAACAGACAGCATAAGGAAAAATACAGTCAGTTGAAAAATATGCTGACGGGCAGGCTTCAGGGACAGAGCCTGGAACCGGGAGCGCTGAACTATTCCTTGAAACAGCAAAGATGGGGGAGAGAAGATGGCTTTTACCTCCTGAAAGTACAGATGTCAAAAGAGGATGTGGCAACAGATATGCAGCTTTATGTGATAAATCTGATTGAGAAAGTCCTGAAAGGATGCATACCACTGCAGCTTGGCAGTGATTTGTACTTTATATTTAATGAGAAAAAAACAGAAAATTTTGAAGAAAAGCTGGAATTGGTGAAAGAAAAACTGGTCAAATATAAATTGAATTCCAGTGTCAGTTACCGTTTCCCTGATATTATAAATATTTATGAACAGGCGTATTTGACAACAGCGGCCATCAGACTAGGGACCAGAATCGACCGTGAAAAATATTTTTATCCCTATAGCAAATACAGAATTATTCATATAATGGACATTCTCGCAGAAAAGATCGATTTAAAACTTCTGTGCAATCCGGAAATCCTGCATCTGCACGAGAATGATAAAGATGGTATCCTGATGCAGAGTTTTTATGTATATATGAAAGAAAACATGAGTTTATCAAAAGCGGCGGAAATCCTAAATATACATAAAAGCACATTGGGTTACCGTCTGTTGAAAGTGGAGAGAATGGTGACGTTAAATCTGAATGACTCGGATGTACGGCAGTCAATTTTATTATCCTGTGAAATCCTGCAATATCTGAATACCTATAAATAATTAATTTCAAAAGAGCTTCATCCGGTGAGGGTGGAGCTCTTTCGTGTTCGCAAGCGGAAAAATCCGCTGAATTTTCATGTTTTCAGATGGATTACTTTTTAACAGCAGATTGATAAAATGTGCGTATATAAAAAACAGGAGGTAATTCATTATGGGACGTATGGAAAACAAAATCGCAGTGGTTACAGGAGCTACATCAGGAATCGGGGAAGCAGTTGCGCTTATGTATGCAAAGGAAGGGGCAGATATTGTAGCTGTCGGCCGTAATGAGAAAAAAGGACAGGAGGTTGTTGATAAGATCACAGCAATGGGGCGTGAGGCCATTTTTGTAAGGTGTGACCTGAGGAAAAAGGAAGATATCTGTGCGCTGAAAAAGGCCGCCATGGATAAGTTTCAGAGGGTAGATGTGTTGTTCAATGCAGCAGGTGTCTTAGTACATAAACCCTTTTTGGAGCAGAACGATGAAGATTTTAATCTGATCATGGAAACGAATTACAGAGCCTATGTGTGGATGATGCAGGCATTTATTCCTGAAATGGAAAAGGCAGGGAAGGGGTCTGTCATCAATGTGGCCTCAATTTCTTCCATATGGCCGGAACTGAATTCCTATTTTTACGGGGCAATGAAAGCAGCAGTGACAAATATTTCCAGAAATGTGGCAAAAGAGTATGCCAGAAAAGGTATCCGCATAAACTGCATTCTTCCGGGTCCGATCAACACAAATATGACGCCGGCTGATGTGAAAAACAACAAAGAGGTACAGCAGGAGATGATCAACACCGTATGTATGCTGGGACGTTTGGGAGTACCGGACGATATCGCGTACGCAGCCGTATATCTGGGGTCAGATGAGTCCTCCTTCGTGACTGCCACAGAGATGGTAGTGGACGGAGGTGTATGCATCAGCAACTAGTTTCAGGCATAAATCAAGAGCTTGGGAAAGGGAGAAAAAATGAGGAAGAAAAAAGGCTCCTATGGAAAAATCGTGGTTATTATTTTGTTTACAGCTTTAGTCCTGGGAAATTATTTCCAGTACCAGCTTTCACCTCTGGGACCGGTGCTTATGGAGGATATGGGACTTTCCTCCAGCCAATTTTCCAGTGTGTTTTCATCCCCGATGATTCCCGCAATTTTTCTGGGAATCATAGCAGGGATGCTTTCTGATAAATATGGTGTGAAGCGGGTAGCCGCCATAGGCCTGGCTGTGACCGCTTTGGGACTGTGTCTCAGGCCTTTTGCTGCAGGATATGCTTCCATGATGGGCACTATGATCTTGGGAGGTATCGGGGTTACATTTTTAAATGTCAATATGTCAAAAATCATCGGCGGCTGGTATCCTCCGGAAAAGGTGGGATCTATGGTGGGAATCGCCATGGTGGGCAGTACCCTGGGAATGACAGTGGGCACAGCCACTACGGCCATGATGCCTTCCTATACTTTTGCGTTTGCAGTTTCGGGAATTGCTGCTGTTGTGGTTTTTGTATTATGGATACTGTTTATGAAAGACGGTGAGAGCGGACAAAAGTATCAGGAGTCACCCCTGGAAAGTCTGAAAGTAGTATTAAAAAGCAGGAATATCTGGCTGGTGGGACTTTGTCTAATGTGTGTGCTGGGATGTAACGTAGCTGTCAGCGCGTTTCTTCCCACAGCACTCCAAAGCAGGGGAATCAGTGCAGGAACATCCGGTATTATGGCGTCTGTCCTGACTGTGGGCAGTTTACTGGGAAGCCTTTTGGGACCTGCAGTCTGCGGCAGGATGCCGTCCATGAAAGGATTCCTCATTGGGCTGGGCGTGATTGCCGGAGTGTGTGCCGCTTTCGGTTGGATGGGGGCGCCGCCTCTTATTGTGGTATCTTTACTTTTGGCAGGCTTTTGTATTGGAACTTTGATACCGTTATACATGTCCTTTCCCATGCTGCTTCCGGAAATCGGGCCGCAATATGCAGGAAGTGCCGGCGGCGCGATCACAACCCTGGAGCTTTTAGGAGCGGTAATTATTCCTACATATATCATCACACCCATTGCGGGAGAAAATTTTTCCCTGATGTTCCTGCTTGCTGGTGGATGTATGATTCTGATGAGCATACTGGTGATTTTCCTGCCTGAACTTCAGAAAAATAAAAGTTCGGTCAATTCTTAAAAGAGAGAGAGGATGAAGATGAAAGAAAATCGTTTGGCGGAGCCATATGGGGAGCATGTTGTCCAATATTCTCCCGAATATTCTTTATGTGCCGGCTGTACATCCTGCGAAATCATATGCAGTCTGGTCCATGACGGTCTGGTAAGTCCTAGTTACAGCCGTATATCCCTGATCCGCGGAGGCACCAGGAATATGGTGTGCCATATTGCATCCTGTCAGCACTGTACAGACCATCCCTGCTATGATGCCTGTCCAAAAAAAGATGAGGCTATGTGCTTAGATGATAAGGGTATAGCCTATATAAGGGAGGAAAATTGTATTGGATGCGGAAAATGTATAAAAGCATGTCGTTTTGATCCTCCCAGGATTCATATGGCAAAGAACAGCAGCCGTAAGAAATGGAAGGCGAAAAAGTGTGACTTATGCCGTACCAGGCCGGAGGGACCTGCCTGTGTTCAGTATTGTCCGGTACGCTGCCTTGGTGTGAGTAAAGATACAGGCAGTGAAATCAGAAATCCAAAATAGGAGGAGAAGGAAAATGCCGAATTATACAGCAGATGATATCTTAAATAATCCTCTGAATATACACAGACTGGGAGGCTATGTGGGGAAAATCCTGCGCATCAACCTGACGGAGCAGAAGACGGAGATTATATCTACCTACGAATATGTTCCAAAGTATTTAGGGGGAAGAGCACTGTGTAATAAGATATTCTGGGATGAGGTGAAGCCGGGAACAAAAGCTTTTGACCCGGAAAATAAGCTGATCTACATGACAGGGGCAACTACAGGAACCGGTATCCCTACAGGGGGAAGGACAGAGATGACAGGGATAGCGGCCAACAACTATCCGGAACAATATTCTTTCAGCGGTATCGGGGGATGGTTTGGAGCTGAATTGAAATTCGCGGGATATGACGGATTTATCCTTGAGGGCAAGGCTCAGGAGCCGGTGTATATTGCCATAGATGACGATAAAGTGGAATTTCTTTCCGCAAGAAACCTGTGGGGGAAAAAAGTCCATGATTCCCAGAAATGGCTGGAGACAACCCACGGCAAAGAATTTAAGAGTATGGTGATAGGTCCTGCCGGTGAGAATCTGGTCCGCAACGCCTCCATTACCACAAGCAATGATAATGTCATGGCTAAAAGCGGTTTCGGTGCTGTGTGGGGATCCAAGAATCTGAAGGCTGTAACCTGTCATGGAACAGGGGTAGTAGCTGTTGCCAATGTGGAAAAGATACTAAAACTGCGGATGCGTATGGGCAGTCCCTATATGCGTCCGTCACCGGTACTTCAAAAGGAGTCACAGGGACTGCCGGGTAATGAAGCGCCGGGAAAGTGGGTGAGAGGAAATGTTGCCTGTTCCCATGGATGTAACCAGCACTGTAACTGTCTGATGATGAACACGGATTCATTTTTCAGCGATGAAAAGATCAACCATATTGAAAAGTGTGTGAGTATTTTTGCCTATGGTTTTGAGACAGATGTGCCGAATACACCGGGAGCCAACTGGATGACAAAGGAAAATCATGTACTGCCCTGCAAGCTGCTGAGCCAGGAATTTCCGGAACCAGACCCTACAGATCCCTATTTTAAGGAAATCAATGAACCTATACTGCCGGATATACTGGGGTTCTGGAAACCCGATTTTGAAAAAGGAAATATGATAAATGAGTTGTGCAATGAATATGGAGTGGATAAATGGGATGTGATTGTATGGCTGCTTCCCTGGCTGTCTATGGGGAGCAGGGAAGGTGTCTTTGATGAGATTGATTTTGGAATGCCCATTGATGTGGAATCCAGGGAGTTTGTGGCATATCTAATGGATATGATCGTATACAGAAAGGGTTACTACGGAAATCTTTTGGCAGAGGGAATGGCCCGGGCGATCCGCAGGCTTGGCAAGGAGAAGTTTGGGGATACCATCTATCACGGCAGACGATCACAGATGCTCCCCGGCAATCCCCGGGTGGATCTGCCTATCAGTATGGAGACAGCATGGGGGCATAGTTTTCACTGGCAGGGCCGGGGATTTGAGGCCAGTATCACCAAAGAAACCTGGCTGGCAACCACCATTGAGCTGATGACATCCTCCAGGGATATGCAGACCATAGAGCATCATCATGATAAATATGAGAATCTGCTGGAAATCCGAAAAGACCCATACCACAGCCAGGCTCTTGTGGACAGCATCATCATGAATGAAAATAAGGGGGAGATCAAGGATGGAGTTACCTGCTGTGACTGGCAGAGTCCGGACTTGTGGTGGAACTCCATGGAAGCTGAGATGTATGAAGCGGCAACGGGATATCCCATGACAGAGGAAGAACTGAGGGATTCTGCAGTGCGTTCAAAGCTGCTGTTCCGTGCAATCCTGATTCGTAATTTTGGCCGTGACCGGGAAATGGAAGTAAATGCCGTATGGCCGGGAATCTGTATACCGGACTCCTGGGGGGAAACAGCAGACTGGGATGATTTCAACCATTTAGTAGACATGTATTACGATACCAGAGGATGGGATAGGAAGACTGCATGGCCATACAGAGATATCTGGGAGAAATATGGGCTGAAATACATTGCAGACGAGATGGAGATACTGGGAAAACTTCCGGTAAGGTAATTAACCTGCCATGAGTATTCCCTATAAAGAGAGAATCCGTGTAATGTTTGACGGGTTCTCTTTTGCATATTCTGATTATCACTTGCAGGATACCCTTATAATATCCCGGCAACTATATAGAGAAATACCTCACATGTCTTTTAATGAGAGACATTTCCCGCCAAAACATCTAAAATTACAGCGGTTTATACAAAAATGTCTTCCATAAAAAGACAAATGTACACTCGCACATCATGCATATAAAAATCTATACAGAAAAATTTGCAGGAAAAACAAAGCCAACTTGCAAATGATGAATATAAATATACATTCATCCTGAATAAAATATCATTTCTATACTTATATACAAATCAAAGCCAGATAAAACCGGTCTGCATAACCATAACAGCCCAGACCGGTCTGCGTATTTACTGCGTTCACCGCACGAAAAGGCAGTGCCGGCAGGCATCCGGCCCACGTCTAAGTGACTGTAACGGTTACGCATAATCATACAATAAATGCAGGATAAGAAATTAAAACTTGTAATTTTTCTCTATCTATAGTAAAATGGTTAGCACAGAGTTCTTTGTGTTTACCACGTCAAAGTGATGTCAAAATGACAGGACACAGGGAGCGCTGCGTGAATCAAAGGAGGGATTTTCTATGAAGAGAAAAGTAATTGCGGCTTTGCTCTGCACATCTATGGCAATCACCCTGATGGCAGGATGCGGAAGCAACAAGAAGACTGGCGCAGACAATGCCAGTGACACAACAAAAACAGAAACTGCCGGTGATGAAGGAAATGCGGATGCGGATGCAGAGACGGAAACCGGAACAACCGAGAAAAAAGCAAGCGGCGAGATGCTGACAAAATTTGCTGATGTTCCGGAAGATGTGGACAAGGAGCAGACACTGAGATATGCGCAGGGCGCCGACCCACGTGGTCTTGACCCGGCTATGATCGATGACGGTGAGTCCTCCAAACCAATCTGCCAGATGTATGAAGGCCTTCTGAAATACGGCGACAGCGATACAGAGGTAGAGCCCTGCCTGGCTGAGTCATGGGAGATCAGTGAGGACGGCCTTACCTATACCTTCAAGTTAAGAGAAGGCGTAAAATTCCACGACGGAACAGATTTCAACGCGGAAGCAGTAAAATATAATGTTGACAGACAGACAGTCAATAAAACAGAGGACATGCTCTACGCTGACTTCGTATACGGTGATGTTGCAGAGTGCAACGTAGTGGATGAATATACCGTAGAGTTCAAACTCACCAAAAAATCCACACCGTTCTTAAACAACCTGGCTATGTCTCTGGGTGCACCGATGGTTAGCCCAACCGCATGTGACGCGGCAAACGGAAACTTAAATGAAGCTCCGTGCGGAACAGGCCCTTACAAATTCGTAAGATGGGATAAGAACGAAGCAGTTGTTATGGAAAGAAACGAAGACTACTGGGGTGACAAGGGAGTTGCAAAAGAGATCATCTTCTCAACCATTCCCGATAACTCCGCACGTGTAGTTGCCCTGACAAACGGGGAAGTAGATATCATCGACGGTATCGACGCTACTGTAGTTGACCAGATCACATCTGCAGGCTGTCTGTTATACCAGGCAGAAGGTATGAATATCAACTATATGGCATATAACACACAGAAAGTGACAGACCCTGATGTGAGAAAAGCATTATCTGAGGCAGTAAATATTCCGGAACTGGTTGATAGCCTTTACAAGGGATACGCTTCCCAGGCTACCAGCATTCTTCCTACCTTTATGCCGGGCTACAGCGCAGATGTAAAACAGACAGCGTACAACCCGGATGACGCTAAGAAGATACTGGAAGAAAAGGGCATCACGGAACTGAAGATGATGGCTTATACAAACCCGAGACCTTACAATACTGCAACAGGCCAGACATTGGCAGAGGCTCTGCAGGGATACTTTGACAAGGTAGGCGTAAAAGTTTCCATTGATTCCTATGACTGGACAACATACAAAGAGAAGCTGGGCGCAGGCGATTATGACATGTGCCTGTACGGCTGGATCGGTGACAATGGTGACCCGGATAACTTTATGTATCTGTTAGCTCATGAGGACCCGGAGATGAACGTTGCCCTGTACCGCAATGAGGAGTACAATACCATGCTTTCCGAAGCAGCCTCCATGGAAAACGGTGACGACAGAAATGCAGCATATGCCAAGATGGAACAGAAGATCGCAGACGAGAATATCTGGCTGCCGATTTCCCATCAGCAGAACCTGTCAGGCTATGTATCTAATGTACAGAACTTCATCGCACATCCGACAGGAAATGTTTTCTTGAGCAAGACATATAAGAACTAATCAGGTAAAACGGGATTGCATAAGGGCAGAGAAATCTGCCCTTATATGCGGTCTAAAAGCTTGTTTTACCGGGGAACAGTTCATCTCTGAAAGGGCTCTGCAGGATAAACCCCTTGAGAAATGAATTGTTCCGGAGGAATTCAGCAAAACAGCGGCGGGCGGAGACAAATTACCGAGCGCAGATTGAAACAAAAGAAAAAGAGAGGTCAAGACATGTTTAAGTACATAATTAAACGGCTTTTACAGCTCATACCCGTTCTCTTCGGTGTATCCCTGATTGTGTTCTTTCTTATGCGTGTATGCGCACCGGACCCGGCGCCTATCGTTCTGGGTCAGCACGCAACCAGGGAGAGCATGGAGGAATGGCGTGAAGCCAATGGGCTGAATGAACCTGTGGTCACACAGTATGTTGATTTTATCAAAGGAGCAGTCACCGGTGATCTGGGAACTTCCTATTATACAAAAGCACCTGTGACAAAAGAGATTGCCAGCCGTTTTCCGGCAACAGTGGAGCTGGCTATTATAGCGATCATCCTGGCAGCTATTTTCGGTATTATTATCGGCGTGGTGTCTTCTGTGAAGAAGAACTCCATATTTGATAACGGAGGTATGCTGCTGTCCCTGGTCGGTGTATCGGTGCCTATTTTCTGGCTCGGAATCATGCTGATCATCCTGTTTTCCGGCATCCTTCACTGGCTGCCTTCCAGTGGACGTATTGACCCGTCTCTGCGCCCGGACACAGTGACAGGTTTTATGATCATTGACAGTATCATCCAGGGAGATACGGTAGCTTTGAAGGACGCTGTCGTACATATGGTACTTCCGGCAGTGACCCTGAGTCTGTATTCCATGGCCATCATTGCCCGTATGACACGTTCCAGTATGCTGGAGACCCTGAACCAGGATTATATCCGTACAGCCAGGGCAAAAGGTATCAGCGAAGGCAAGGTGACAAGAAAACATGCGCTGAGAAATGCAATGCTTCCCGTCACCACCGTTATCGGTCTGCAGCTCGGCTCTCTTTTAGGAGGTGCTGTGCTGACAGAATCTGTGTACGCATGGCCGGGTATCGGCAACTACACAGTACAGTGTATTATGAAATCGGATTTCCCGGTGGTGCAGGGCGTGGTTCTGCTCATTGCAGTGATATTCGTGCTGATGAATCTTATTGTGGATGTGATCTATGCGTTTCTGGATCCGCGTATTAAGTTTGAGAAGAAGGAGGTGTAACCGTCATGCGGAAAAAACAACAGGTACAGACAACAGGGGAGGCACTGGAAAAACCGGAATCCCAAATCCGCGTGATGTGGGACACCCTGAAAAAGAACAAAGCAGCAGTGGCAGGCCTTGTAGTGATTCTGTTTTTCCTATTTTTAGCTGTTATGGGAGACTGGCTGGCTCCCTATGACCCGGAATACTCTGATATGGGGCACACATTTGTGGCACCCTGCAGGGATTACTATTTCGGAACAGACCAGCTTGGACGTGATATCTTTTCACGTGTGCTTTCGGGTACGAAGATTTCTCTTTTTGTAGGTGTGGCTGCTGTGGCTTATTCCCTGCTGATCGGGACCGTGCTTGGCTCAGTGGCAGGCTATTTCGGAGGGAAGGTGGACTCCTTTATCATGAGATGTATGGACATCATGCTCTCAATCCCATCCATTCTTCTGGCCATCACCTTGATGGCAGCCCTTGGCAAAGGACTTGACAAGGCCATCATTGCCATCGGTACGGTATCCATTCCGGAGTACGCGCGTATTGTGCGAAGCTCCATTTTGTCTGTCAAGGAAAATGATTATGTGGCGGCTGCCAAGGTTGTGGGAAACTCTGACAGGAGGATCATTTTCCACCACATCCTTCCTAACGTGGTCAGCTCCATTGTGGTAAGGGCAACCCTGGGTATCTCCACTGCCATTCTGGATACGGCAGCTCTTGGATTTTTAGGTATGGGCGTGCAGCCTCCCATGGCAGAGTGGGGAGATATGCTGGGGCGTGCGAGAACTTATATATTCTCCGCTCCCTACACACTGATTTTCCCGGGTCTTGCCATTACCCTGGCAGTGCTGGCATTCAACCTGTTTGGTGACGGCCTGCGGGACGCGCTGGACCCGAAAGAACGAGTATAAGGAGGACCGTATCATGTTGTTGGAAGTAAAAGATCTGGAGACAGAATTTAAAGTAAAAAGAGGTACGGTCAAGGCGGTAAACGGTGTCAGCTTTGAAGTGGACAAGGGAGAGATCCTAGCAGTTGTGGGAGAGTCCGGTTCCGGAAAAAGTGTTACCTCCCTCTCCGTTATGGGCCTGATCCGTGATCCGGGCCGTGTGGCAGGGGGAGAGATCCTGTTTAACGGTGAGAACCTGTTAAAGAAGAGCACAAAGGAGATGCAGGCTGTCCGCGGGGACAAGATCTCCATGATCTTCCAGGAGCCAATGACCTCCTTAAACCCGGTGTACAGAGTCAAAGACCAGATCATGGAGACGATTCTGACCCACACCACCATGAACAAAAAGGAGGCTCTTAAAAGAGCCATTGAAATGCTGGATCTGGTAGGGATTCCTGCGCCGGAACAGCGCGTGAACGACTATCCCCATCAGATGTCAGGAGGTATGCGCCAGCGTGTCATGATCGCCATGGCACTGGCCTGTGACCCGGAGCTGCTGATCGCGGATGAGCCTACAACAGCCCTTGACGTGACCATCCAGGCACAGATCCTGGATCTGATCAACCGGCTGAGGGAAAAGCTGGGTATGGCAGTGCTGCTGATCACCCATGATCTGGGTGTTGTGGCTGAGACTGCAGACAAAGTAGTGGTTATGTACTGCGGCCGTGTAGTGGAGCAGGCAACCGTGGAGCAGCTTTTCACGAAACCTCTGCACCCCTATACACAGGGGCTTCTGGATTCCATCCCGAAAATGGATGAGGACAGAGAGCGGCTTTATATGATCAAAGGTATCGTACCGGACCCCATCCATCTGCCAAAGGGATGTTCCTTTGCAGACCGCTGTGACAAATGCATGGAAAAGTGTAGAGAGCATATGCCGAAGCTGTCCGTCACAGAGGATGGAAGAAAAGTAAGATGCTTCCTGGTAAGCGACGAAGTGGAGGGTGAGTAAGATGAGTGAAGAGAAGAAAGAAGTCCTTTTGGAGGTAAAACACCTGAAAAAGTATTTCGATGTGGAGACAAATTTCTTCGGAAAACCCACCGCTGTTTTAAAAGCTGTGGACGATGTATCATTTAAAATATATAAAGGCGAGGCCCTGGGCCTGGTAGGAGAGTCCGGCTGCGGCAAATCCACCATCGGCAAAATGCTGGTGGATTTGTACAAACCAACCGCTGGTGAGATCCTGTACGACGGAAAGGATATCTCCAAGCTCTCCACAAAGGAGAGGCGGAAATACTGTAAGGATATTCAGCTCATTTTCCAGGACCCCTATGCATCCTTAAATCCCCGTATGACAGTGGGGGATATTATCGGAGAGCCGATCCGCATCAACAAACTGATGCCGGATGACCAGGTGGAGGACAGGGTTACATATCTCATGAACTGTGTAGGCCTTGCAAACCACCAGAGAAACCGTTATCCCCATGAGTTCTCAGGCGGACAGAGGCAGAGGGTGGGCATTGCCCGTGCGCTGGCTGTACAGCCCAAGCTGATCGTCTGTGATGAGCCGGTATCCGCGCTGGACGTATCCATTCAGGCACAGGTACTGAACCTGCTGGATGACTTAAAGGAGGAGTTCGGCCTTACCTATCTGTTCATCGCCCACGGACTGAATGTGGTGAAACACATCAGCGACCGGGTTGGCGTTATGTACCTGGGCAAGCTGATGGAGGTGGCAGATAAGCGTGAGATCTATGATAACCCGCTGAACCCTTACACACAGGCACTGCTGTCAGCCATCCCCTCCACGGATATTACAAAGAAAAAAGAGAGGATCATCCTGACAGGAGATGTTCCCACACCCATAAATCCTCCGGCAGGCTGCCGCTTCTGTTCCCGCTGCTTTAAGAAGACAGAAGGGTGCGATACGGTGATCCCGGAATTAAAGGATAATGGAAACGGACATATGGTCGCCTGTCATCTCTATGACAAATAATAAAATCCTTCCTATAAATACAGAGACAGCCCCGGCGGATTCGCTGCCGGGGCTGTCTCTGTATTTTATAAGAAGGATTTTGTCAATCAGGCTTTTTTACCCTTTTTGGAAACTGCGGTCATTACGCCAAGTGCTGCTGCAGAGAGGAGCATGATCATGGTGTAGTCCTCGTTTCCTGTCTTCGGGGATTTTTTGGCAGCAGTGGTTGTCTTCTTTGTTTTGGCTGCTGTTGTTTTGGCCGGAGTTTTTTCTGCTTTTGCAACCTGTACCACAATACCGATTGGAGAAAGGCTTGTGAAGGTGGCTGTCACGGTTCCGTTGCCCACACTGTCCGGCTTAATATATTCAATTTCTCCGGTCAAGTTTCCGTCCGCATCTGTGAGATAATGAACCACGGTCACGGTATCACCTGGTTTTACACCGTCAACTTTAAAGGTCAGAGTAACTTTGCCGCTGTATTCTTCGCCGGCTGCAGTTGCAACGCCTACTTCATATAAGCCGACCAGCTTTCCGGGAGCTTTGCTTGTGTCGATCTGTTTCGATAACTCTTTTACCACATCTTCATCCACTTTGTTGTAATCCAGGGCGATGGTGACAAGAGAAGTGCCGTTTTCCCCCACAGCAGATACTTTGTCAGTTGCAGCCTTTTTGAGGAACTCTTCTTCCTCCGGTGTCAGGCCGTCATCATCAGGGTCTTCTTTTGATACATCCCCTCCGCTGGCAACAGGCGCGGCGTAAGCGGTCATGGCGGTTGCCATGGTCAGCACTGCTGCAGTCACTACAGCCAATAACTTTTTCATCTTCATCTTTTTAAATCTCCTTTCAAAGTAGAAATATTATATAAAGCCGTGCTGCTTTATATTCCCCCTGACGGCTGTGTCTCAGTAATCCTCGCTGGAAGTGAGCACTGCCTGTACAATAAAACGCCTGTCATTTTGTCCTCCGTTTTCGCATGTAGACAGGGTAATGATCTTATCCGCAGAAGTTACCTGTACATCTTTTCGCAGATGCTGTTTCGGCATGGTACCGCTCTTTATATTGTCCAGATAGGACTGGAATAAAGCGGTATCCCCGTTCATGCTGGGTTCCCCCAGAATATGGCTGTCATCAATCTGTCCGCAGTTAAAGACAGTATATGTAAGCAGTTTATAATCTTTTGTATAGATAAGAATCGTGGGATGCGTATCAAAATAAGCCTGATCTTCATACTGATGGAGAGAGCCGAACATGGACTGATCTCGCTGGTTATGTCCATAGAGAATGGTGTTGGAATCACTCATATCCAGGCTGTTGATGCTCTCAATGAAAATGGCGCCGGGCTGTACCTGATTACCTGCCGGGTCGTGGTTGAGATAGTAGGTATCGTCTGACGGATGGCATAGGAGCGGATAGTCTATGACGGTATCGGGAATGGTGATCCAGGCAAAGATATCTTCATTCTGTTCTCTCAGCCCTTCAAAATCAATGGGGAAGGATTTCCTTTTCTTTTCTTTTTCAAGAGCTGCCTGCCTTGCGGCTTCCTCCTCCGCAGCTTTTTTAGCCCGCTGTGCTTCTTCCTCTTCCTGCCGTTTCATTTCCTCTTCTGCTTTTTTATCCTCTTCCTCCTGCTGCTTTCGTGCCAGTTCCTGCAGCCGTTCATATTCCTTCTGCGCTTTTGCGTCCTGAACCTTTGTGTTCACAAAAGCACAGGTGCTGATCACAAATATAGCTGCGATCACCAGAAATAAAATACGGAACCATTTGCTGTTTCTGTTCATGCTTTCTGTGCCCCCATATATTTGTTGGTATTGCACTTATAAATATCATTATACCATGATATGAAAATAAGTAAAGGAAGAAATGGTTAAAATGACGAATAATCTTTCTTGTTTTCACTTTTTTTGATATAATATATCTAAATGTTGTGGGAGGAAGACTATGAGCGAACTGTGCGAAAAAGGAAGAAAGGTTTACATCTGTCTGGTGGCGGGCGTGTTTCCGCTGTTCTTTACAGATTATTATTATAATATACAGAAGTCAAAAAGCTGTTTTTTTATTGCGGTTACCATTGCCGCGGCCGTTTTTTGGTGTGTGACAGCGTTTATGGGGCAAAGAGGAAACCGGAAGGCGGAGACGGCGGATATCTGCTTCTTGTCTCTGGGGGCAGCGGTGCTGGTATCCTCGGTCCTGTCCCCTTACGGGATGGCATCCTTTACGGGAAGCGGAGGGAGATGGGCGGGAGCCCTGCTGTATGTGTGTATGTGCCTGTGTTATCTGCTGGTATCAAGGAACTGCTGCGACCTATCCTTCTTTTCCCTTATATTCTATACCATCGGGGCAGTGACCGCAGCGGTAGGGATTCTGCACTTTGCGGGCGTGGATTTCTGGGGGTTTCTGGAACACGTTCCTGAGGGGCTTACAGGAGCCTATCTTTCCACCATTGGGTACAACAACATTTTTTCCGGGTTCTGCGCACTGCTGGCGGTTTCCGCTATGGCGGGATTCTGCCTGGGCGGGGAGCGGGAGGTTCTGGCTGTCTGTTTTATAGGATTTCTGGGATTGTTCGCAGGAAACAGTGACGGGGGCTTTCTGGGAGTTTTCGCCGGATTCCTTTTCCTGCCCGCAGCCTTTTACAAAAGTAAGATATATCTGTACAGGATCACACAGACAGGGGCTGCCTTTTCTGCGGCCTGCTTTGCAGCCTGGCTTCTGGGAAAAAGGCAGTCTGCAGTTATACGGCACTGCCCGGATACCTGGCATCCTGGCAGACAGCGGCAGCGGGACTGGTGTTATCTGCCTGTCTGTACGCGGCAGTGAGATGGGGCCTGAAAGAGGATTGGTGGAAACAGGCGGCAGCCGGAGTGCACCGTTATTATATGCTTTGCCTGGGCGGGGTGGCGGCGATAGGGGTACTTGCTTTCGGGCTGGTGAACGCAGGAGTGCTGCAGGGACCGGGTTTTCTTCGGGTCACGGACTTTTGGGGCAGTAACCGGGGATATATCTGGAAACGGACCTGGGAGCTTTTTTTGGAGGCGCCGCCTGTGCGGAAGCTGTTCGGATATGGACCTGATACACTGAAACTTCTCATGATGCAGACAAGCAGCGGGGAGATGGTAGAAAAGACGGGACAGATTTACGACAGTGCCCACAATGATCTCCTGCATCTGCTCCTTACCACCGGAATCTTCGGGACAGCCGCCTGGGCGGGGTGTTTTGCCGGTGTATGCCGCGCGGTGTGGAAAAACAGAAGAGAGGAGATATATCCCTGGCTGATTCCCTTTCTCTGTATGTTTCTTCAGGGGTTCATCGGAATCCTTCAGCCGGTGATCACACCTTTTTATTTTCTGCTGGCAGGCCTCTGCGTGGGCCTGTCCCGGAAAGATGTCTGAATATTCAGGCTGCCGGGCATGCCGTGAACCGTAATATATTTGGAAGTTTATGCAACTTTAATAAATAGATTTGTTGACACACCTACTGGAAAGACATATAATTTTTACATTAGACTGACCGGTCAGTCGGTCGGCCGATCAAAAATACAGGAGGACTTCAAATGTTATCGCGTTTTAGTGTGAAAAAGCCCTATACCGTCATTGTGGCGGTGGTGCTGGTGATTCTTTTGGGCGTGGTGTCTGTGACGAAGATGAACACGGATCTGCTGCCCAGCATGAATCTGCCCTATGCAATTGTAATGACCACCTATGTGGGAGCCAGCCCCGAATCGGTGGAGGAGACTGTTACAAAGCCTATTGAACAGAGTATGGCAACAGTCAGCAATATCAAGAATGTAAGCTCTGTTTCCAGGGAAAATGTATCCATGGTGATCCTGGAGTTTGAGGAGACCACCAATATGGATTCCGTGTCACTGGAGATGCGGGAGAATCTGGATCAGATCAAAGGGTACTGGGATGACTCGGTGAGCAATCCTATTATTATGAAGCTGAACCCGGATATGCTTCCGGTCCTGGTGGCAGCCGTGGATGTGGATGGCCTTACGGCTGCGGAGCTTACCGATTACATAGAAGATAATGTACAGCCCAATATCGAGAGCATAGATGGGGTTGCCAGGGTTTCCCAAAGCGGCGGCGTCACCGAGAGTGTTGAGGTGCGGATCAACCAGGAGAAGTTGGATGCCATGAACCGTAAGGTTCAGGATGCCATAAACGGCAAGTTCGCCGAGGAGGAGCAGAAGCTCAATGATGCCCAGGCAGAGCTGGATTCCGGAAAAAGTGAGCTGGAAAGCGGTCAGAGTGAACTGGAAAACGGCCAGAATGAAGCGGCCTCCCAGATTGGGGAGGGAAGCGGACAGCTCTCCCAGGCCCAGAGTGAGCTGACAAAAAGTGCGGCTGAGGTGGATATGCAGCTTCAGAACCTGGAGAGCAAACAGACGGAGCTTGACAGTCAGTCCAAGCTGCTGCAGGCCACAGAGGAAGGCCTGAACCTGACTGTGGAAAAGCTGACAGAGGCAAAGAATAAACTCCTGGAGGCCCAGGAGGGGAGCCAGAAGCTGGAGGAAGGGATCGCGGCGATTCAGGGGCAGATAGAAGAGCTGGAAGAACAGCTGAGTGCCCTGACACCTGAAAAACCTGACAGTATGACAGATGAGGAATGGCAGCAGGCCATTGCCCAGCTCACAGCAGCCAAAGAGGAGATGGAGAACAAAAAGGCGGAGATGGAGCAGCAGCTTGCCGCTCTGAATGAGCAGCTTTCCAAGCTTGACCCTGTTGAGGTAGTGGATAAAGGGCTGGATGCCGCTAACAAAGGACTGCAGGAAATCGCAGGGGCAAAAGCCCAGCTTGCAGAGGGCCAGGCCCAGTTAAGCGCAGGGATTCAAAAGCTGCAGGAGGCAAAGGCCCAGATCGAGGCAGGACAGTCCCAGATGAGCGCAGCCCAGGTCCAGCTTGAGACCCAGAAGATCATGGCCTCCATTCAGCTCAGTTCCGCTTCTTCCAAGATTGCCATGGGAACGGCCCAGTTGGAGGCAGCCCAGTCCCAGCTTGACTCAGGCAGGGAACAGTTAGATGAGGCGAAGGAACAGGCGCAGGACAAAGCGGATTTAAATACGATCCTGACATCTGATATGGTTAAGGGTATCCTCACGGCAGAGAACTTTGCCATGCCTGCAGGCTATGTGACGGAGGACAACAAGGAGTATCTGGTCAGAGTAGGAGATAAGGTGCAGGATGTGGACAGTCTGGGGGATCTGGTCCTTCTGGATCTGAAGCTGGACGGACTTGCATCCATCCGTCTGTCTGATGTGGCTGATATCAGCGTTACCGATAACTCCGCAGACGTGTATGCCAAGATCAACGGCAACCCCGGCGTGATGCTCTCCATAGAGAAGCAGACCGGATATTCCACGGGGGATGTGGCAGATAAGATTCTGGAGCGTATGGATGAACTGGAAAAGGAAAACAACGGTCTGCATTTTACAACGCTGATGAATCAGGGTATTTATATTGATATGGTTGTTAATTCCGTTCTGCAGAATATGCTGTACGGCGGTATTCTGGCAATCCTGGTGCTGTTTTTATTCCTGCGGGATATTAAGCCTACTTTTGTCATTGCCTGCTCCATCCCCATCAGTGTGGTGGCAGCTCTGGTGCTCATGTATTTCTCAGGAGTTACGCTTAATATTATTTCCCTCTCAGGACTTGCCCTTGGTGTCGGCATGCTGGTGGATAACTCCATTGTTGTTATAGAGAATATATACCGCATGCGAAGCCTGGGAATACCTGCCAGAAAAGCTGCTGTGGAGGGCGCGAAGCAGGTGGCGGGAGCCATCGTCTCCTCCACTTTGACAACGGTGTGCGTATTTGCGCCCATTGTATTTACAGAGGGAATTACCCGTCAGCTCTTTGTGGATATGGGTCTGACCATCTTCTATTCCCTGGTGGCCAGCCTTGTCGTGGCGCTGACACTGGTGCCCATGATGTCCGCCGGACTTTTAAAGCGGGCGGAGGCAAAGCCGTCAAAGTTTTTGGATAAGGTACAGAACTTTTACGGTCGTATGATCCATAAGACACTGACGCACAAAGCCTGGGTGCTTTTGGGAGCCCTGGTTTTGTTTCTGGGAAGCATGTACCTGTCCGTGCGCAAGGGTACAGAATTTTTCCCGTCCATGGAGAGCACACAGGCAAGCATGACTGTGACCACGGATAAGGGAACGCCGCTGAAGGAGACTGCGGCGAAAGCAGATGAGGTCATTGAAAAAATTTCCGATATAGATGATATTGAGACCATCGGAGCCATGGCCGGAGGTTCCGCCATGTCTATGGGCGGAAGTTCCACCAATGAAGTTACCATGTACCTGGTGCTGAAGGAAGATAAGAAGCTGGACAACGGACAGCTTGAGAAAGAAATACTGAAAAGAACCAAGGATGTAGAGGGCTGTGAGGTGGTGGTTTCCACTTCCAATATGGATATGAGCGCCCTCGGCGGCAGCGGCATACAGATAGAGATCAAGGGAAAAGACCTGGAACAGCTCCAGGAGATTGCCACAGACCTGGCCGGCAAGATTGAAAAAGTGGAGGGCACCCAGAATGTCAGTGACGGCATGGAGGAGACAGACGCCCAGTACAAGGTGGTTGTGGATAAATCAAAAGCCATGCGGCACGGCCTGACTGTGGCGCAGGTGTTCCAGGAGATAAATAAGAAGATCGCTGAGGCCACAAGTGCCACCACTATCTCCACAGCAACCAAGGATTACGACGTATATGTCAGAAGCGAGAAGGATGAATCCCTCACAAGGGAACAGATCGCGGACATAACCATCCAGACTACCAATGCGGAAGGGGAGACAGAGGAGATAAAAGTGGGGGATATCGCCGACTTTGAGGATTCCGTAAGCCCCCAGGCGATCAACAGGGACGGACAGTCACGCTATATGTCCGTGACAGCGGAGATCGCGTCCGGTTATAACATCGGGCTTGTAAGCCAAGATGTACAGAAGATCCTTGACAAATACACCATACCGGAGGGGTACACAGTTGAAATGAAAGGTGAGGACGAGAGCATCAATGAGGCCATGGGGCAGCTCCTTCAGATGCTGGCGCTGGCGCTTGTGTTCATGTACCTGATCATGGTGGCACAGTTCCAGTCCCTGCTCTCCCCGTTCATTATCATGTTCACCATTCCACTGGCATTTACAGGCGGTTTCCTGGGCCTTCTTGTCAGCAACAAGCCGGTCAGCATTGTGGCAATGGTTGGATTTGTCATGCTGTCGGGCATCATTGTAAACAATGGTATCGTGCTTGTGGATTACATCAATCAGCTCCGCAAGGACGGCATGGAAAAGAGGGCAGCGATCGAGGAAGCCGGCCGTGCCCGTCTGCGCCCCATTGTAATGACAGCGCTCACCACCATCCTCGGCCTTGTCACTATGGCTATGGGCATGGGTATGGGTGCGGATATGGTGCAGCCCATGGCAATCGTCACGATCGGAGGTTTGATCTACGGTACACTGCTGACCCTGTTTGTGGTGCCGTGTATCTATGATATACTGAACCGCCGTCATTATAAAAAGGATGAGGAGAGATTAGTGGATGAAGGAGAAGCTCAGTGAGAAGGAACTGGCTCTTTTTCAGGCGGTCATTGACCTGATAGAGGAAGATGCGGACATTCACTCCATTAAAGTATCTGATATTACCAACCGGGCCGGGATCGGAAAAGGCACGGCGTATGAATACTTTTCCAGTAAGGAGGAGATGGTGGCAAAAGCCATCATCTGGTCCGGGGAGAAAATGTTTCAGAAAATTATGGAGATACTCCGAACGACCGGAAGCCTGAAGGGACAGATTATGGCAGTGCTGGATTTCATCGAGACAGAGATGAGTGAGAGCAGATGCAGCACACAGCTTATGCGTCTGCAGGGGCAAGAGTGCAGAATGAAGGAGAATCTGTACAGGGAATTTACAAAATTCGGCGGCCCCCAGTGCCAGGTGGAGAATGTGCTCCGCATTCTCATGGAACAGGGAAAGCAGGAAGGGACCATCCCTGTAAAGATGCCGGAAACATTTGTGACCATGGTATTGATGGCCGGATTTATGAGTTATTTTGTATACCTGCTTCAGGGACTGGAGACAGAGGAGGTTCCGAGAGAGCAGACGAAAGAATTTTTACAGAGAAATATTCTGCTGGCTTTCAGCAGCAGCGAAGAACAGAAATAAGAGAGAGGGGATTCGGCGGTAAGCGGGATTCCCTCTCTCTTGGTATGAAAGATTTTATTTTCTATATACAAATGCGGGCAGGCCGTCTGTACCTGTGGGTACCTCAACCGTTCCCTGAATGAGGGGAAGGGCATAAATGATGAAATCATCGCTTACGTCTGAACCATCCCCAGTGATCCATGCAAGGGGAACGGTTTTTTCCTTGTTGCAGATTTCATTTACATCCTCAAGTCCCAAGGTGATAGCGTAAGGCAGGTTGCATGTCCTTTTGTATGCCACCATTTTCCCTGTATATCCTTTGAGTGCAGCGCGGACGCCGAATTCACCGGCCATGACGGCCTCTTTTTGGTCTGCCTGGGACATCATGGAGGAGGAACAGCGCTGGCTTACATTCAGCTCTACGGAGCGAGCCTTGACACCCAGGCGGTTTCTCACCAGGTTCTCCAGGTATTTGCCGCATCCGGCCAGCATTTTATGGCCAAAGGTGTCGGTGCCTACATGGTTGTCGTATTCACAGATAAAGGTTCCCTTGTCATCATGGATGCCCTCAGAAACGCATACAATGACATTGGGCGTCTTTTCAAAGCATTCTTTCACTTTTTTGAGGAAGGCTTCCTGGTCAAAGGCTGTCTCCGGCAGGTAGATGAGCAGTGGATTGTCCCCTTTATATTTTCTTGCCAGGGCGGAAGCGGCTGTGAGCCAGCCGGCGTGGCGTCCCATGATCTCTATGATGGTCACTGATTTTTTCTCATAAACATTGGCGTCAATGACGATTTCCCGCACAGTGGAGGCCACATATCTGGCAGCGCTTCCAAACCCGGGGGTGTGGTCTGTGAGGACCAGGTCGTTGTCCACAGTCTTCGGCTCTCCGATAAAACGGATCTCGCTGCCTGCGGAGGCGGCATAGCGGGAGAGCTTGCTCACAGTATCCATGGAGTCATTGCCTCCGATGTAGAAGACATAGCCTATCTGCAGCTCCTCAAACTTGGCAAACAGCTCAGGATAGACCGGGTCGGACAAATCTTCCGGCAGTTTATAACGGCAGGATCCCAGGTAAGCACCGGGGGTGGTTTTCAGCCCTTCCAGTATGCCGCCGGGAAGTGCGTCCTCAAAGTCCAGGATATGGCCCTCCAAAAACCCCTCAATTCCGTTTACCATTCCATAGACACGTCCGATAAATTCTTTCTGGCGAAGTCCCTCCGATACCACACCGTACAGGCTGCTGTTAATGGCAGCAGTAGGGCCGCCGGACTGGCCGACGATCATATTTTTCATTTCCATAATTCTGTATTCTCTGTATAACTGCAGTATTTGTCACTGTCCAGCAGGTCTGAACAGTCATCAATATTCCGGCAATTATACCCTCCTTTCCTTACGAATCAGAAATTTTGCTACAAATATATCATACCACAGATATCCGGGGGTGAAAACAGAAATTTGCAGGCGTTGTCTAAATTTTTTCTTGCTATTTTGATAAAGCTATGGTAAAGTATGGCATGTATGGAAGACAGATAAAGGTGAAGATTTCCATGCAAATATTTCCGGCAATTTAATTGCCTTATTGATTGAGTTAGAAGCTCAAATTTTATAAGTTGGTTACTTTATAACTAGTGCGTATACAAAACGTCAAACTTGTGAAACGGTCAATAAGAGTATTAAAAGTATAAATATTTGCTATATAGACTCTAAACCATATCTGTTTTTGTGAAAAAGAATAACAGCCATGTTCACCCGGGTAGGGGCTTATTTGAGACCCGGTGCAGACGGGGGGACGGTGGAGTTCTATAATAATGATGAACAGAAGCAAGCAAAGGACAATGTATACGGTCCTGCTTGCTTTTTTTGTGTATATACATACAGCACACCCGTGTGCAGGCAGGAATCGGAAAAGGAGGTCGAACATGTCAGAATTAAAGCAGGAACGGGCGCCTATCTATGAGGCGCTGGAACGTTTCAGAAAAATGCGGGTCGTGCCCTTTGATGTTCCGGGACATAAGCACGGAAAAGGAAACCCGGAACTTGTGGAGCTTCTGGGAGAAAAATGTGTGGGGATCGATGTTAATTCCATGAAGCCTCTTGATAATCTCTGCCATCCTGTCTCTGTGATCCGTGAGGCGGAGGAGCTGGCGGCGGAGGCTTTCGGCGCGGCCCACGCGTTTCTCATGGTGGGAGGTACCACATCCTCTGTGCAGAGCATGGTTCTGTCCTGCTGCAAGCGGGGAGATAAGATCATCATGCCCAGAAATGTACACAGAAGCGCCATCAATGCCCTGGTCCTCTGCGGCGCGCAGCCGATATACGTGAATCCCGATGTGGACTGCAGGCTGGGAATCTCTCTGGGGATGCGCCTGGAGCAGGTGGAGGCGGCGATTCGGAACAATCCGGATGCAGTGGCAGTGTTTGTAAATAACCCCACGTATTACGGTGTCTGTTCCGACCTGCGTTCCATCGTAAAGCTGGCACATGAGCACGGTATGCTTGTGCTGGCAGATGAAGCCCACGGGACACACTTTTACTTCGGGGAGGGGCTTCCCGTGTCCGCCATGGCTGCCGGGGCTGATATTGCAGCAGTGAGTATGCACAAGTCAGGGGGGAGCCTGACGCAGAGCTCTTTTCTTTTGACAGGGCCGGGAGTCAGTGTGGGGCATGTACGGCAGATCATCAATCTGACCCAGACCACAAGCGGCTCCTACCTGCTGCTCTCAAGCCTGGACATTTCCAGGAGAAATCTGGCTCTTCGCGGGCGCCGGGAGTTTGAAAAGGTTATCGGTCTGGCGGAATACGCCCGGGAGGAGATCAACAATATCGGCGGCTATTATGCTTTTTCCGAGGAACTGGTAAACGGAAACAGTATCTTTGCCTTTGACCGCACCAAGCTCTCTGTGCATACGCTGGAGATTGGGCTGGCCGGGATTGAGGTCTATGACATTCTGCGGGATGAATATGACATCCAGATCGAGTTTGGCGACATCGGCAATATTCTGGCTTACCTGTCTATCGGGGACCGCAGACAGGAGGTGGAACGTTTGGTGAGCGCTCTTGCAGAGGTAAAGCGGCGGTATAAAAAGGACCGCGCAGGCATGCTGACCCAGGAGTATATAGACCCCAAAGTAGTGGCAACACCCCAGGAGGCCTTCTATGCGCCGAAAGAATCCCTGCCTTTGGAAGAGACGGCCGGAAGGATATGCAGTGAGTTTGTCATGTGTTACCCGCCGGGAATCCCGATCCTGGCCCCCGGGGAAGAGATCACAGAGGATATTTTAGACTATATCGTCTATGCAAAGGAAAAAGGTTGTTCCATGACAGGGCCTGAGGATGCGGGCATCCGGCGTCTCAATGTGCTGAAAGGAGGGGCTGTATGATGGAAATGTGGTTTTCGGATGTACATACACCCAATGTAAAATTATCCATCCGGGTGGATGAACAGCTCTTTTCCGCCAACAGTGAGCTTCAGCGTCTGGACGTGTTAAGCTCCAGGGAATTCGGGAAGATACTGGTAGTGGATGGGGATCTGGCTCTGACGGAAAAGGATGAATTCATATACCATGAAATGATAAGCCATGTACCCATGGCGGTCCATCCCGATGTGAAGCAGATCCTTGTCATCGGCGGCGGTGACGGCGGCGTTGTCCGGGAGCTGGTCAAATATGAGGATGTAGAGCAGATTGACGTGGTGGAGGCAGACCCGCTTCTGGTGGAAGTCTGCAGAAGGTATTTTCCGCAGATGGCCTGCAGCTTAAATGACAGGAGAGTGAATATCTATCATGAGGACGGACTGAAATTCATCCGCAGCCGTTCAGATGCCTATGATCTGATCATTATTGACTCCCCCAATCCTTTCGGGGCGGCAGAGGGGCTGTTCACAAAAGAGTTTTACGGGAACTGTTTTAACGCGCTTCATGAGGATGGGATCATGATCAACCAGCATGAGAGCCCCTTTTACGATGAGGAGGCTTTCTGGTGTCTCAGAATGCACAAGCGGATCGTGGAGTCCTTTCCGGTGAGCAGGGTTTACCAGGCCCATATTCCCTCCTACCCATCGGGACACTGGCTGTTTGGTTTTGCTTCAAAGAAATATCATCCGGTGGACGACCTGGATGGGGTCAGATGGAAGCTTCTGGGGATACACACCAGATATTATCTGCCCAGGCTTCATGCGGGAGTCTTTGCCCTGCCGGCTTATGTGGAGGAGATGCTGAAAGATGTTGAGTAAAAATATTGTGAATTTTATCGGATGCGGCGGGGAATATGAGGAGTCGCGTATTGTCATATTCGGAGCGCCTTTTGACTCCACCACATCCTTCAGGCCGGGAACCCGGTTTGGAAGCCAGGCCATCCGGAATGAATCCTATGGCCTTGAGACATACAGTCCTTATCAGAAAAAAGACCTGACAGATTTCAAAATATTTGACAGCGGGGATCTGGAGCTTCCCATCGGGGATACCGCCCGGGTGCTTTACCAGATTGAGGACCGGGCAGGGGAGATTTTGAGAGACGGCAAGCTGCCCTTTATGATCGGCGGGGAACATTTGGTGACCCTGGGAAGTGTGCGGGCAGCAGCAAAGAAGTATCCTGACCTCTGTATCGTGCATTTTGACGCTCATGCGGATCTGCGGCAGGATTATTTGGGGGTAGAGCTCTCCCATGCCTGTGTGCTGAGGCGCTGCTGGGAATTGGTGGGGGATGACCGCATTTTTCAGTTCGGCATTCGTTCCGGTGACCGGGAAGAATTTCTGTGGGCAGAAAAAGGGCATGTAAACATGCATCCCTTTGATCTGAAGGGAATCTCCCAGGCAGTTGACAGAATTTCGGGAAAGCCGGTGTATTTTACGCTGGACCTGGATGTGCTGGACCCCTCCGTATTTCCGGGAACGGGTACTCCGGAGGCAGGAGGCGTAACCTTTTTGGAACTTCTGCAGGCAGTGCTTTTGGTGTGCGGAAAATGCCGGGTTATAGCATGTGACGTGAATGAGCTGTGTCCGCCTTTTGACCAGAGCGGTGTATCCACAGCTACGGCAGGAAAAATCGTGAGAGAGATGCTGCTTGCTCTGTAAATGCGCAGACATGATTGAACAGCTATCTCACGTTTACAAAAAAATAAATGACAGGAGGAAAAGAATATGGGAAAAGTAATGGTGATCGGCTGCGGCGGTGTGGCAGGCGTTGCGATCCGCAAATGCTGTGCAAACAGCCGGGTATTCGACGAGGTCTGTATTGCAAGCAGGACGCTGTCAAAATGCGATGCCCTGAAGGCGGAACTGGAGGGAAAGACAAAGACTAGGATCACAACCGCGCAGGTGGATGCAGGCAATGTGGCGGAGCTGACAGCTCTGATCGAGAGGGAAAAACCGCAGGTGGTTTTGAATCTGGCGCTTCCCTATCAGGACCTGACGATCATGGAGGCCTGTCTGGCCACCGGGACTCACTATGTGGATACTGCCAATTATGAACCGGAAGATACGGCGAAATTTGAATACAAATGGCAGTGGGCCTACCGGGAAAAGTTTGAGAAGGCCGGCATCACCGCACTGCTGGGGAGCGGATTTGACCCGGGTGTCACGGGAGTATTCTCCGCTTATGCGCTGAAACATTATTTTGATGAGATCAACTATATTGATATTCTGGACTGTAACGGCGGGGACCATGGGTATCCTTTTGCCACCAATTTCAATCCGGAGATCAACATCCGCGAGGTTTCCGCCAAAGGCTCCTATTGGGAGGACGGGCACTGGGTGGAGACAGAACCCATGGAGATCAAGCGGGTATATAATTTCGCGGAAGTGGGGGAAAAGGATATGTATCTGCTCCACCATGAGGAACTGGAATCTCTTGCGCTGAATATTCCGGGGATCAAAAGGATACGTTTCTTCATGACTTTCGGGGAGAGTTATCTTACACATCTGAAATGTCTGGAAAATGTGGGAATGACATCCATTGAACCCATACTGTATGAGGGAAAGGAGATCGTGCCGCTGCAGTTTTTAAAAGCTGTGCTTCCTGACCCGGCTGCCCTGGGGCCCAGGACAAAGGGCAAGACTAATATCGGCTGTATATTTACAGGCAAAAAGAATGGGAAGGAACAGCATCTGTATATTTATAATGTGTGTGACCATCAGGAGTGTTATAAGGAGACCGGTTCCCAGGCAGTGTCCTACACCACCGGAGTGCCGGCCATGATCGGTGCCATGATGCTTATGACCGGTACCTGGAACAAGCCAGGTGTGCACAATATCGAGGAGTTTGATCCGGACCCGTTTATGGAGGCACTGAAGGAGTGGGGGCTGCCGTATCAGATAAATGAGACCCCCTGCCTGGTGGAGTAGGCCTATGAGACGGGAGGAACTGCCCACGCCGTGCTATTTGGTCTCCTTACCGGATCTGGAGAAAAACCTGCGCCTTTTAAAAGGAATCATGGACCGGACCGGGTGCAGGATACTGCTGGCACAGAAGGCGTTTTCCATGTACAGCCTCTATCCGCTGATCGGCAGTTATTTGAGCGGTACGGCTGCCAGCGGACTTTTCGAGGCAAGACTGGGGGCGAAGGAGATGGGAAAGGAAAACCACATCTATTCCCCAGCCTATAAGGAGGAGGAGTTTGAGGAGATCCTTTCTTACTGCGGGCATATTGTATTCAATTCTTTTGCGCAGATAGAAAAATACGGGAAACGGGTGCTGGACGCGGGAAAAAGTATGGGGATACGGATCAATCCCCAGTGTTCCACGCAGGAAGGACATGCCGTCTATGACCCCTGTGCACCCGGTTCCCGACTGGGTGTGACGAGGGAACGGTTTCGGCCGGAGCTTCTGGAAGGTGTGGAGGGAATACATTTCCACACACTCTGCGAGCAGGACGCAGATGATTTGAAAACAACACTGGATGCTGTGGAGGAGAAGTTCGGTGAGTATCTGTACCGGATGAAATGGGTAAATTTCGGCGGCGGACACCATATTACCAGACCGGGTTACAACATCGGGCTTTTGGAGGAATGTATCCGGCGCATTCGGGAAAAATACCGGGTCACCGTCTATCTGGAACCCGGTGAGGCGGTGGCATTAAACGCGGGGGTGCTTC
>ERZ507075.213-NODE-213-length-42724-cov-6.13916_pt1 | contig 42724 bp, 40 predicted proteins | sample MGYA00512863_ERZ507075 | MGnify/ENA metagenome assembly ERZ507075 | reverse complement strand
CCATCATGGAGACCAGACCGATACAGCCTGCGCCCATGACAACAGCCTTCTGGCCCAGATGGGCATCTCCCTGGATCGCAGCATGGAATCCGACTGCCAGAGGCTCGATCAGAGCGCCCTCCAGAGTGCTGACATTGTCCGGCAGCTTGAAGCAGAGATTTGCCTCATGGGCAACGTATTCCTGGAACACACCGTCAACCGGCGGAGTTGCAAAGAATACCACGTCCGGGCAGAGATTATACTTGCCTTCCTTGCAGAATTCACACTGTCCGCAGGTTTTTCCCGGCTCCAGTGCCACACGGTCACCAACCTGCAGATGCTTAACATCCTTACCGACTTCCACTACAACTCCGCCCGGCTCATGGCCCAGTACGAAAGGCGGTTTTACCACGTAATCCCCGATTGCCCCTGTCTCATAATAGTGCAGGTCAGAACCGCAGATTCCCACATAATCCAGCTTTACCAAAACCTCGTCGTCCTTTGGCTGGGGGATGGGTCTTTCTTCAAAATCCATCTTCTGGATATCCGTCATTATTGCTACTTTCATCATGCCTTCCATCTCTTGTTTTCCTCCTCTTATGAATGTACATTATGTGACTTCATTATAAGTCAGAAACGTATATATCACAAGTGAAATTCATGTCTTTTTCCTTCAAATTTCTTTGAATTTTTTTATTCCGATTTCTTCCATAATAAAAAAAGAGGCAGGGATAAAACCGGAAATTCCGGTCTTATCTCTGCCCCAAAGCGGAGGCGAAATCAATTAGTGATGGAACAGACGAATGCCTGTAAATGCCATCGCCATATTGTACTTATTGCAGCACTCAATGACTGCGTCATCGCGTACGGAGCCGCCCGGCTCTGCGATGTATTTTACGCCGCTCTTGTAAGCGCGCTCGATATTGTCTGAGAACGGGAAGAAGGCATCAGAACCTAATGTGACATCTGTCAGCTTGTCCAGCCATGCGCGTTTTTCCTCACGTGTAAACACTTCCGGTTTCTCTTTGAAGATCTTTTCCCATGCTCCGTCAGCCAGAACATCCATATATTCCTCACCGATGTAAACATCAATGGCATTGTCTCTGTCAGCACGGCGGATACCGTCGATAAACGGCAGATCCAGTACCTTCGGGCACTGTCTCAGCCACCAGTTATCAGCCTTCTGGCCTGCCAGACGGGTACAGTGTACACGTGACTGCTGGCCTGCGCCGATACCGATCGCCTGTCCGTCTTTTACGAAACAGACGGAATTTGACTGTGTATATTTCAGTGTGATCAGAGAAATCTTCAGGTCCATCAGCGCATTTGCAGGAATCTCTTTATTCTCTGTCACAACATTGGAAAGCAGCTCATCATCAATGGAAAGCTCCTGTCTTCCCTGCTCAAATGTGATGCCGAATACCTCTTTATGCTCCAGCGGAGCCGGCTGGTAATCCGGGTCGATCTTGATCACATTGTAGTTGCCGTTCTTTTTCTGTTTCAGGATTTCCAGTGCCTCATCGGTATATCCGGGAGCGATAACACCGTCGGAAACCTCTCTCTTGATCAGCATTGCTGTGTCTTTATCACACACATCAGACAGGGAGATAAAATCTCCGAAGGAGGACATTCTGTCAGCGCCCCTTGCTCTCGCATAGGCACATGCCAGCGGTGATAACTCGCCCATATCGTCTACCCAGTAGATTTTTTTCAGCACATCTGTCATAGGAAGTCCCACTGCCGCGCCTGCCGGAGACACATGTTTAAAGGAAGTTGCTGCCGGAAGCCCTGTGGCTTTTTTCAGCTCTTTCACCAACTGCCAGCCATTAAAAGCATCCAGGAAATTAATATATCCCGGCTTGCCGCTTAAAACTTCGATAGGAAGCTCGCTGCCGTCAGCCACATAGATTCTGGAAGGTTTCTGGTTCGGATTACATCCGTACTTTAACGCTAATTCTTTCATATTCCGATTCTCCTTTATGCTTTTCTATTATTTATTTTTATTCACGATCCTGGTTTCATACTCACCGGTTGCGATATCTATATAACGTACAAACAGAGATACTTTATTGTCCTCATTCAGGCTCTCCCACACATCTTTTGTGAATGCATCGATATCATTGGGAACTCCCACCAGCTTCGGTTCTCCCTCAAAACTCGGCAGCGGATTGCCGTCATGCATATAAGTATGAATGAAATGTCCCTCTCCGTTAACCGGGTTTTCATAGGTAAATGTATAACGGCAGCAGCTCTCAGGATTGCCGTTATTGCTCTTTAAAATAGACATGGCATAGTGGTATGTGCCGTTCTCCACCTGCATGATACCGGAGATTCTCGGTGTATAATTAGGGCCGTCCGGCTCAAATTCACGAGTTCTCAGGGACTGCTCAAAGGAGATTCCCTTTTCCATACCTTCATAGACAGTGTCTGTCTGGTCACCGTTGGTGACGATCGTCTTATTTCCGATCACACGTACCGGTGCATATATAATCAGGCTGGGATCAGTCAGCTTAGACGGGTCAAATGCCTGGGTGCGGATACCCTCTCCCTCTTCAACGAACACACGGTTTCTGCTGTTCTCACTTCTGCCCATGATAAAATATGCAGTAACTGTCTTTGTTCCATCCTCAGACTTACCAATAACAATTCCCCTGCCCGGGTACGCATTTTCTCTCAATTCATTTTCAAGTGATAACATTTTCATGAATTCCTTCTCCTTCTCATTTTGACCATAATAAACTGCTGCCGACCAACCGACAACTTTTCATAACAACAAAAAAAGCCCACACTCTGAACATACTTGCCCAGACGGTCGGCTTCCAACACTTATACTCCCTGTGGTTCATTCCACTTCCGTCAGTCATATAAGCAATTTAAACATTATCACGGAATTCTCCCCTTGTCAACGCTTTTTGACAATTTTTATCAAAAACCTTTCACTCCCATGTTATCCGTATCCTGCAGCCGCTCCTTCCCATGATCAGCCCGGGGAATAAACTCTCCCCGGACAGAATGATTTATAGGACTATAATTTTATTGCGGCAGGACAGATAGTGTGTTAAAATAGAAAAAAGCATATTTTCTAAAAATATATCTAATTTTGGATCCATCCCAGGATTCAGAATATCTTAGAACATTTCATAACAGCAGGCCACTGCCATCCGGCCTGTCCCTTCGGAAAATTCGTGCTTTTATCACCTTTATCAGCAGGGGTTTTCGGAAGAGTGTAAAACCTCCTGCAAGTGACAATTAAATAAAAAGGAGGTTTTACATGGAAGAACAGAGACCACATGTACTGCAGTGGCATCCGGCCTTTTATGCCGGGATACAAATTGAACTGGAGACTGAAGCGAATACTCTGCTTTTTGAGAATGAACATCAGCTTGGAACCAAGCCAAAGGAAATTGATGTATTGATCATCAAAAAGGAAAAGGGGCGATAAAATACCCATGCAGCTCATCTTGACAAAAGAACTGTCAGAAACCCAGAACCTGTGGCTGAAAAGCCTGACTGATGAACTGGAAGAAATCGAAACCGTAAAGCATTTACTTGAGCAATACGGAAAGCATAAAGGAAATATCCTGTATAAATCGGTAATGAATTTAATTGTCCGTGCCAATCAGGAAAAATTCAAGGAGGTGAAAACAATGTGTGAAGCACTGGAAGAATTGATGAAAGACGAGATGGAGGCAAAAAGGACAGAAGGAAAAGCTGATGCCGTTTTGGAACTGCTGCTTTCCCTGGGCAGCGTATCTGAACAATTACGAAAAGTAATTATGGAACAGAAAAATACAGCCATTTTAAATACCTGGCTTATATATGCAGCCAGAGCAGAATCCATAGCGGATTTTGAGCAAAAGATCAAAAATGACAGCTTTACCGCAAAAGCAAATCCCCACTAATACACGCTGCGCCCCTCCGCGCCGGTACCAACAGGCCAGCCATATCTGACTGGCCCTCTGCATAGTCTGCTGTCCGTTTCTTTTTATCCCTCACACACCTGAAAAATATAGAATTTCAAATAATAAGACTCCTCCGCGGCCCAAAGAATCGGATGATCCGCTGCCTGTGTCCGGTACTCCACCTGCCGCAGTCTTTTGTGCACATTTCTTGCCGCCTGCCCGATGGTCTGTGTAAACATCTCATAGGACATAAAATGCGAACAGGAACAGGTAGCCAAAAATCCCCCGTCCTTCACAAGCTTCATAGCCCGCAGATTGATCTCCCGATACCCCTTCACAGCGTTCTTTACAGAATTCCGCGATTTGGTAAACGCCGGCGGGTCCAGTATTACCACATCGAACTTCTTCCCCTGCTCCTCCAGCCTGGGAAGCAGCTCAAACACATCCTCACACATAAATGTTACAGTCTCTGACAGCCCGTTCAGCGCAGCATTTTCCCTTGCCTGCTCAACAGCCAGTTCTGATGCATCCACGCCCAGCACGCTCTTTGCCCCTGCAATCCCTGCATTCAGTGCAAAGGACCCTGTATGCGTGAAACAATCCAGCACCTCTGCATCCCTGCATAATCTCTGGATGGCCAGTCTGTTGTACTTCTGGTCCAGGAAAAATCCGGTCTTCTGTCCGTCTTCCACATCCACCAGATACTTCACGCCGTTCTCGCAAATCTCCACCTTTGTATCAAAGGGTTCCCCGATAAATCCTTTTACCAGTTCCATCCCTTCCTGTCTTCGCACCTTGGCGTCACTCCGCTCGTAAACACCGCGGATCACCACACCGTCCCGGGCCATCTCCTCCTTCAGAAGTTCCAGTATCTTCCCCTTCAGCCTGTCAATCCCAAGTGCCAGTGACTGTACCACCAGCACATCAGAGAATTTATCCACAACAAGTCCCGGCAGAAAATCCGCCTCACCGAAGATCACACGGCAGCTGCTTGTATCCACTGTTTTTTTCCTGTATTCCCAGGCATCCCTCACCCGTTTCCTCAGAAATTCCTCATCTATTTCCTGCTCTGACTTCCTTGTCATCATACGGATTCTGATTTTGGAGTTGGTATTGATAAATCCTCTGCCCAGGGGATAGCCGTCAAAATCGTGAACGATCACCATATCCCCATTCTCAAAGCTTCCCAGGATACTGGCGATCTCATTGTCATATACCCACGGACCTCCCGCTTTCAGGGAACGTCCCTCCCCCTTCTTCAGTGTCGCAATTGCAAGACTCATGTGTGTCTTCCTCCATTTTCTCTATTTTTTCTGTCCCAGCACAATATAAGCGATTCCGCAGAACAGGCCGCCTACCGGGAATAGGACCCAGCTCACCTGCCAGGCATTCTGTAAAAAACTCCAGAGCAGATAAACTGCCGTTGTCACGATCATGATACAGGCCGACCATTTGGCAGCCAGCGGCATATGGCTTTCCTCATCCAGCATACGCAGCTGCTCCGGTGTCAGACGCTCACGGTACAGCGGATCATGCTCTTTATTGTACTCCTCTATATTATATTTGCTTTTTGCAAGGCCTGTATGGACCAGAAGCATAACACCCACACTGACCATGAGAAGCATCACAAAGCTGTAAAATGCGGATGCCTCCACCCCAAAAGGCGCAGGCAGAAACTTCTGCAGTTCATCTGCCACAATACTCATCAGAATGATCCCGATACCTGCTGCGATCCTCACTGAAAAGACGCGGTTAAACCGGTCTGTCTCCTCCTCCGTGTAGAAGGGCTGGATGTAAGGATGCTTTTTTGTAAAATCGCTGTGCCGGATTCCTGCAACCACCACCGTCAGTACAGCTACGATCACAAAGGGCAGCATCACAATATCCTGCAGATTTTTCATAAAACCTTCCATCCCCTCAAAAAGAGTGGTGAAGGCACCTCCTATTATCAGTAATCCCACACATAAAGTAACTGCTTTTCCAAAGCTGTTCATGTGCTCTTCATATTTTGAGGAATCTTCTACACGCTCCGCCTGTGCGTCTCCCCGCATAAGGGTATCCATACTGCAGGAAAACAGATCACAGAGCTGCAGGATTTTTTCCATCTCAGGATAAGAAGTACCTGCTTCCCATTTGGAAATTGTCTGTCTGGACACCTCCATCTTCTCTGCAAGCTGTTCCTGCGTGATCTCCTCCCTCTTCCTGTAATACTGCAGATTCTCTCCAAAACTCATAATGATTTCCTCCATTTCTTAATCTTGATTTTGGAATCATTATAGAATTGCGTTCATGTAAACACTACCAATTTCCTGTTGCTTTTGAGGAAATCCATGTAAACTTACGGTTGCACCCCGCTGTTTAAGCGGGTTTTCACACTTTTCCACCGGGGGCAGAACGCATCCATATATCCATAAAAAATCCGGTTGTGTCCCCGCTCTAAAAGGTGGACCAGCTCATGGGTGACCACATATTCCAGACATTCCCTGGGATATTCCCCCAGCCAGACATTGAGCCAGATCCTCCTTTTCTCCACATTGCAGGTCCCCCACCTGGTTTTCATATCCCGCAGGCGCCACTCCTCGGCGTGGACACCCACTCTCTCTTCACACTCCCGTATGACCTGAGGCAGTATTTCCTCCAGACGTGTTCTGCACTCCCGCTTCTTTTCCTCCCGCTCCGGGCCTTCATATAATTCCCAGGGCTGCGGACTCTTTCTTTTTCCCTGCCGTTTTGCTTCGATCCAGTCACTTCTCTCCCGGATGAAACGTCTGATATCATGTTCCGGCATCCGAAGCGGTGCGGATACACGAACGCTCCCGTCCGCGCCCACGCGCAGATACATATTGCGGATGGCTTTTTTTGTGACCTGGATGTCCAGTCCGTTCTCCGTAAGATGATAAATCTTTACACTTTTCCCGGAGGTCTTTACCATGCCAGGACCTCCGGTCCGTTCTCTGTCACAAGCACCATGATCTCCCACTGGGCGGAGGGCAGTCCGTCCTCTGTATAAACAGTCCAGCCGTCTTCGTCATCAATAAAGATATCACTGGCGCCCATATTAACCATGGGTTCTATGGTAAACATAAGTCCCGGCGCCATCACCATGCCTGTATCGGCCCTGCCGATATACCCAACCCATGGGTCCTCATGGAAATCCAGGCCAATACCGTGCCCTCCGATCTCCTTCACTACGCTGTAACCGTTTTTCTCTGCATGCTCATGGACTGCCTGGCTCATATCCCCCAGAAAACCCCAGGGCCTTACCTGCTCCAGTCCCTTTTCCACACACTCTTTTGTGACACGCACAAGGCGCTCCTTCTCCTCCCCCACGTCACCGATACAGAACATTCTGGAGGAGTCAGAGTAATAGCCGTTCAAAATCGTGGACACATCCACATTGATGATATCCCCCTCCTTAAGAATGATCTCTTCTGAGGGAATGCCATGACACACCTGATTGTCAATGGAGGTGCAGACGCTCTTTGGAAATCCTTCATAGCCGAGAGGGGCCGGCACTGCCCCTGCCTTTGCGGTGATGTCATATACCCAGCGGTCAATTTCGGCTGTAGATATTCCCTCTTTGATATGCTCTGCAACATAATCCAGAATGGCAACATTGATCTCAGCGCTCTTCCTGATCCCGGCGATCTGCTCCGGTGTTTTAATGATCTCCCGCTTGGGGACGATTCGCCCCTGGGACTGCAGATGAATCAGCTTATCATCAAAAGGTCCGTGGCATTTTTTATATTTTTTCCCGCTGCCGCACCAGCAGACATCATTTCTCCCTAAACGATTCAATTTATTTCCTTCCTTTCCCTTAAAATCTCCCTTAATTTTTCTGTCACAGCCTCCGCAAAAACTCTGTGTCCCTCAGGGTCCAGATGGACAGAATCCTCCGCACCGGGCATAGTCACAGACGCCGCATCCAAAAAGGCGCAGCCCTGCCGCTTCGCTGTCTCCCTGTAATATCCGGCCAGCTCTCCGGAGATCTTCACTGCCCGCTCTCCGCCGAACATGGGGGAGAATTTGTGGTCCACGATCTCCTCCCGGATCTTAAGAGGAGATACCAGCAGAATCTCCGGCACCGGCTCCCGGTTCTCCCGGAAATACATCTTTATGGTCTTCACCAAAGTCTCCGCTCCTGCTGCCACATCGGACGCAGACAGGGAAAACCGCTGTTTTATATCATTTGTCCCCAGCATCAGCACCACCACATCCAGAGGGCTGTGGCTTTCCAGACAGGGAATCAGGTATTTCAGCCCGCTTTTCATCCCTTCAATGGGATCATCCCAGACGGTCGTCCTTCCATTCTGTCCTTCCTCGATGATTCGAACCTGTTCCTCCTTCAGGGCCTCCTGCACCAGACTGGTCCAGCGCACGCCCCAGGGAAAACGGCCCCCGGTCACGCCGTCATATCCGTGGGTATTGGAATCTCCATAGCATAATACATTTTTCATCTCTTATTTCTCCATTGCCTCGTATTCTTCTCTTGTAATGCAAAACAGGTCATGGGGCATGTCGAGCCCATAGTAATGCTTCACAAAGGAACCTGTTATCGTCATGCCGTTTCTTCTGGCCACATTCCGGGACGGCGTATTGTTATCCCGGATAATAGAATAGACTTTATCAGCCTTTAATGTCTCAAACGCGTAATCCCTGCAGGCCCTGGCAGCTTCCGCAGCGTAGCCGTGGTGCCAGAATTCTTTACAGAACAGATATCCAACCTCCAGCACCTGTTCTTCCCCGCATTCCTGCATGGTAAGGCCGCACTGGCCGATCAATTCTCCTGTCTCTTTCGATATAACTGCCCACAGGCCAAAACCATACTGCCTGTAACGTGCAAGCTGCCTTTCCAGCCACTCCTCTGCCTCCTCATCGGAAAAAGCATGGGCATAGGCATACATCACTTCCGGGTCCTGCAGCATTTTGTTCAGAGCTGCCTGGTCTTCCCTGCACATTTCCCTGAGCACAAGACGCTCCGTCGTAAGCACAGCATTTTTCATGATCATAACTCCTTCTGATATGCGATCCTCGGTGTTCCATCTTCCATGTATACAGTTCCGCAGCGTTTGAAACCATTCTTTTCAAATACCCGCTGCATAGGTTTATTATCCCTGTGGGTATCTCCCCGCATGTTGCCGCACCGGGCCAGACACCACTGTACACAAAAAGAAGCCACGCCCTTCTTTCTCCCTGCAGAGGCTATCCGGTGCAGGAATCCATAGGGCTTTTCATTCAGCCAGCAGCCATTCTCTATCCTCCGGTAATTGGGTTCTTCTCCTGTCTCGAACATAAAAACACCCTCTGTTCCGTCCGATGACTCACAGAGATATAAGGCGCTGCGGTTTAAATCCTTTTCTATGTCTTCCCGCGCCGGGTAGCCGTTTACCCACTGTCCGGGATTGCCGTTCTCTGCCATGTACTTTCTGGCATGCTCATACAGGGACATGACTTCATCTATATCTTTTTCTTCTGCTCTGCGAATATGAAACTCTGCATCCATCTCTGTCTCATCCTCTCCTGTGATTCACTCCGGGGCTGCCATGACCGGATAATGGCCGTTCCACAGAATACGCATACACTTGCGCATGGCCCCCAAAGCACGATATGCACAGTATACCACGGTTTTTTCTGTTTTTCCACCGGGCCTGCAGGATTTATCTGAGGTTCCCGTTGTATGAATCCTTTGTAATTTTCAGATAATAATATAATTTTCATTCTCTTTACAGTTACATGAATTTTTATTGATAAATTTTCATTTTACTTCTTGACAAATGAAAACATGACTGTTATAATAAAGCCATAAACAAAGAGAGAACAAAATAAAAAACAGAAAGGACTGATACCACCGAAAACGTAAATTACCATTCATAATTTTAAAGAAAGGAAGGTACGGACCACCAAGAACATAACGATTTAACCCATAATAAAAAAAGGAAGGTAAAGTCCCATGGACACATCAGATTAAAAGAGTCATTCGGAATGTAAACTTCGAATGACTCTTTCCTATTGTCTGAAAAACATTCTGCTGCATCCTTCCATACCGGAAGAATGTTGTCTGCTGTCTGCAGTACATGAAAGAAACCCTTCAGGATTTCTCCCAAAGGGTCTGGTTCATAATACTGCATACTGTTCTTAATGTGCAAACGGTGAAAGCTCCAGCCGGATAAAATATCCCTGGTCATGGGAACATACCGGACATTTCTTAGGCGCTTCCTTGCCCCAGTGGATATAACCGCATTTTAAGCAGATCCATCCGGTCTCCACATCTGATACAAAGAGATTCTTGTCCTCCAGAAACTGTGCGAATTTTCCGAAACGGTCTCCATGGAATTTTTCAATATCAGCGATCATATGAAAAGAATTCGCGATCTGTGTAAACCCTTCCTCTTTCGCCTTATCCCCGAAGTTCTTATACACATCATCATGCTCTTCATATTCATTGTGCTGTGCCATACGGAGAAGTTTATCCATATCCGGAGAGATATCTACCGGGTAACCGCCGTCGATCTGAATGGTCTCCCCTGCCATCTCCTTTAAATGCTGGTAAAAAATGTAGGCATGCTGGCGCTCCTGGTCAGCCGTATAGTTGAACACAGCTTCCACAACATGCAGATGTTCTTTTTTCGCCTGGGCTGCTGCAAAGGTGTAGCGGTTTCTGGCCTGACTCTCGCCTGCAAAGGCGCGCATCAGGTTCTCTTTTGTTACGCTTTCTCTAAAATCTACAGACATACAATTGCCTCCTGGAATTTATTTTCCATGTTATTTTTTCCAGAAGATGCAATTTTATACCTGAATGTTACAGCCGTATCAGATGGTATTGTACAGGGCAACCAGGATTTCCAGGATCTGTTCCCTGGTAAAACGGCTGCTGTCCAGACACAGGTCGTATCCCTTCATGCTGCCCCATTTCTCGTCTGTATAGTTGTTGTAATAGTATTTTCTCTGTTTATCCACTTTTTTTATGAGCTGCTCTGCCCCTTTTTCATCCCATACGGTCCGCGCCCGGATAGTTTTGATCCTTTCCTCCATAGGCGCGTAGATAAAGACACTTCTGCAGTCCGGTTTATCCCTGAGAATGTAATTTGCGCACCGTCCTACGATCACACAGTCTTCCCTCTTTGCAGCCTCCTCAATGATCTCCGACTGCGCATTGAACAGCACATCATTGAGAGGTTCATAGTGAAACTGACGCTCCATGGCCATATTCTCATCAAAAGAGTATCTCCAGGGACTCTCCCGCTTCTCATCCACTTCCTCTAACTTCTCCTCCGGAAGGTTCTTTTTCTTGGCCGCAAGTGTGATCAAATCCTTGTCATAATACTTGATACCCAAATGTTCCGCCAGATCCTGAGCGATCTTCCTTCCGTTACTGCCAAATTCCCTGCCAAGTGCTATCACTTTACCCATAACATACCATCCTTCCCTATTCACATGGCGCCAGAGGGCTCTGTCCCTTGCAGAATCCTCCGGCTGCGTTTTCCGGTATCCGCAGGTTTCAGTCTTCCGGCTTTTCACTGACAAAAGACTGAACTCTTATCTTAATTATACTAAATTTTCGCAACTTTTACAACTTTTTTCAATGGGAATCTTCCTCCTGCGCAAGCGCGATCCCCGTCTGTGCCGGGCCATCCACACAATGCCCCATATAGTCGAACCTGGAGCCGTGGCAGGGACACTCAAAACATTTTTCATCGGGATTCCATTCTAACTGGCATCCCAGATGGGGACATTTTGCGGACACCAGATAGATTTCCCCCTCCTCATCCCTGTATGCTCCCACTTTTTCCCCGTCATACTCAACAATGCCGCCGTGTCCCACAGGAAGTTCCTCCAGGTCACTTCTTCCCGGTGTGAAAATACGCCGGCTTAAATCCTTCACCGCGTGGACACTGTCCTTACAGAAATTCCCGGCAGAAGCCCTTGGGGTAAACCGCTGGGGAGAAAAGATGCCGAACACTTTCCCGTCATCTTCCTCCCCCAGGATACTCTCCGTTATCATACCGGCCGCTGCCATGGAAGAGCTCATTCCCCACTTTCCGAATCCCGTGGCAGCATACCAGTCCGGAGTCTCCGCAGAAAACCTGCCGATATAAGGAATCTGGTCCATGGGCATGCAGTCCTGGGCAGACCACTGGTACCGCACTCTGCTGCCCGGATAGAATTCTGCTGCTTTTCTTCTCAGAAGTTCGTATTTGCCCCCGGTACGATTTTCTCCGGTGCGGTGGCCTCCGCCGCCGAAGAGCAGATACTCCCCGGCACTTCTGAAAGACCATGCCTGCTCCCTGTCTACGCCCAGATACATTCCCTCCAGCTCCGGCACCTGTTCAAGCCCCACTACATAGCTGCGCTCCTGGTGCATCCGCATAAAATAATATCCGGGCATATTGAGAAAGGGGTAATGGCAGGCAAAAACTATTTTTTTCGCCCTGACACTCCCGTTCTCCGTGACCAGCCTGTCCCCCTCTGCCTGCAGCACTCTTGAGTGTTCATAGACTGCCAGGTCACGGGCTGCTGCTTCCAGAAAAAGAAGGGGATGGAACCTGGCCTGGTTTTCAAACCGCACTGCGCCTGCCACCTGAAAAGGAAGTTCTGTCTCCTTGGTAAAGGAGGCTTCGATGGAAAGCCCGGCAGCACACTCAGCCTCCTCCTTAAGAAGTTCAGGTGCTTCCAGTGTGTATAAATATGCAGGACATCGGACAAAACCGCACGCGATCTGTCTGTCCTGTACAATTTTCTCATACCGGTCTATTGCCTTTTGGTTTTCCAGGCTGTACTTTTCTGCTGCTTCCCGCCCGTGTTTTGATAAAAGTTTCTGATATATCACTCCATGCTGGGAAGTGATCTTGGCTGTTGTCTTCCCCGTCTGTCCTCCGCCAATCCTGTCCGCTTCCAGCACAGCTACGTGAACTCCCTGTTCTTTGAGTAAGTATGCAGTCAGTATCCCGGCCATTCCGCCTCCCACTACAGCCACATCCACGGTGATATCCTGCATAAGCATCGGAAAATCCTGTATCTCTGTTTCATCCATCCATAAACTTTTCATGGCAACCTCCATTTTGTATATCCTTCTTCCTAGAATGCGCCTGATGCTTTCAGGATATACAAAAAACAGGGGCTGCTTTTTATGCAGTCCCTGTCTGTGTCACACTTCCTCGATCACCATCTCATCGCCTACCCGGATCTTCCCTCCGTGGATCACCCTGGTAAACACGCCCTCTCTCGGCATGATGCAGTCACCCATCTTCTTAAATATCTCACAGCCGTGGTGGCATTCCTTTCCGATCTGTGTCAGCTCCAGCACCACGTCGTTGCAGCGGAATCTTGTCCCAATGGGCAGGTTCTTAAAATCAAATCCGCTGACCACCAGATTCTCACCGAATGCGCCGTCCGCCACCTCAGCGCCCCGGTTTCTGAAATCCTCTATCTTTTCATAACTCAGAAGACTTACCTGACGGTGCCATTTTCCCGCATGCGCGTCTTTTTCAATGCCAAAATCTTCTATAAAGCTGGCCTCCTGAATGTTCTTTTTCTGTGTTCCTTTCTTTTCGCTGATACACACAGCAAGTACCTTTCCCATCTCATTCATCCTCCAATTTCTGACATCTTTTTGTTTTCCAGCCCTTCCTCCTGCGCCTCGCCAAAGCGGTGGCTTCTGGGCTTCTCAAATATGATTTTTTCAGCCACGGCTCCGATCTGCTCATCTGAACTTCCGTCTCGGAGCAGGCTGCGCATATCTGCCCCGTGTGAAAACTGCAGGCACGGTTTTAAAAATCCCTCGGACGTGAGCCTTACCCGGTTGCAGTCCCCGCAGAACTTGTGGGAAATGGCGCTGATAAATCCGATCTTCCCCTTAAAACCATCCGGCAGTATATATGTACTGGGACCGTTTCCGAATCTGCCGCTCAGGGAATCCGCTTTGCCGTAAGCTTTCTCCAGCAGATGCCGTACATGGTCCTCGGTCTCTTCGCCGCAGTATTTTCTTCCGTACCCTATGGGCATCATCTCAATAAACCGCACGTCTATGGGTCTGTCCTTCGCAAGCCCCGCAATGGGGATCCACTGGTCCTCGTTGACTCCGTGCAGAAGCACACAGTTTACCTTCACACGCACATCAGGGAACTGAAGGGCCTTATCCATTCCCTCCAATACCCGGTCAAGTCCTTTTCTCCTGGTGATCTTCTCAAACATCTCTTCTGTCAGCGCGTCAAGGCTGATATTCACTGCGTCGATTCCCGCATCCGCCAGATCCCGCATCTGTTCCCCCAGCAGGATTCCGTTGGTGGTAAGCGTCACGTTGTCGATTCCCGGTATGCTCTTTATCATTCTCACCAGCTCTGCCGCATTCTTTCTCACAAGAGGCTCCCCGCCGGTGATCTTTACCTTGCTGATGCCTTTGAGGGCTAAAATACGGCACAGTCTGGTAATTTCATCATAAGTTAGAATATCGCTGTGTTCCACCTGTTCGATACCGCCTTCCGGCATGCAGTACATGCAGCGCAGGTTACAGCGGTCCGTGATGGATATGCGGATATATTCTATATTCCGTCTGTATTGATCCAACATAATTTTATCTTCCTGTTTTTCTTAATATATCTACAGTATACCTCAAATTTACCGAAATTGCACCTATAACTTTGCCCAATTACGACATTTTACACAAAATACCAGCGGTGCATCTGCCGTCAGTAGTCCTCACAGTTCAGTCTGAAATACCCCTGGGGATAACCGCACACCGTACACCTTATTGGGGCACAGTCCCCGTAGGCCAGATGGCCGCAGTTCATGCAGATCCATACTCTGTCCATATCCTTGCAGAATACATGATTGGTCAGGATATCCTGGGTCAGCTGCTCAAAACGATAGTCATGATGCCTTTCAATCTGCGCCACCTCTCTAAAAAGCCTGGCAATTCCCTTAAAGCCCTCCTGCTCCGCTTTTTCGGCAAAAGACGCATACATGTCTGACCATTCTCTTTTCTCATCCTCATGGGCCTTCTCCAGGTTTCTGCTGGTTTCCGGTATCTGCCCTCCGTTCAGCACATTCTGCCACAGCTCCGCATGCCGCTCCTCATTGCCTGATGTCTCCTCAAAAATGTCCGCTATGTTCATATAGCCCTCTTCCCTGGCCTGTTTTGCATAAATGCGGTATTTTCCGCTGGCCTGCAGTTCTCCTTGGTAAGCTTTTATCAGATTTCTAAAGGTTTCGCTCTCTCTTAATTCCATCTTCTCTCCGCTGTTTCCTGTTTTACAATATTCTATGTACGGCGGGTAGATTTCTTTCCTCTCACCAGGTCATAACTTTCCTCTATCATTCTGTATATCTCTTTCTCAGGTATGGAGCCGTCCAAAATCACGGAATTCCAGTGCTCTTTATTCAGATGATAGGCCGGAAGCACTGAGGTGTAGGTGCTCCGCCAGAAATCCCTCCACTGGGGGTCTGTCTTTAAATTCACCCAGATATTGCCCTCGCGCTCAAAAATCCATGCAAATACTTTTCTGCTGCTTTTCATTCGGATGACGGTCCAGTTTGGGTCATGAAACGGATAGTCCTCAAACACATCCGGCATTTTCAGACAATACGAAACTGCTTCCTCTCTGGTTCTCATATATGCCTCCTTTCTTTCAACACAGTTACAGTATACAGGATTCCATTTATCCCGTCAAATTGTTCATTTTTGACCCATTGACAGAATTCAATTTGTGTGTTATGCTATAAAACAATTAAAAAAGCATTTTGTTAAATGCGGTGACGGGGAGGAGTACATACCCAGCCGGCTTTCAGAGAGAAGATGTCTGGTGCGAATCTTCAGCAAGGAAGTATGGAAGTAGCCCCTGAGCAGTGAGCCCAACAGAGATGTGATATCTCTCAGTAGACCTCAACGTCTCTTTCCCACGTTACAGGGAAAACAGTATCGATATTTCTCTTAGTATCCGTACTGGCAGAGCGCAGGATTTTTCCTGAAATCAGGTGGTACCACGGATGACTTATCCGCCCTGAACTGAATTCTCAGTTCAGGGCGTTTTTCATTCTGTAAAAGCCATCTAACAATGAGTTAAAGGAGGATTTTGTCCATGACAGGAAATGAATTATTTGTAAAAGCACTGCAGAAAGAAGGCATTGATTATCTCTTCGCATACCCCGGCGGTTACGCCATCGACATTTTTGATGAGCTGTATAAACAGGATTCCATCCAGGTGATACTCCCCCGCCACGAGCAGGGTCTGATCCACGCCGCTGACGGCTATGCCAGAGCCACCGGACGCACAGGCGTCTGCCTGGTTACAAGCGGCCCCGGCGCCACCAATCTGGTCACCGGAATCGCTACCGCCAACTATGACAGTGTTCCCCTGGTATGCTTCACCGGCCAGGTTCCCACAAATCTCATCGGAAATGACGCCTTCCAGGAGGTGGACATTGTGGGGATCACACGCGGTATCTGCAAATACGCCGTGACCGTACGCGACCGGAACGACCTGGGCCGTATTATCAAAGAAGCCTTCTATATTGCCAATACCGGCAAAAAAGGTCCTGTCCTCATTGATCTTCCAAAAGATATCATGCTGCAGGAGGGTGACGAACACTATCCCAAGGAGGTTCACATCCGCGGCTACAAACCAAGCAGCGGCGTACACATGGGACAGTTAAAGAAAGCAGTCAACCTCTTAAAAGAAGCCAAAAAGCCTCTGTTTCTCATGGGCGGCGGCGTAAACATCGGCAGGGCCAACGAGACTGCCCTGGCCCTTGTGGAGACCACCAGAGTCCCGGTTATCACCACCATTATGGGGAAAGGCTCCATCCCCACCGGCCATGAACTCTATGTGGGCAATGTGGGAATGCACGGCTGCTATGCGGCCAACCATGCCATCAGTGAATGTGACCTGCTCTTCTCCATAGGAACCCGGTTTAATGACCGTATCACAGGCAAGATCGAGGAGTTTGCCAAGAATGCCAAGATCGTACATGTGGACATTGACACAGCCTCCATCTCCAGGAATATCCAGGTGGATATCCCCATCGTGGCAGACGCAAAGGACGCTATGGAGGCACTGTTAAAGCACGTAAAATGCTGTGAACATAAAGAATGGCTGGAGCAGATTGACGGCTGGAAGCAGGAACATCCTCTTGATATGGACCAGAACAAAGGCATCACCCCACAGAAGATCGTGCAGTGCATCAACGAACAGTTCGAGGAGGGCATCTTTGTCACGGACGTAGGCCAGCATCAGATGTGGGTCACACAGTATCTGGAAATGAACGAGAAAAAACAGCTTCTCACCTCCGGCGGCCTCGGCACCATGGGATACGGATTCCCTGCCTCCCTGGGTGCAAAATTCGCCTATCCGGGCAAGCCTGTAGTCTGTGTCTCCGGTGACGGCGGCATGCAGATGAACATTCAGGAGATGGCTACTGCCGTATCCTACGGCCTTCCGGTCATTATCTGTATCTTCAACAACAGCTATCTGGGCATGGTGCGCCAGTGGCAGCAGCTCTTCTATGACAAGCGCTACTCCTCCACCTGTACACGCCGCAGAAAGACCTGCAGCGCCAACTGCAAGGGCCCGTCAAAGGACTGCCCGGAATACACCCCCAACTTCGTAAAACTGGCGGAGAGCTATGGCGCGTATGGCATGCGCGTGGAGAAAGAGGAAGATATGGCCCGGGCCTTCCAATTTGCAAAGGGCAATACGGATGCCCCCACGATTCTGGAATTTATCATTGACAGTGATGAGCTGGTACTGCCTATGGTACAGGGCGGAAAACCGCTGCATAACATGATTTTGGACTGCTAGGAGGAGAAGAATATGAAGAAAAGATGGATTTCCTTATATGTAGAAAATGAAGTAGGTGTGCTGGCAAAGATCGCAGGCCTGTTCTCCGGAAAATCATACAACCTCACAAGCCTCACCGTGGGCACCACAGAGGATCCCACCATGTCACGGATGACCATCAGCGTGGAGAGCGATGATGCCACCTTTGAACAGATCAAAAAGCAGTTAAACCGCTGTGTGGAGGTCATCGAGGTCATTGACTTCACCAATTCCCGCATCCACAGGAAAGAAGTTCTGTACATTAAGATCAAGGACTGCGACGAGGCTGTGAAGACGGAGATCTTCCGCATTGCAACTATTTTCCATCTGGCTGTCGTAGACTACGGCAAAACAGAGATGCTGCTGGAGAGCCTTCAGACAGAAAAACGGAATGATGAGATCATTTCCTATTTCTCCAGCTACTTTAAGAATATTGAGGTGGTGCGCGGAGGAAGTGTTGCCATCAAAGGTGTCAGCATCCAGGATAAATAAAAACAGAAAAAAGTGGAGCCATGCCCATCACAGCATGACTCCGCTTTTTCTATTGACCGGTACTACTGCCGGTCCTCTCCTGCCTCTTTTTTCAGATCCGTAATATCATGGCAGGTGAGCAGGACTGCCTGCTCCCCCTTCCACTCAATAAAGCATGCGTCCGCTGATGTCCACACCTGAAGAAAGGGATTGTAAACCTGCCGGACGCAGCGGGGATGCGCGCTGTCCAGCGCTTTTGCAGGACAGAAATCACAGGGCGTATCCCGGCGGAAGAAGGCTTTATGGCAGGTAACCCCCGGTTTTGCCTCAGGCACCCATATTTTCGTCTTCCGGTTAATATACAGCATTTCTTTTGTCTCCGGATGTACCACATAGATCCAGGAACTCTGATTGTCAAGGATTGCTTCCAGGGATGCCGCGTTCTGCACCGCATTGTCCTGGGCCCGGAGTTTCAGGAGAAAGGTACTCAATATCTGCGCGATGAATACCAGTGTATTTACCTGTTCCTGGGTCCAGTAACGGTTGACACGGCACTCGTCAAAGCCCACAAATCCCTTGAACTTCCCTTTGTCGTAAATGGCGCACTGCAGCATGGACTTGATTCCCTGGGGCTCCAGTATCTCCCGCTGCTGCGGTGTCAGTGCATCTATGTCACGGCAGTAAAATACACCGCTCTCGTTGAAATTGCTCTGGTATCCGCCCTCCAGATCATCTGCATAGGGCACATGCTGAAGATTTCCAATCTCCGGCCACACACCCTCGTTGCACCATTCATATGTATTCTTACAGTAGTCCGGGTCCTCCTCATTCTCAAAGATGTAGACACGGCTCACGTCAAACTGGCGCCCGATCACCTCCAGTATGGCATTGACTGCTGTATCCGGATTGGAGGATTTATAAAGTATCCGGAACACATACTCAAACAGGCGGAGCTCCACATTGCCCTCTGTCTCCTCATCCGAATCTATCCTGGTATTGGCCGCACTGCAGGGCTTCTGGGGGAACTCCTCTGAAAAAAGCTTTGCATCCGCTATGCAGTATCCATTCTTTCCCCGGTTCTTAGCACGGTACAGTGCCTGGTCTGCCCGTTTAAAAAGTTCATTGTAGGACTGGCCGCAGTCCGGGAAGACAGCTATGCCAATGCTGCAGGACAGCTCCACATCTGTCAGCTCCTGTACTGCCATCTCTCCTATGGCTTTCATGATCTGGGCTGCTTTCTGCTCAGCCAGGGAGACATCCGGTATCTGTCCGAGAAACACTAAAAATTCATCTCCCCCTACACGGCCTACAATATCCTCACTGCGGAACTGCTTCTGGATCGTGTGCGCAACCTCCGCCAGAAGGGCATCGCCGAAGAGATGTCCCATGGTGTCATTCATATGCTTGAAGTTGTCCAGGTCAATGATCATAAGTGCAGACTTCCTCTCGGGTCCGCTGCCTTCCAGAACCGCCTGGATATATTCCTGGCTGGTCCCCTTATTATACAGCTTTGTCAGCATATCGCGCTGGGCGCGCTCCATAAGATTCTGTGCCTTTCTCTTTTCGGCATCAATATCCAGAATGGCGCCCACAGCCCGCACCACGCGCCCTGACTTGTCCGCCAGCCCCGTGATCCGGATACGGCACCAGACAGGCTTCTGCTTATCGCTTACGATACGGATTTCCTCCTCTGCGTAATGCTCTCCGCTGCGGATGCGCATCAGCAGCTTGGAAAAAAGAATCTGGTCCTCCTTCAGGATGTATGGTGCCTTCCAGAAAAGGCGGCTGACATGCTGTGTGACCGGAGGACAGCCGAATTTTTTCTCCCAGTTCCCTGTAAAGGTCATGGTGTCTGCCTGGATATCCCACTCAAAAAGAATGTCTGTGGTCTGGTCCATGATGATCTGGTGCCGTTCCAGAGAAATGCGCAGCTTCTCTTCCAGCTCCTTACTCCGTGTCACATCCACCAGCACACAGCAGAAATAACCCGCGCCCTCTTCGTCGCGGACCAGATGACCCTTATCCAGAACCCATATGGTACGTCCGTCCCCGCGGGTCATCCGGTATTCCAGCTCCTTGTCCGGTCCAAGGGAAATCTGCCTCTGCACTTCCTCCAAAGTGCGCAGGCGGTCTCTGTAATCTATCATTTCCCAGAAACTGTTCCGGAATTTATCACTTATCTCCTGCCGTGTATATCCCAGCATGGACAAAAATCCTTTATTCATCTGCAGAAGCGTCAGCCTTTCATCAAAACGGCAGGAAAACATTCCCCCCGGAATATTATCGCTCAGTATCTGCAGGTCACGGCCGCCGACTTCTTCCGGCAGCGGCATTTTGTGCTCTTCGCTCTTCATATTGTCATATGGCTCCTATTTGTTATCCTCTGTATCCGGCTATGATTGGAAAACAGAGTTAACCACGTTCATTTTCTATCATTCTAACAAATGCCCTGTAGTTATGCAAGGAACAAAAAGAGGAAAAGCTTTATTTTTACATCCATCCGCTGACCCAGGCTATAGGGCACACCACAGCGGAGGCCAAAACACAGACCGCTCCCAGAATAAAAAACGGTACCCCGATAAAAGTGCAGAACAGCGCTATGCACGGATGTCTCCGTGCAAAACGGGCTGCTGTTGTGTCAAACCGATATTCTGCTCTTCGGATCGTCTCCCTGATATATTTCATAACTGTCCCTCCTATGGCATTTATCCTACCACCCGCCGTATTAAAACGGTAAAAGTGATATACAGATGAAATAAAAATGCCATAAAAGAGTTCTCTGCAAAACGGCTTTGATGCCCGGAAACCTTTATTCCAACCCTTCTTTCACATATTCAATATATCTCCTGCTGCACCCCCCAAGCTCCCTGCCGGCACGTTTAATATATCCGCAGCACACTTTCACCCTGCAGTCCTCCAGCTCGATTCTGTGTATCCTGCTGTCTCTGTGCAGTCTGGAGTCCATCAGACAACTGATATTCCCCAAATCTGTTTTCAGCAGAAGCTGGGTCATGGCATGGTCACTGCACACCTCCACACCTCTGTAGAAAAACTGGGAATCCACCAGCTTTTCCTTCAGATTGCCGGGATGCTGAAACAGGGGAATCCCCTCTTCCAGGTTCTGGACAAAGCGTATCTTCTGCAGTTCCGCTTTTGTTACACTTTTCCTGTCATAATAGGGATTGCCGGGGCCTGCGAACAATACAAGCCTTGTCTCCTTTAATATATGGAATTCCAGATGCCTCTGCTCCAGCATACGGTCAACCGCATTTTTCTGAAATTCCGAGACAAAGACAAATCCCAGTTCTGCACGGCGGTGTGTCACCTGATGCAGCACCATTTCCAGGGTACCTTCCAGATATCTGGCCTGCAGGTTCTGTTCCCGCCTGTAAAATTCCGCAAACAGACCGGCCAGAAGGTTGCTTGGCATGGAGGAAAGACAGAACACTTCTGACTTAACGCTTGTCTGCACCTGCTGGATCACCTGCATGTCTTTTAAAATCCTGCGCGCCTGTTCATAGACCAGTTCCCCCTCCACGGTCATCTCCACACCCTTCTTACTCCGCCTAAGAAGACGGACCCCCAGGCTTTTCTCCATCTTGCCGATCGTCATGCTCACATGCGGCTGTGTTGTATAGAGCATCTCCGCCGCCTTGCTGATCGAACCGGTATCCACGCTCACCACAAAATACTGCAGTTGTTTCATCTCCATTCCTGAACCCCCGTCTTCTCTCTTGTCAGATAAGAAATATCTGCTTTCTTTTATCCAAAGCGGTGGCAGGCTGCCTGGTGACCCGGCCTGATTTCCCGAAGCTTTGGCTTCTCTGTTCTGCACCTGCTGCCGCAGAAACTGCATCTGCTCTGAAACGGACATCCCTCCAAAACGTCAAGAGGACTTGGGACCTCCCCTTCAATGCTCCTGATCTCACAGTTCTGCTCCATATGTATGGAAAACAGCGAGCCCAGCAGCGCCTGCGTATAGGGATGCACTGCCCTGGTCCGCACTGCCTCCCCCGGTATCACTTCCACAATATGCCCCAGGTACATCACAGCGATCTGATGGGCAAATGCCTGTATCAGCGCAATATCATGACAGATAAATACAATACTGATATCCTTCTCCTTCTGGAGCTTTACCAGAAGTTCGATGATCGTCTTCTGTATGGATACGTCAAGAGCCGAAGTGGCCTCGTCGCACACCAGCACCTCAGGCTCCAGGGAAAGTGCTCTGGCTATCCCCACCCTCTGCCGCTGTCCCCCGCTCATACTGTGGGGATATCTGTATAAAAAGTCCTCGGAGAGCTCCACCATCCCAAGCAGCTCCTTTGCCTTCTTCTCTTTCTCACTCTTCTTCAGCCGTTTAAAATTCATGAGCGGCTCTGTCAGGATATCTATGATCTTCATCTTGGGATTAAAAGAAGCCAGCGGGTCCTGAAACACCATCTGCATGTTCTGGCGGTTCAGCCGTTTTTCCTTTTCCGGCAGATGTACAATGTCCCTGCCGTGGCATAGGATCTCACCGCTGGTAGGGGCGTCCATCTGGATCAGCATCCGCACAAGGGTGGATTTTCCGCAGCCGCTCTCCCCCACAATCCCCAGGGTCTTTCCTTTGTACACATTCAGACTGATGTCACTGCAGGCAGTCAGTACCTTTTTTCCCGGCGCGGAAAACTGTTTTACAATATGGTTTGCCTTTAACACAACATCCGATTCATGAAACAAAACGTTCACCCTCCATTTCCGGAACAGCCTGCAAAAGACTTTTGGTATAATCACTGACCGGATGATTCATCACCTCATCCCGGGTACCCTGATCCACCACTTTGCCGTTCTGCATGACAACCAGCTTATCCGCCATATAGGCAGCTACGCCAAGGTTATGTGTCACGATAATAATCCCTGTCTCGTATCTGTCTCTCAGCTCCATCATCTGCCGCACGATCTGCGCCTGTGTGGTCACATCCAAAGCGCTGGTGGGCTCGTCAGCCAACAGAAGCTGAGGCTGAAATGTCATGGCCATGGCGATTCCCACTCTCTGGCGCATACCGCCGCTCAACTGGTGGGGATAGCTCTTCATAATGTTTTCCGCGTCGGCCAGACGCATCTTCTTCAGCATTTCTGCAGCCTTGTTCCAGGCCTGCGGTCTGGTAACTCTGCTGTGGGTACAGATATACTCCACATACTGTTTTCCGATCTTCCGAATGGGGTTGAGGGTTCCGCCGCAGTCCTGGAAGATCATGGACATTCTGGTTCCTCTCAGATTTCGCCACTCCTCCCCGGATTTCTGTGTGAGTGCCTCCCCTTGGAAATATATCTCACCGGCGCTTATATATCCCGAACCGGGGAGCGCTCCCAGCACTGCCCGGATCACCGTTGTCTTGCCGCTGCCGCTCTCACCTACTATGCTGACAATCTCGCCTTTTTTCATGGAAAGCTGAAAACTCTCCACTGTGGGCTCCTGCTTTCCGTAACGGACTGTCAAATCCTTGATCTCAAGCATATCCTCTCCTCTATTCAGCCAGGGAAATGTCCTTGGTCAGCCAATAATAATCCATGGGATACATCTTCACCCCTGTCACACTTTTTGATGAAAACAGATAGGTGGTTTCATAGCCGAAGAACACCGTTGCCGCGTCATCCATGATGAGCTGCTGTATCTGCATGATCAGATTCTTTCTTGTATCCTCATTAAATTCTGTGACAAGCTGGTCCAGAAGCTCATCCACCTGCGGATTGCTGTATCCCATCTGGTTGGAGGATGAGGTGCTGTACCAGTTCTCACGGAGATATTTTTCCGGGTCACCGGTGTTTGCCACCAGGACATTCCAGATGAGCATGTCAAATTCTCCGGAATCTCTCATGTCAAGCAGAGTCTCATAGCTGACTGTATTCAATTTTACATTGATTCCGATATCCTTCAGGCTCGCCTGTGCTGCCTGCGCGTAGACATTGAGCTCCTCGCGGCTTGTATATATGACAAAATTCAGCTCCAGTTTTTCTCCGGAAGGTGTCTCCACAAATCCATCCTCGTCTGTATCCTTGTAACCTGCTTCCTCCAGAAGCGCTTTCGCGCCGTCCGGGTCATATGCGTTTTCATCCTTCAGCTCATCGAAGCCAAAATCAAGTGTGGGGGGAACCGGAGCTTTTCCCGCTGTGGCTCCGCCTTCCAGCAGGGTATCACAGTAAGTTTCCTTATCCAGCCCTCTGATGACCGCCTGGCGCAGTGCTTTATCACCAAGCACGCCATTCTGGTTCATAAAGGCATAGGTGGACCGCAGGGACTCTAACTGCTGTATATTATATTCCCCGCTGTCCTCAAAATCTGCCAGATTCTCCGTCTTCAGATTGTACGCGATCTGCACTTCATCTGTCTGCAGGGCCATGGAACGCGTTGTCTGGTCATCTATGCACTTAAGCGTCACCTTGTCAAGAGGCACTTCCCCATCCCAGTAATATTCGTTGCGGACTACAACGCAGGAATCTGTGGGGCTGAAAGATTCCACTGCGTAAGGTCCGGTACAGATGGGACCTTCCATGGCAAAGGCGTCCGTATCCGCCTGGGTATCCACAATGAGGAACAGCGGGTCTGCCAGACTTCCCGGCAGGATGGCCACCGGCTCTTTTGTCTTGATAAGCAGGTTCTGTCCGTCCACCTCCATGGATGCAGGCTCAAAGAAGGAGACTGCCCTGTCGCTGAGCTCAAAGGTACGTTCCAAGGATGCTTTCACAAGCTCTGGTGTCATGTCATCCCCATTAGAGAACTTGACTCCCTCACGAATCTTAAACGTCCAGGTGAGCTGGTCCTCGCTGATCTCCCAACTCTCTGCCAGGCAGGGCACGATCTCGCCGTTTTCATCAAAACGCACCAGCGTCTCCCCGACTCCGTATCTGGACACCACCCAGCTGAAATACTGCTCTGTAGGCTCCAGAGTATCCGCAAAGCTTGTAACGCCTATGGTGATCTCACCGCCGTCTCCGCCTGTTTTATCTAAGGCGGAGTTCTCCCCGGAAGCTGCCGTATCCTCTGTATCCGCCTTTTCCCCGGCGCTGTTTCCGCAGCCTGCCAGCAATCCCGCTGCAAGACTTCCCGCCAGCAGGGCACACATGATTTTTCTGTAAAATTGATCCATATCTCTTTTCTCCTTCTGTTTTACTCTTGTTTTGGGTCCAGGATATCCCGGATACTGTCGCCCAGCATATTGAAGACGACCACAACGACTACAATGGCAATGCCGGGATAGATCATCAGCCAGGGGGCTTTGGATATGTAGGTTCTGCCCTCATTGAGCATCAGCCCCCATTCCGGGGTGGGCGCCTGCGCCCCGAATCCCAAAAAGGACAGGGATGCCAACTCCAGCATCATGGTCCCAATATCTGTGGCTGCTGTCACCACCATGGTTGTGATCATGTTGGGGATCACATATTTCATAATTATGCTGCCCCTTTTCGTTCCTGTTACAACAGCCGCATCGATATACAGGTTCTGTTTGATCTTCAGGACCATACTGCGGGCAAGTCTGGCATATTTTGTCCAGCTCACAGCCGAGATGGCAATAACGGCATTTACCATATTTGGCCCCAGAAGACCTGCTATGGCGATTGCCAGCACCAGACCGGGAAAGGAGATCATCATATCCGCAATCCGCATGATCACAGCGTCCACAGCTCCGCCAAAATATCCCGCCAGAATTCCAAGAGCAGTCCCCACCACAAAGATGACCGCCACCAGACACAGCGTCATGGTCAGGGATGACCTGGTTCCGTATATAACTCTGGAGAGCACGTCCCTCCCCAGCTTGTCAGTTCCCCAGACATAAGTGCTCCCCGGCTCCTTTAGAGAATCACTCATCACAGCATCATAGGGGTCCCGCGGAGCAATCCAGGGTGCAAAGACAGCTATTGCCGCAATTGCCAGGGCCAGAAGAAGAAAGACGGTAAACTGTTTGTTGTTCTTCAAAAATCTTAATACCTTCAAATCACCGCTCCTCCTTTAATCTGGGATCCAGACGGGTATAGGAAAGGTCAACCAGCAGATTGATTCCCATGTAGAGCAGTGCGATCCACAGCACATAGCCCTGTACCAGGGGATAATCCCTGCAGGAAATGGCTTTTACCGCCATACTGCCCATGCCCGGCCAGTTGTAAATGATCTCCACCACTGCGGTTCCTCCCAGAAGACTTCCCAGGGAAAGACCCAGCAGGGTCACCAGCGGCAGCATGGCATTTGGCAGCACATGCTTCCACAGAATTGTTCGCTCCCTGATTCCCCGCATGCGGGCACCCGTCACATAATCCTGGTTCAGTTCCTCCAGAACAGCTATCCTCACCTGTCTTGTGTATTTTGCGGACATGGCAATAGCCAAAGTCACGGCGGGAAGGATCAGGGATTTGAAATCCGTGCTTCCCCCGGAAACGGTTACCCACCGCAGCGTCACACCGAATATACTCAGAAGGATCAGTCCGATCCAGAAATTCGGAACCGATACTCCAAGGAAGGTCAGCGCCCGCACCAGATAGTCCACCCATTTATTCCGGTAGACTGCTGATAAGATTCCCAGCGGAACGGATATCAGCACCATGATGACCAGAGAAGCCAGCGCCAGTTCCAGTGTGGGCCAGAAACAGGATACCAGTTTGTCCACCACGGGAACCTTCATAGAATAAGAAGTTCCCATATCTCCGGTCATCACTCCCTTCAGCCAGGTTCCGTACTGCACCAGAAACGGTTTGTCGAGTCCCAGTTCAGCCCTTGTCTTTTCCAGAAGTTCTGGCGTGGGCACATTGCCGCACTCTGTTAACATGATCTCCGCCGGATCCCCCGGCGACAGATAGGTGAGTCCAAATGTAAAAAAACTGATCCCCATCAGTACGATCACAATCTGGACCAGCCTTCTGCCTGTGTTTTTCTTGTTCAACCTTTTCACCTCCATTGTTATTAACAGCTCTGAGATATCTGCGGTCCGCATCGCTGCCGGATGCAGTCGCGTTCCTTCTGCGCATCAAAAAAGGACAGCCCGATACACAGACTGTCCCTAACTCTCAAAATTTACCTAAAAATGCAGAATCCTGCCCTTATTTCAAGAGTTCCCATCAGCCGTGCGAAACATCTTAAAGATATAAGCAGTTCTCCTGACTTCAGTTCAGCGCACCCGGATACCTTCCCGGACTTCTGTCCAGTGGCATAACATCTGAGCGCTCCCTGTCACAGTGGCGGGACCGTACCGGACTTGCACCGGTTTCTCTTTTCATGCTGCAATAGCAACTTATATCCTGTATGATCAATCTCTAAGTCTTTATTATACTTGAATATTTATGGATTGCAACTTTTTATACATCACAATTTGTTATAGATAAAAATTTCCCATCCATTATCTATCCGCTTCATTTCAAATAAATACCGAAAAAGCCCTTGCAATCTGGAAAAAATCTGTTATAATAATATCTTGTCAGAGAGAACTGACATATCTAAATAAAACATGGACGGTTTCCCGAGTGGCCAAAGGGGACAGACTGTAAATCTGCTGCAAATTGCTTCGGTGGTTCGAATCCACCACCGTCCATTTTATCGGATAGGTTCGCCTATCCGATATCTTTTGCCGCAGTGGCGGAACTGGCAGACGCCCGGGACTTAAAATCCCGTGGGTAGTGATACCCGTACCGGTTCGATTCCGGTCTGCGGCAGTAATCAGGAAAGGCTTAAACAAGTAATTGTTTGAGTCTTTTTTGTGTTGTATAACTGCCGCAACAGTGACTACAGAGAAGTTACCTATAGTTGCGTACTATATCAAAGCCATTACTGTATGAATTTCATATCCACACCATTTGCATAGAGCAGTGTGGCACAACTATAGTGTAGATCGTGGATTCTGATACGCTTTAGCCCCGTTTCCTTTGTGCCTGTGTCCGTCTCCCGGATACCGCACCAGCAGAACATGGCTCAGGTAAGCGTAGTTCGTTAAATATTAATAATATATATGTTCCAGATATTTTTTCTATGGTATGATATAAATATAGAATTATACAATACTCGGCTTAAAATGTTGCGACAGCAATTTATATATTGAGTATACTTTGTTTGAAGGGAGGGAGATTTTTGGATTTATTAACCCGTATGGATTTGGCACTCGCGTATGTGGAGAATAACCTGACAGGTGAGATCGATCAAGAAGTGCTGGCACGAATTGCCTGTTGTTCAATTTATAACTTCTCTCGGATGTTTTCATTTATTACCGATATTTCGCTAACGGAATACATTCGCAGAAGGAGGCTGACGATGGCAGCAATGGAACTGCAGCAAGGTGGCAATATCAAAGTGATTGATCTCGCTTTAAAGTATGGTTACGATTCGCCGGTTTCATTTTCACGTGCGTTTCGAACACTCCACGGGGTTACACCGACGGAAGCGCGCGCTGGTGGTGTAACACTTAAAGCATACCCAAGAATTTCTTTCCAAATTTCAGTCAAAGGAGAGAAAAGAATGGATTATCGCATTGAAAACAAAGAGGCATTTCAGGTTTTTGGCTACGAGGGTATTTTTAATACAGATGGAATAGGTGTGAATGCAGATATTCTGCATGATAACGCTGTACACCCAAACAATCCTCATGAGCTTTGGAATCAAAATTACGTGAACGGTGCATATGAAAAACTTGCGGCAGATGCCGGTGATTTACCTCTGTTTGTCAGCCCCGGCTTATGCAAGGTACATGGGGTATGTGATTATAAACAAACGGAACCCGGGACATTCGCATATATGCAGTGTGCATTCAAAAATAAAAACAGCAAGGTTGACGGATATACAGTTGCGAATATACCTGCGAGCACATGGGTAATATTTCCGTCTGAAAAGTTTAAATGGGATAATGTTGTCGAAGTTATAAATAACTTGCATAAGCGTTTTTTTTCTGAATGGCTTCCTACCGCTGAATATGAGCAGGTGAATGGTATGAACTTTGAGATTTACGGCGGGGATTCCGATATGGGCTACGTTGAACTGTGGTATGCAGTAAAGAAAAAGGTATAGCAAACGTGAATGGGCTGCTCTGCAATATGTGGGGCAGCCCCAGTTCTCTTTAGAAATTAAAACGTGAATTACTTGCAAAATATAAAGTGTTTTTCATTCCATTAATTACTAATAATAGTTAAATCATGCACAGATTATAGTTATCTGCACAGATGATGAAACTGTAATAGTTCGATTCCGGTCTGCGGCATGATAAAAAGACCGGCACATTCAGCCGGTCTTTTTGTATGCTTTTAATCATTTCTTCTGTCTTTATCCACAACACATTTAATCACCATGGCTCCGTGGGAGGGCACTCTCATCCGCACAACTCCGCCCTTACAGACATGAATCTTCTTAATCAGGCTATAGCCGAAGTCACCGGTCACGATGAGCTGTTTAAAACGCGCTTCCCTGCTCCTGGATATCCCCAGCTCCCAGACAGACAACTCCACCATCTTGGTCTGGTCACTGTTGTTCACAGCCACCACAGTTTTTTCCCTGTCCGTAAATCTGCCGTAGCACAAAAGCTGGTAATCATTTGCCAGGAACTTTAAAGAGCCGTCTATCAGCTCCCGGTTCCCCTTGTGAATGGCGATCATGTCCCTGTGGAACTGGATCAGTTCCCTGTCCTCCCGGCCCCAGGGATATGTTCTCCGGTTGTCCGGGTCCGTGAATCCGCACAGTCCGGCTTCATCTCCGTAATAGATCGTGGGTGCACCGGGCCATGTCATCTGCATGACTACCGCTTCCCTGAAAACTGCCTTGTTGATGTCCTGCCCTGCTGCCTCGGAACCCAGATGCGCCACACGGCCCACCTTGTGGTTTGTCCTTGTAAGGAAACGGGAATGGTCATGGTTGGACAGTTCATTCATGGCAGTCATCAGAGACGGTGCATAAAAGCTTGCCATATGATACTGCATGGCACTGATAAAACAGTCGCTGTTGCCATACATCCCCTCACTGTACTCGTCACTGTGCTTTTCCATTCCGGTCAAAAACCAGGTGACCGGCTCCATAAAGGCATCATAGTTCATGACAGTATCCCACTGGTCACCCTGGAGCCAGGATTTTGCCTCACCATAGTGCTCGGCCAGAATAATAGCCTCCGGATTGGCTTCTTTCACATTCTTTCTGAAATCCCGCCAGAACTGGTGATTATATTCATTGCTGTGTCCCAGATCCGCTGCCACATCCAGACGCCAACCGTCCACATTATAGGGCGGTGATACCCACTTCCTGGCAATCTTCATAATATATTCATACAGCATGGGGGAATCCTCGTAGTTCAGCTTAGGCAGTGTATCATGCCCCCACCAGCCGTCATAAAACTGGTTATACGGCCAGTCAAATTCATTGTGGAAACGGAAAAACGTGCGGTAGGGACTATCCCCTGTAATGTACGCGCCCTTCTCGTATCCCTCCTGGTGCTCATATATCCGCTCCCTGTCAAGCCATTTGTTGAAGGAACCACAGTGATTGAACACGCCGTCCAGAATCACCTTCATACCTCTTTTGTGCACTTCCTCCACAAATCTGGCAAAAAATTCATTGCTGGCCTCCAGGTTCTCATAATCAGTCACTCTTTTAATGTATTTGGAGGCATGGGAATTATCCTTGTCGCCCCAGTTCAGGGCATCCCCGCCGTCACTGACGATCTTCCCGTAATGGGGATCAATATAGTCATAGTCCTGGCTGTCGTACTTATGGTTGGAGGGGGAGACAAAGATAGGATTAAAATAAATCACATCTACCCCCAGCCCCTGCAGATAGTCCAGCTTATCCCAGACCCCCTGCAGATCACCGCCGTAGAAATCCCGCACATCCATGGACTGCGGCCAGCGGTACCAGTCCTCCACTCTCTGTACATGTTCGTCAATATAGCAGTATTCTCCTGTCACCACATCATTGGCCGTATCGCCATTGCAGAAGCGGTCCACAAATATCTGGTACATCACCGCGCCTTTTGCCCATTCCGGAGTCTTAAAGCCCGGCACAATGCCAAAGGAATAATGCGGGTCTATCTCCCGCACCACGCCCATCCTGTTGTAATAACAGTTCAGTTTGCCTGTATATATCTCAAAATAATACCTGACTGTCTCAGTGCCCAGGGAAATGTTGGCTTCATAATAGTCAAATCCGTCCTTGGAATCAGCCAGGTCCATTACTTTTTTCTTATCCTCGTATACCAGATAGACCAGATCCACATTGTTTTTCTTTGTGCGGATCCTTACATTTACAACGTCTCCCGGTTCCGGTTCAAAAGGTGTCCTGTAATTTTCTGTCTCATCACTGAACACCGCACGTTTATTGAAAGCAGGACGCATGTTCGTCACATACTCCTGAATTTTCTGTGCATTCTTCATATATTCGTAATTCATAATGCATCCTCTCCATCATTCAGTCGAAAAAGTTGCCGGTCATGGGTCTACTTTCCCATCTTTCATCTATTTTATCCCACTCTTACTGCATATACAACCATTTTTTGAAAACAGACACTTTTATACAAAAAATGACAACTTTTGTATAAATTCCCACAGGAACAAAATATATCCTTCAGAAAAGCCCCGAAACAGCCGGTGTCCTCAGAAAAGTAAAAGAGACAGTCTTACGACTGCCTCTTTTGGAGAAGGTATTTCTTCTTATGGGGTGTAGCAAAAACTATATAATGTATTGGGGGGTTTTTACAGTTATTATAATACCATGCAGCACGGAAAAAGTGTGCACAATCTTAAATAAATTTTTAACGATTTTTTGACCAATTTTACACGCATCAAAAATCGGCATTTCCCATTCTTTCGGAAATCTGTACAAAACCCGCCGCAAAACCTACATTTTAGCTTTCTGCCACCGCATTTTCCTGAAATAACGCCTCGAACTCTTCCCGTCCGATTTTTTCCTTTTCCAACAGCAGCTCCACACATTTGTGAAGAACATCCATATGTGCACTGATCAATTCTTTTGCCTTGCCGTAAGACTCGTCGATGATCCGTTTTACTTCACTGTCGATCAGAGCCGCTGTCTGCTCACCATAATTTCTGGCGTGGGCCAAATCCCGGCCGATAAACACTTCATCTTCATCGGAACCGTAATTGATAAGCCCTACTTTATCCGACATACCAAACTGTGTGACCATGGAGCGGGCAAGCTGTGTCGCCTGCTTGATATCCTGGGAGGCACCTGTTGTCACATCCCCGAATATAAGCTCTTCCGCCACACGTCCGCCCAGGTCCACAATGATGTTCTCCAGCATTTTATTCTTGCTGTTGAACATTTCGTCCTGCTCCGGCAGAGGCATGGTATAACCTGCAGCTCCCATTCCGGTAGGGATAATGGATATGGTATGCACAGGGCCCATCTCCGGCAGCACATGGAACAGGATCGCATGGCCTGCTTCGTGGTACGCGGTAATCTTCTTTTCCTTTTCGGAAATCACGCGGCTCTTCTTCTCCGCTCCGATTCCCGTCTTGATGAATGCCTGGCGGATATCCTTCTGGGTCAGAAAATATCTGCCGTCCCTGGCAGTGATAATCGCTGCCTCATTCATCAGGTTCTCCAGGTCAGCACCTGTAAAGCCCGCTGTAGTCCTGGCGATTTCTTTTAGATCCACGTCCTCGCCGAGGGGTTTCTTCCTGGCGTGAACCTGTAATATCTCTTCTCTTCCCTTCACATCAGGTCTTCCCACGCCCACCTTACGGTCAAAACGGCCGGGGCGCAGAATTGCCGGGTCAAGAATATCCACACGGTTGGTAGCTGACATTACGATGATGCCCTCATTGACACCGAAGCCGTCCATCTCCACCAAAAGCTGGTTCAGGGTCTGCTCCCTCTCGTCATGGCCGCCGCCCATGCCGGTTCCCCTTCTTCTGGCAACCGCATCGATCTCGTCGATAAATATAATACAGGGCGCGTTCTTCTTGCCTTCCTCAAACAGATCCCTCACACGGGAGGCACCCACACCTACGAACATTTCCACAAAGTCGGAACCGGAAATGGAGAAGAACGGAACGCCCGCCTCTCCTGCCACGGCTTTTGCAAGAAGAGTCTTACCTGTTCCCGGAGGGCCTACAAGCAGCACTCCTTTCGGAATCCTGGCACCTACTTTTACATATTTCTGAGGACTTTTCAGGAAATCCACAATCTCCTGCAGCTCCTCCTTCTCCTCCTGAAGACCCGCCACATCTTTGAATGTAACGCTCTTTTCGCTGTCCACCGTCATCTTGGCGCGGCTCTTGCCGAAATTCATCATCTTGGCATTGCTGCCGCCTGACATCTGCCGGCTCATAAGATTGAACACAAAAATGACCATGATACCCACTAAGATAAGAGGCAGGATGGAAGACATAAAAGTATTGTCTCCGGGTACGTCCCCCACTTTTGGTTTCACACCCTTTTCCTCCAGGAAATCACTTAATTTCTGCACATCTGTTGTGTTGAACTGTTCCTGGTCCCCGCTTTTCAACTCCACACTGACTTTGCCGTAGGGACTTACTTTTTCGGGATGGATATACACTTCCACAACCTGATCATTCTCAACTGCGACTTTGAATTCTGCCTCGCTGTACTCGTTATTCACTGTAAGCTGCCGGCTGAAGAGCCAGTATCCCCCTATGACCAGTACAACGATCAAGAGGACGCTGGGCAGCCAGCTTTTTGCCTGTCTGTTCACGTCATGTTCTCCTTTCACCTTATATCACTATAATTCCACCACACCAATATAAGGCAGGTTTCTGTATTTCTGTGCATAATCCAGCCCATATCCCACTACAAATTCGTCCGGAATATTAAAGCAGACATAATCCACTTTCACGTCCTTCACTCTGCGCTCCGGCTTGTCAAGAAGTGTACAGAGGCGGAGGCTGCTGGGCTTCCTCTGCTTCAGCACCTCTATGAGATAGCTCAGTGTCCTGCCGGAATCAATAATATCCTCCACGATCAGGACATCCTTGCCCTCTATACTCTCATCCAGATCCTTTACGATCCTGACCACACCACTGGAGCTGGTGTCATTCCCATAGCTGGATACTGACATAAAATCAAGGCTCACCGGAACATTGATCCTCTTTGCCAGCTCACAGGTAAAAAACACGCCGCCCTTGAGCACACAGATCAAATGTACCTGCCTGCCCTCATAATCCCTGCTTATCTGCTCTCCGATCTCACGGATCTTTCTGTCCACATCCTCTTCGCTGATCAGCTGTCTGATTGTCTCACTCATCTTCCATTTCTCCTTTGACCTGTACTTCGATTACTGTTTTTGTCTGCTCGGTAATTTTGTAATATTCACTGATACGGTACCCCACTACCCATACGATGTGGGAACCGTCCGCCAGCAGGGTCAGGTTCTCCCGCTCCTGCCTTGGAATCTTGCAGTCTATAAGATAATCTTTTAATTTTTTTCTTCCTCCCGCCGGGGTGACAGTCAGATAATCTCCGGGCTGCCGTTTTCTCACGGTGAGGTTTCCTTTTATTTTATCATAATCGAACCATTTCGTATACTTTTTTTCAGGAATTTGCTGGTTTTCCCGGGAAAAAACATGGAATTCCAATTCTTTTTCGGGAATTTCCCGTTCTGCGTTTTTATAAAACAGAAGATTGCCGTAGGACTGCTGTACCGTGATGCCATGTGCCAGGGATTTCTGCCTCCCTGTCCTGTGCCCCAGCAGCTCAAGGGCCTCCTCCACATGGACGGAGGTGATGTCTTTTTCCCCTCCCGCCAGATATGCCAGCACGCGCTTTACCACGTAAGCCTGCATGACAGGGTGTTCACCGGAGATCTCCTTTGAAAGGATGATCCCGCCCTCTTTTTCCCCGGCATACCTACTATAAAGCATATCCGCCTGCTGCCCAAGATATTCCTCCACAGATAGAAAAGTTTGCGCGGCCCTGGCAATGTGCTGCGCGGCGCGGGGATTAATTTCCTCAAGCTGCGGCAGGACTTTTTGACGGATTTTATTTCTGGTGTAGGACAGCTCCCGGTTGGTGCTGTCCTCCATCCACGCAATGCCTCTTTTTGTCAGCCATTTTTCGATGCCGCACCTTCCCACACACAAAAGGGGACGGATATAGACTCCGTCCCCCATCCGGCGCACAGGATGGATTCCCGCCAGGCCCGCGGCTCCGCTTCCCCTTGCCAGGTTGTGAAGGACCGTTTCTGCCAGGTCATCCCGGTGGTGGGCAAGTGCCGTGCTTTTCGCGCCTGTCTTTTTACAAGCATCGCCAAACGCCTGCTGGCGCACAGCCCGTCCTGCCTCCTCCACCGTCATATGTCTCTCGGCGGCAATCCGCTCCACATCATAGGAATACACTCTGCAGGGTACGGACAGCTCCCTGCACAGCCTGACCACGTACTCCTCATCCCGCTTTGCCTCACTGCCGCGAAGCTGATGGTTTACATGTACTGCCTGTACGGAAAACGGCACCTTTTTCTGATACTCCCATAACAAAAACAACAGGCACACCGAATCTGCCCCGCCGGATACCCCGGCGATCACCCGGTCGCCCGCTTCTATCATTCTGTACTGTTCTATATAAGAAAATACCTTTTCTTCCATATTTTTTCCTTGGTCCATTGGGTATTTCAGTCCTTTCTTACTCACTTTTTCCACAGGCCTGCTGCAAGCACTGTCATATCATCACTGGCTTTATACTCGCACTGGGCCAGTACCCGCTCCAGAATCCCTCTTCCCAGGTCCTGTGCTGCTTCTGCGTGGGTCTGCAGGATGATCTCTTTCATGGTATCCTCCGCATTCTCAGGCGGCAGGGCGTCCAGCACCCCGTCTGTCACCATGATGATAAAATCTCCCTCGTAGAGCTTCTTGCTGGTAGATTCATAATCCACCTGCTGGACCAGTCCCAGAGCCAGGCTTGTGGAGGAAATGGCTTCCACCCAGTGATCTCTCTTGATGAAGGTGGTGGCTGCGCCGGCTTTCAGGAAATGACACATTCCGGAGTACAGATCCACAATGGAAATATCCACCGTGGAGAATTTTCCTTCCCTGGTCTGCAGGTTCAGAACGGAATTGACCATTCTGGCTGCTGTCTCACCGGTAAACCCGGAATCCACAAACTGCTCCAGCATGTCCACCACGTTCTCACTCTCCCGGCAGGCCTCCAAGCCGGATCCCATGCCGTCGGACAGGCACATGAAAAACTGGCCGTTGTCCTCTGTTGTGCACATGTAATTGTCACCGGATATAGTCTCCCTCTCCTTTGTCACCTTCGCCACCCCGTACAGCATCTTGAAGTTCACTTCCTCCACAAAACGGATGACCGTGAACTCCCGGGTGATCAGGGTCTTGCCCTCCACCTTGGGGGTCATTCTGCTGCCGCTCATTTTCGAGAGCACTGCCCCGGCCTCCGAGGCGGAGATACAGGCCTGTCCCTTTGCCCGCAGCTCGCAGAAATACTGCAGCTTACCGTCCGGCTGCTCCAGCATCCAGACATTTCTCAAAAGTATATGCTTCTTTTTCAGTCTCTTGGCAAATTCCTCCCGGAACACAGGGTCCGTCTGAACAATGTCGAACAAATCCCTGGACAGCACCTTCATAAGCTGTGCCATCTCTCCCAACTGTTCTGCAACCGCAATCCGGTTTTCCAAAAGTTTATTATTCCACATCAGATTCTGTCGTTCTCTCTCCATTAACCTCTGCATTTCCTGCGTAAGCTTGCCCTGGTTGATGCAGACCCCTGTGAGCTCCGTCTTCGCCACCCTGAGTTTCTCCTCGTCCCCTTCCTCCATAACACGGAAAAGGCTGTAGACTCTCTGGTATGACTGCACGGAATGCTGCTTCCAGCAGATATGGTTTGCCGGGCATGTCTTACACTGTCTCTCTCTAAGTTGTTCCACCAGTTCTTCCAGTTCCCCGCCTGATAAGTAATCTTTACGGTATGGCATGCCGTAAAAGCTGTCTGCAAGTTTCTGGAAAGAACGTGCATAGCGCTGCATTTTCTCTTTCTGTGGATGCTGGTCGTACACCAAAGTGGCTGCACTTTTTTTCATGTCTGAAAAAATAGTTTTTGCCATGTCCCGCAGTATCAACAGGGCGCTGACCACGAGCATGGCAATGATCCATTCCTGCATCTGGTATTACCTCCCCTGAATAAGCAATCGCTATCAAAGGTGTATTATAGATGCTTTTGGCTTCAATCTTTGTCAAAAACACGCTGCAGAAGTGAAAAACTTTTAGACAAAATCCGTTCCTTATTCTTCCTCTTTAAAGATAATCTGATTTCCTTCCACAAGACCCAGTTTGTCCCTGGCCACTTCCTTGGCGTATTCATCTGTCTGCATGTACTTTTTCAGTTCATCAATCTCTTTCGTCCGAGCTTCCTCGTCTTTTATTTTAGCGCTCACTTCGCTCTTTTTCGTCTCGTACTGTGCTACTTTTCCTTCTAATCTGCTGCTTTCTGCCATTAAACCTATAAATAAAACACCTACAACAAACGTCACGCTAACCATGGCGATCTTGTTCTGCAGGCTTTTTTTCTTTTTTCTTCTCATTCTGATTCTTCCTGACTTTTCGTATCGACTTTTGTTTGGATAAGGAAATTTTAACCCCTGACAGCCAAAATTTCAACCTTTTTCTCAGATAGTACAGTGGTTTCAGCGGTATTTTTAATAAACACTTAATCTTTGACAAAAAAGCGGAAAGATACTTCACCAGAAAACCGCTCAGGCCCCAATGATAGATCAGCGCGCCAAGACATATGCCCGCCAGAGCATATACCCGTATGATCCCATCATTTTCCAGATAAATGACGGAGAAAAGAAAAACGCCTGCCACGCACCAGTATAGCAGGTCCTCCAGGCTAACAAATAAATCATTGTGGGATATGACATTCCGGAAAATACGGAGTATATCGTAAGCTGCCGCAAGCAGGACTCCGGCCAGAAAGGTCCTGCAGAAAAACAGCAGCTCCTGCTGCATATATCCGCTCATATTACTTAAAGAGCCTCTTTAACATGCCGTCTCCGCCCTTGGACTTCAGAACCGTCCCCTGGCTGTAGACAAGACTGTCCACCTGGCCTGCTATGTCCACCTCCTGTTTATCCAGATCGAGACGGGTCACATGGAGTTCAGACCCTTTTATAGTCAGCATGCCGGCATTTGTGATCAGACTGATCTCCCCGTCATCAAAAGCCACCACATCTTTTACTCCGGATATGCTTCCCGTCTCCCTGTCAGTCATCTGGAGCTTATGTCCGGTCTTCACCTGCTTCTCTTCCAAAATAACAAATCCCCCATATATCTCTCTTAAAAGATTATATGGGGGGTTCAAAAACAATATACCTTTTCCATTCACATTCGGTAATTTCACAGAATGCGGCCGTGCCTAAAGATAGCGGAACAGTTCACTGGCCGCCTCTTTTTTCACAGTCTCCTGTACGTCCAGTATTTCCACACGCACATTCTTGCTGCCGAACTGAATCTCCAGGATATCACCGGCCTTCACCTGAGCGGATGCCTTGGCGGGCTTGTCATTGATCAGGACACGCCCTGCATCGCAGGCCTCATTTGCAACGGTTCTGCGTTTTATCAGGCGGGATACCTTTAAATACTTGTCAAGTCTCATTTTTCTCTTATTCGTTCACAGCGTCTTTTAAAGCTTTGCCTGCTTTGAATTTCGGAGATTTGGAAGCTGCGATTGTCATAGTCTCGCCAGTCTGAGGATTTCTTCCCTCTCTTGCAGCTCTCTCGGATACTTCAAATGTACCAAAGCCGACTAACTGAACTTTTTCACCTTTCTTCATCTCAGCAGTTACAACATCGATAAATGCTTTTAAAGCTGCCTCTGCGTCTTTTTTGGATAATTCTGTTGCTTCAGCCATAGCTGCAACTAATTCTGTTCTGTTCATGAGTATTTCCTCCTAAATGAATTCTCCCTTATTTCTCAATAAGTTTCATAGTCTCATAGGGCTTTTTACCACTTACCCGGTGAAAGCCTACTGTTATTTATACCTTTTTTCCCTGTGTTTGTCAAGCACATACATTACGCTTGCAGGGAATTTTTTTGAATCTTCGGGCAAATACCCCTTTTTACATCATTTTATCTATTAATTCCTTTACAGCCTGTCCAAGTGCAGCGGATTTCTCGTCTGCATCTGCCAGGGATGTGCCCTTGATTCCATAGTATAATTTGATCTTAGGCTCCGTGCCGGACGGACGAACGCATACCCATGCATCATCAGTCAGATCATAGTAAAGTACATTGGAGCTTGGAAGTCCGGTTGCCTTTACCTCTTTTGTCTCCATGTCCACAACGGTATCTGCCTTGTAGTCTCTTGCGGAGGTCACCTTGTACGCACCGATGGCGGACGGCGGGTTCTTTCTCAGGTTCTCCAGGATGGTCTGGATCTTCTCCAGGCCCTCAATTCCCTTCAGGGTGATGGACTGGATATCATCTTTGTAGTAGCCGTATTTGTCGTACATGGCGATCATGGCATCCCACAGTGTCATATTTTTTGTCTTGTAATATGCGGCAGCCTCACAAAGAGCCATAGTTGCCACAATGGCATCTTTATCCCTTGCGTGGGTACCGATGAGGCAGCCGTAGCTCTCCTCAAATCCGAACAGATAGGTACCTTTTCCTGATGTCTCAAATCCCAGGATCTGCTGGCCTATGTATTTGAATCCTGTCAGCACTTCAATGAAGCGGATGCCGTAATGTCTGGCAATGGCTCCTGCCATATTGGTGGTAACAATGGTGGATACCATGGCACCGTCCCCCGGCAGTCCTCCGTTCATTTCTTTTCTCTGGCCGATCTCATAGTCAGCCAGCAGGCAGCCTGACATATTGCCGGTAAGGGTATGGTATTCCCCTGTCTTACTGTCTTTTACACGGACACCCAGACGGTCAGCATCCGGGTCAGTGGCAAGCACCAGATCTGCATCCACCTCTTTGGCAAGCTTTAAGCCCAGGTCAAAGGCCTCATCTGCTTCAGGGTTTGGATAGCTGACTGTAGGAAATTCACCATCCGGCAGCTCCTGCTCTTTTACTACATATACATTTTCAAATCCCAGCTCTTTTAACACGCGTCTTGCAGGAATATTTCCTGTGCCGTGCAGAGGGCTGTACACGATTTTCAGTTCTTTTGCCATGGCTTTGATGGCATCCATGTGGATCACCTGGCTTTTCAGCTCTTCCATATAAGCGTCATCCACTTCCTGTCCGATCACCTGGTACAGGCCGGCTGCCTTTGCTGCCTCCTCGTCCATGGTCTTAACAGCGGCAAAGTCTGTGACTTTTTTTACCTCGTCCATGATTCCTGAATCATGAGGCGGTGTGATCTGGGCTCCGTCCTCCCAGTAAACCTTGTATCCGTTGTACTCCGGCGGGTTATGGCTGGCTGTGATATTGATTCCGGCAATACATCCAAGCTTTCTCACTGCAAAGGAAAGCTCCGGTGTGGGGCGCAGGGAATCGAAAATATAGGCTTTTACACCGTTGGCAGCCAGGCACAGCGCTGCTTCTTTGGCAAATTCCGGGGACATGCGGCGGGAGTCATGGGCAATCGCCACGCCCTTGGCCTGACCGTTCACTGCTGCTATGTAATTTGCCAGACCCTGTGTGGTCTTTCTCACTGTGTAGATGTTCATGCGGTTAACACCGGCACCGATCACACCTCGAAGACCTGCGGTACCAAATTCCAGCTCTTTATAAAAGCGTTCTTTCACTTCATTTTCATCATTTTCAATTGCTTTCAACTCTTTTTTGGTATCTTCATCAAAATACGGGTTGGAGAGCCATTCCTCATAAAGCTTTTTGTAGTCCATATTCTACTACCTCCCTGTGCAACGTTGATTTATAGCGGACGTCCTCGGCACCAACTCCTCTATGGCCTGCCGGACCGCTCCTTTATGGGTCATCACAGCCCGCAGCCTGCGTATTGAGCGCTGCGGACAGTAACTATGGAATACATTATACACTATCACCGATGAAAATTCAAACATTGCACAGGGGTTTTCAGAAACTTTATACCGAAATATTTTCGACAAAGTTCATCCAATTATCATGCTGGGCTATGAGTTTCTCCAGTTTTTCCAGGTTTTTCTCGGAAATCCATGCTTTGCTGTGGGAATAGTAGTAGTTTGCCAGCTTCCAGAATTTCTCCGGATAGGCAAAACGGATGCGCAGGTTCTCTAACTCCTGCACATTCATAGGCTTCTCCTCATGATAGGCCAGAAGCATCTGCCGCCCCATCTCCAGGTCCCAGTTATGCTTTTCCAATATTTTGCGCATGAACTGGTAGAGATCCTCCATCTGGACATCATAATGCCACCGGTCAAAGTTGATGACAGCCGTATTCTGGGCAAGCATCAGCACATTGTGCTGGTTGTATTCCCCGTGGCATACATCCCCTGTCTCCAGGGACCGGCACCGCAGATCCTCATAATCAGAGCAGTTAAGCCTCCTCTGGGCCTCCTCCGCATGCCACAGATAACAGGCAATGCTGTCCAGATACCTGAGCTCAAAATCATTTTTCCGCCGTTTCTGGCAGACAAATTTACGGATCTTCCGCAGCTCCCTGTTTTTCCTTTCATATTCCATGAGAAGCGGTTCCTTGACATAGTGTGTCTGGACCGGCATTTTCATTGTTTTATGTAGACTCGCCAGGGCTGTTACGCTGCGTTTAATGTCTTTCATAGACTGGGTGTCACATTCTCTTCCTTCGTACCACCGCTTTACCACATAGGGTATGTTGTCTTTGTCGGCTGAGACGTATGCGCCTTCCTGGTTAGGAAGGAGTGAATCCACGCTGATCTGATTCCGGGTGCTTACAATCTCCAGAAGCTTAGCCTGATAACCAAGCTTTCTGGGTGAGCCGTTATATTCACGGATTTGAACCAGACCGGCCTGGGTGTCGCAGATGAGTGCACCTCTTCCGCGGTATGTGGATTTTGCTTCCAGTCCGTATTGCTCCAGTACGCTGAGACCCCTATCATACACTTCCTTGTCCCCCTTTACTTTGTGTCCTCTCTATTTTATGCAGGAGATTAGAAACGTAGAAGGCGAAAATATATGCAGGCGGACGACAGCAGGCGGGGAGGGCGGGGGGAAGGCAGGGCGGCTCCGCCTGCTGTCTGATTATAGGAGTGCTGCGGTTGGCTTTCGGCTTGCCTGTTGATATGAGCACTGCGGTTGTCGGTCTCCTTATCCGCTCTTTTAATAGCTGCGGATGGAAATAGTTCACCCATAAGCTCACCCATAACCAAAAACCGTTGACACTACGATCATTACTCGCAGTATCAACGGTTTTTTACTTTTCCCCTATACGAATTGTTTCTATAACAATATACAGCTCCAAAAAATCACTTCCGCTATCCCAACGCATTTCCCGATGCCAACACCTTCCCTCACCTAAAAACTCCTCACGGTGAGGACTTTTCCCTCACAACTATCCGGTCTTCACTGTCAGCCCGAACAGCCGGTGTGGTGTGAGGGCAGGGGAGGCGGGGATACAGGCTGGCGAGTGTCCAGCGAAGAGAGCCGAAGATCCACTTGCCCCAGTTACTTAATGAAGAGGCCATTGCCGATGAATTTAGTAAATGGGAGCA
>ERZ507075.205-NODE-205-length-44070-cov-4.96649_pt1 | contig 44070 bp, 44 predicted proteins | sample MGYA00512863_ERZ507075 | MGnify/ENA metagenome assembly ERZ507075 | reverse complement strand
GTAGAGCAGTAGACTCTTAATCTATTTGTCCAGGGTTCGAGTCCCTGAAGGCGCACGAAAAAGTTCCGATTTTGCAGACTGAGAGTTGCGGGGTTGGGGCTTTTATTTCGATTTAAAGATAAATGCCGGCAGCGTTATGGAGAATTGCAAAACGTGCCGGCTGTTTTTATGCAATAGGATAGTTGTCCTGTTACAAAAAAGCCCTTCGGGCAGGAAGCGGGACTCTTATTTTCAAAAATCAGCTGCTTTCCCTCTCCACCAGCGATGCAGAGAATACCAGATGCTGCACGCTCGGTTTATTATCGGAAGGCGCTTCAATCTCATCGATGACCATATGTGTCGCTTTTTCGCCCATCTCGTGGGCGGGAATCTCCAGCGATGTCATGGTCGTCTCTAAGAGTCCGCCAATGGAGTGACCGGTTAGGCTTACCAGCCGGATCTGCTCCGGAACGCGGATTTTTCTGTCTTTTAAGGCACGGATCGCCGCCATCCCCTGAATATCCACGGCCGCCATGATGGCGTCCAGATCCGGATTCTGATTCAGAAGATCTTCTGTACACTGATACCCGTATTCAAAATTGTTGCCCGGCATCGGAGAGGTGGCGCAGGTTTCTGTCAGCCCCAGCTCTTCCATGGCCCGGTGATAGCCGTTATAGCGCTCCCGGTAGGGCGCAAGGCTTGTGGTGCCGTTGATCAGGCCGATTTCCCGGCAGCCCCTGGAATAGAGGTATCTGACGGTGTCGTAGCCGCAGGCGTCGTAATCGGCAATGACGCTGCTGATGCTGCCTTCCTGCTTCCGGACGATCTGGGTCACCGCAATGCCTCCGGCGTGGATATCCCGCAGGAGGTGGCCGTTACGCCCTGTACCGGCTATGATAATGCCATCCACGAAACCATTGCGCAGGCGGTTTAAACACTCTTTCTCGATGACCGGGTCATCCTCCGTGTGACAGATGAGCGTCGCATATCCCAGCTTTCGGGATTCCGATTCGATACTCTGGGTAATATCGGCGAACAGCGTCAAATGAAGACGGGGAACGACGACACCGATGGTATGGCGTTTTCCCTGACGCAGTCCCTGGGCAAGAACGTTGGGCTGATAGCTTAATTCCTTCACGGCTGCGAAAATTCGGGCCTTTGTATCCGGATGGACATAGGAAGTATTGTTCAGCGCCCGGGAAACCGTGCTTACATCGACACATGCCAGTCTTGCAACATCTTTTAAAGTAGCCATATGATCAATCCTTTTCCATTTATTTTTGCAGAACATTATATACAATCGTTTGCCTATAATAACAATATAGTACAGATTAAAGCGGATTACAAGCAAAATGCAGGAGAAATACGAAAGAATTACGGGGGAAGATCGAAACCTTCTTTTCTTAAGCGTAACACGTTTCAATTTATTAAAATGACGGTAATATTGCACAAAAACTATGGATATAAACAAAATATACTATACTTTATGCAAATATTTGTAGGCTGTATGCAATAAATTGCAGGTCGGGCCATATCTATTGACCGCCGCATTGCGGTATGGTATAAAGGAGCTACAGACATACAAACGATTGCATAAACGAAGCTGAAACACCAGCGCGCGATGGTGAAGTAGATTTCGGGGCAGACCGCTGTGTCAGATGACATTCAAATTGAATAAACAGATTGGAAAAACAGATTAAGTAAGGCAGATTGAATCAAACAGATCAGGCTTATAAAATAAGAAGGAGATTAAAATTATGGCAAAAGTAAAAAATTTTAAAACAGTTTTCCCGGCAGTATCCGTACCTTTAAATGACGACTATACAATCAATGAACCGGAGTTCCGTGCTTACCTCCGTTGGATGAAGACTTTCTATAATAAGGGAATCCAGGGACTGGTGTGCAACGGCCATACAGGTGAGATCACAGGGCTTTCCCGTGCGGAGCGGAAGCGTGTGGTTGAAATCTGCAGCGAGGAATGCGGCGATATTATGACGATCATCTCCGGAATCAACTGCGAGAACACCATAGAATCCATTGAGATGGCAAAGGAAGCAAAGGAAGCCGGAGCGGACGGAATCCTGCTGATGCCTCCTCACATGTGGCTGCGCTTTGGCATGCATGCGGACGCACCGTTTGAGTATGTGAAGGACGTGGCAGAGGGCGCGGATATCGATATCATCATTCACCTCTATCCGGCCACCAGCAAGGCGTTTTATCCGGTTGAGACACTGATTAAAATGTGTAAAGAAATCGACCACGTAAAATGTATCAAGATGGGAACCCGTGTCACCTCCATCTATGAGCATGACGTTCGCCTCCTTCGTCAGGAGTGCCCGGATATCTCTCTGATTACATGCCATGATGAGACACTCTGTGTCAGCTGGTTCCCGGGAATGGACGGCGCCTTAATCGGCTTTGCAGGCTGTGTACCGGAGATCATCTGCCCGGCCCGCGAGGTATTCGCCAATCCGGAAAAGCACACATTAAAAGAGGCCCAGGACTGGTCAGACCGGATCTATCACATTTCACAGGCTATTTACGGCGGCGGCCAGCCATCCGGCGAGGCCCATGCACGGCTGAAAGAGGCTCTCGTACAGCGCGGCATATTCTCCAGCGGCTTAATGCGTAAGCCTGTGCTTCCCCTGAACCAGGAAGAGAAGGACTGGATCGCGCTGGGACTTAAGAACAGCGGCATGGAAAAAGTGGACATGAGCCAGTTTCAGTAATCAATAATGAAATCCAGTAATGAAATCCAGTAATAAAATCCAAATGTAAAATCAGAGAATCGAAAGGATTATAAAAAGGCGGTGCCGGAGGCAGCCGACACCGCCTTTTATCAGGAGAGGTGAGAATATGGGGGAAGAATTTGACCAGACAAAAGTCAAAAAAGCATCAATTCTGGAACTGTTAAAACGTATTGGTCCGGGTATTATTCTGGCGGGGGTCGTAATCGGACCCGGAAACATAACGACATCTGCAATGCTGGGCTCCAACTATGGGTATTCCATGATATGGCTGGTGATTCCCATTGCATTTATGGGAATCACATTTATGCTCACGACATATCGGCTCTCTATGCTTACGGGAATGCCGGTGATCCATGCAATACGGCATTATTATGGAAAGGGGGCGGCAGTGATTGTTGGCATGGCCACATTTTTCTCGTGCCTGTTCTTTACCATGGGGAATATCACAGGATCGGGAGCCGGTATGAACCTCATCTTCGGAATGAACTGGAAGTTGGGCTCTCTTATAATGATAGCTATTATTCTGGTGTGTTATTTTACCAAAGGGGTTTATTCCAAGGTGGAAAAACTGATCACGCTGTGTATTCTGGGAATGATCATCTGCTTTTATGCCACGCTTGCGGCCACGGGCGGACCGGCATGGGGAGAGCTTGGCAGGGGGCTCACCCACTGGAAGATCGCGGATGGCAGCCTTACTACGGCGCTGGCCTACATAAGCACCAATGCGGCCATCACAGCGGGCATTTACGGAACGTATCTGGGCGTTGAAAAGAAGTGGAAAAAAGAAGATTTGTTCAACGGAATCATGCTTGCTGACGCCATCGCCCATGTGGCCGCTGTCATCCTGATATCAGGGGCGATAGTTTTAGTCGGTGCGATAGTACTGCATCCGACAGGAACAGCAATTAAGGCTCCGGCCCAGCTGGGCGATCTGCTGATTCCATTTTTAGGCAAAGCCGCGCCGGTCGTTATGGGCATTGCGCTGCTTGCAGCAGGGTTTTCCTCACTGCTTGGAAATACACAGCGTGGTATGGTGCTGCTTGCCGCCGGAATCGATAAGCCGGTGGGGCTGGAGACGAAGTTTATCCGCTGGGGCTGCCTTCTTTGCATCGCTTTTGCGGCAGTCGTCTGTTACAGCTACGGCGGTTCCCCCACTCAGCTGATCTTCATTGCCAATATTGCAACTGCGATCGCTACGCCGTTTGGCGGATTCTTCGTCTGCCGGCTGATCTTCCGCAAAGACGTTAATGCCGGATTAAAGACTCCGCGGGTACTTCAGATCTGTATGGTGATCAGCTACGCCTTCGCCCTGATCATGACAGGCTCCGCTCTCTGGAAGATGTTCTTTCTGTAATCGTGAGAGGCAGCCTGTGGGCTGACGGGAATCTATAATAGAAAACCAGGGCAGAAAAAACAATTCTTGTTTCAGGAAAATTGTTTTCTCTGCCCTGGTTTTTTAGGTACCCAGCAGCATTAACATGACCGTAACGACAAACTCCTTTTCGTTCGGGGTGACCTTCATCTCTCCGTCGTACTTTTCCACCGTCGTGCGAACGTTGGAGAGTCCGATTCCACAGAAATGCTGGCCTTTTTTAACACTTTCATACTGGTTTTCCTTCAGGATGTACTGGCCGTTATAAGAGTTTGTGACCTTAATAATAAGAAAGGACTTCTTAAACAGGATTTCCACGTCAATGAAGCGGTCCTTCGTGTCTCCCTCCATGCGGCAGCAGGCTTCCTGGGCGTTGTCCAGTAAGTTTCCCAGAATAATGCATAAGTCCACGTTGTCAATCGGTAAGTCAGGCGGAACCATGACATTTACTGTCATGCGGATGTTGTTCAGGGAGGCCCGTTCTTTGGCATCGTTCAGCAGGATGCTGATCAAATTGTTCCCAATGTTGACCGTGGAAGACAGGTGTCTGGAATCGGTGTAAATCTCGTCGATGTAATGAAGCGCATCCTGATACTGCTCCAGTTCGATGAAGGATGCGATGCAGTGCAGATGGTTTTTCAGATCGTGGCGCATGGCCGCGACCTCGTGCTGGGACTTTTCCACACTCTTGTAATAATCTTTCTGATGCTCCAGAAGCTTGGACGCCATCAGACTCCGCTCACTTGCCTCGTCGATCATCTCGGTCTTGTCGATCAGATAGAACAGCGCGAAGGACGTACACATGAGAATCCCGGATTCCGATAAATAAAACGGCGCGGTCTGGTTGATGGTCCGCAGATAAAACTGATGTATGACGATAAAGAGGATTCCGGCCGGCGCTAAGTAGGTGATGGCGGAATACAGGTTGTATTTATTGTGGCGGCGCATGCTTCGGAAGTAGATGAACAGCCAGGTAAACAGGATAAATACGACGCAGGCCGCAATCTGTGACAGTGGGCTCTGAATCAGATTGGAAGGGACCGACGGCAGATCCGCGTGCTTTAGCGCCATGAAAAATGTGGAACAGGCCAGCTTGCATGAGTAATGCAGGGTGACAAAGAGGTACGTCACGAGGATCTTAATCTGAAGCGCATCCGCGAAAAAGAGGCAGGCCAGCAGAAGCGTAAACAAAAGATAGTAGGTCCACGCGGAAAACAGCGGCCAGCGGCCGGCATACGTGACAAGCTGAAAAACGAAATACGAAAAAAGCCCCAGGTAATAGTATTTATTGGGGCGGGAGTTGCGCCTTAAGAAGGCGCGGTACATCTGAAACAGAATCAGTGTCTCGGCACATGACAGAATCGTGTCTAGCAGCAGCTGGTAATAGACCGTCATATGATCTGCTCCTCCATATAATCTAAAAATTTCTGATTTACTTCTCTGTGGCGGTGGCGGCTTAAGGGAATCACCTCTCCGTTATCCAGCGTTACGGAATCCTTAAAAATGTTGTGAACGTGCTTCAGGTTCACGATAAAGCTCTTATGGACCCTGAGAAAGCCATGGCCTTCCGTCTGCTCCTCGACGGCACTGATCCGTCCGGTAAAGGTATAGTCGCCCTGTCTGGAGGAGATGTGGATAGACCGGATATCCGATTCAAAATAGAAGATATCTTCCATGGATATGACGGTAGTCCCGCTCTTGCTGGGAAAACGGTAATAAGCCCCCCTCTTTTTATCGATGGAGGCGAATATATTCTTTGTAATTTTCTGAAATTCCGGCTTTGATACCGGCTTGACGATGTAACGGGCCGCATTAATCTTATAGCCCTCGATGGCGTATTCCACAGTTGCCGTCACGATGAGAATGGCCACATTCTGATCCACTTTCCGTATCTTCAGGGCAGTTTCGATCCCATTTAACCGGTCCATCATCATATCGAGGATGATTAAGTCGAACTGTCCTTCCTTTTTATATGCCTGCGCCAGCTCTACTCCGTCGTGGAAGGAGGACAGCTCCAGCGGATAGTGAAATTCAGGTTCTGTCAGATAATCCGTTATTAACTGCAAGTCTGCCGGATTGTCATCACATATTGCAACTTTATACATAAGGCTTCCCCTTTCCGAATCCATCCGCCGATGCGGACAGATTAAAAATAGCTAAATCAGGTGCCGTTTCTGACATGAAAAATGTCTTTTCTGCACAGATAATTGACTATAAAATCATAAGAGTTAAAATGGCATTTGTCAAGTGACACATATACCAAATAAAAGGGGGAATTAATTCTATGGCTGGTTCCAAACAGACAGCTCCGGAAGGAACGGGTATGCAGAAAACCCTATCCATCTGGAACTACTTCACAATAGGTTTCGGCGCGATCATCGGGACGGGCTGGGTGCTCTTGGTTGGTGACTGGATGATTATCGGCGGCGGTCCGATCGCTGCAATGATTGCATTTTTCATCGGCGCGTTATTTCTGCTTCCGATTGGCGCAGTGTTCGGGGAACTGACGGCGGCAATACCGATATCCGGAGGTATCGTCGAGTACGTGGACAGAACCTTCGGCAAAAACGTTTCATACATAACGGGCTGGTTCCTGGCACTTGGAAACGGAATCCTGTGTCCGTGGGAGGCAATCGCAATCTCCACACTGGTTTCTGATATGTTCGGCGATATGCTGCCGTTTCTTCGCTCCGTAAAGCTCTATACGATTATGGGGGCCGATGTGTATCTGTTCCCGACAATCATCGCTCTGGGCTTTGCGTGCTACGTAATCTTCTTAAACTTTAAGGGTGCGAGCTCCGCTGCCAAGCTGCAGGCGTTCTTAACAAAGGCGCTGCTGGGCGGCATGCTTCTGGCCATGGCTATATCCTTTGTAAAAGGCGGTCCGCACAATATTTTACCTGCTTTCGGACAGGTGGATGGTGCCGGTTCCTCTACGAGCGCAACAAACATGTTTGCCGGAATTGTATCCGTCCTTGTCATGACACCGTTCTTCTATGCGGGATTTGATACGATTCCGCAGCAGGCGGAGGAAGCGGCGGAAGGCCTTGACTGGAATAAATTCGGCAAGGTAATCAGCATGGCGCTTTTGGCTGCCGGCGGCTTCTATATGATCTGTATCTATTCCTTCGGAACCATTATTCCGTGGTCCGATTTTGTAAAGAGCTCCGTGCCGGCTCTGGCCTGCTTAAGAGACATCAACATGTTCCTGTATGTCATCATGCTGGTAATCGCAACCCTGGGGCCGATGGGACCGATGAACTCCTTCTATGGCGCCACCAGCCGAATCATGCTGGCCATGGGACGAAAGGGTCAGCTTCCGGAGAAATTTGCTGAAATTGATCCGAAAAGCGGCGCGCCGAAAATGGCCAACATACTTCTTGCATGCTTAACTATAGTCGGACCGTTCCTGGGCAAGAAAATGCTGGTCCCGCTGACCAATGTATCTGCGCTGGCATTTATTTTCTCCTGCACCATGGTGAGTTTCGCCTGTCTTCGTATGAGAACGACGGAACCGGATCTTCCAAGACCGTATAAAGTACCCGGCGGCAAGCTGGGAATCGGAGCCGCCTGTCTGGCCGGTTCCATCATTATTGCATTAATGGTTATCCCGATGAGCCCGGCGGCCTTAAAGCCGGTAGAATGGCTGATCGTAGCGGGCTGGCTGGTAGTTGGCCTCATCTTAAAAATGTTTTCACAGAAAAAATAATATATCTAAAAATTAAAGGAGGTTTTATCATGAAGAAAGAATTAAAAGATACCGCATTTGTCGGCGGACTGCTGATCGATGGTACCGGTGCAGAGCCAATTAAGGATTCCCTGGTTCTGGTAAAAGACGGAAAAGTCGCCTATGCGGGTGCTGGAAAAGAATTTGGTACGGAGTATGAAATCGTAGATGTTTCAGGAAAGACAATTATGCCTGGTTTAATTGATACACATCTGCATTTCTCCGGTAACTTAACGGATGATGACAGTGACTGGGTACTGGAGAGCGTTGAGCAGAAGGCAGTTGTAGCTGTTCAGCAGGCGCATGAATGTCTGGAGACAGGTCTTACCACCGTTGGTGAGATCGGACGCAACGGACTTGCAATCCGTGATATGGTGGAAGCCGGAATCATGGAAGGACCGCGTGTTGTCGGTACAGGACTTGGATTCTGCCGTACAGCAGGCCATGGCGATTCCCATAAGCTCTTAAAAGAGCATAACGATTTAGGCCATCCGTGGGCTGAGCGTATCGACGGACCGTGGGATTTAAGAAAAGCAGTGAGAAGAAGGCTGCGTGACAACCCGGACGCCATCAAGATCTGGGCAACCGGCGGCGGAATCTGGCGCTGGGATCAGAAGCTGGATCAGCATTACTGCATGGAGGAAATCCAGGCAGTTGTAGACGAATGCAATATGGTAGGAATCCCGGTATGGGCTCACTGTGAAGGCTTTGGCGGCGCATTAGACTGTGCAAAGGCCGGCGTTCATCTGATCATCCATGGCCAGGCTTTAAATGACGAGTGTCTCGATATCATGGCGGAAAAAGGCATCTACTTCTGCCCGACGATTCAGTTCTTACATGAGTGGTTCAAGACGTATCCGCCGACATACGTACCGGAAATCCATGACAAGTTCCCGGGCAAGGATGTGGTTGAAAAGGAACTTAACCGTGTTTACGCAAACCTTAGAAGAGCAAAAGACAAGGGTATCGGCTTAACCATCGGTTCCGACTCCTTCTGCTCCAGCCTGACACCATACGGCTATACCGCCATGGGCGAGATGTACTCCTTCGTAGAATGCGCAGGCATCAGCGAGATGGATACCATCGTTGCCGCTACCAAGGTAGGCGCTGAGATGCTGAAGGTTGCAGACGTAACGGGTACTCTGGAAGAAGGCAAGAGCGCTGATTTACTGGTTATCGACGGCAACCCGCTGGAGAATATCAGAAATATCTGCGTGGAGAACATGAAGGTTATCATGAAAGAAGGACGTTTCGTAAAACGCCACTAAATACAGAAACAGAGAGCCCGCAGATTACGGCGGCCGCGTGTGCGGCACCGTATTCTGCGGGCTTTTGCTGTTAGAGGGCTGCCCTGCCTTAAATTCTCTTCTCGATCCAGTGGACCGCATCTCCGATTACTTCATCCCGGCAGTATTCATTAAAGATCTCATGGAAGAGTCCGCCGTAAATTTTCATCTGTTTATCTTTGGACGGTGCCGCAGCAAAGAAATCATAAGTATCTTTTACACTTACAAGTCCGTCTTTTTCTCCGTGAAGCATGAGGACCGGATAGGTAAAGTCCTTGACAGCACCGTTAAACCAGTCGAGACCGCCGCAGATGGCGTAGCACAGGCCTGTGGTAAAGGTCTTTGTGTTATAGGGATCCTTTCCGTACCAGTCTACGACCTCGGCTACGGAGCAGACGCCTGCGCCCAGCTCATTGGGAAGCAGGGTGTGCGGATCCAAGTCCTTCGGAACGCCGGTAATCAGGCCGCCGTTGTCCTTCGTCAGAGCGCCGCTGGTGATCAGGCCGCGCAGCCTCTTATCCGGATACTTTGCGCCGTATAGCGCAACGGTAAACCCACCCATACTGTGGCCAATTAAGAAGACCGGCAGATCGGGATTTTCTGCAATAGCCATGTCCACGATTACATTGGTATCATCCAGAAGTTCGTTAAAGTCTTCATAATACGTGCGCTCCCCTTCGGAACGGCCATGCCCCCTGTGGTCGAACCTGTATGTAGCGATGCCTGCCTGATGGAAAAGATCTGCGAGATAATCGTACCGCCCCTGGTGCTCGCAGAGTCCATGTACAATAACGGCAGCGGCTCTTGCCTGTTCCGGCACTTCTCTGTTAAAGTAAAGCTTTGTTCCGTCAAATGAAGAAATCATTTCTCCCATAAGAAACCTCCTTAATATTAGTTGAAAATTCTGTTTTTGCTATGCATCCATCATACCATAAATGTCAGGTTCGTGAAAGACCTCATTCCAATTCCGGGCGCATGACAAAATACATTGGGGCGCTCTGCACATCCGCTGGAGGCTTCAACATTCAGAAGTGGGGGAGTCTGCTTCTGAATGTTGAACTGTAATAGGAATCCTTACATAATCCTTACACTTCCAGTCATACCCTTGCATTCCATAACCTTCCATGATAGAGTATTCGAAGAGCCATAATGGTGAGGAATACTGTAATCGAAAGAAAAGAGAAAGGAGGACCTGCGATGAGACGCGGCTATTCATTCTTTATACAAAACCAGTTTATACAGTCACAAAATATAATACAGCTGCATACAGATGATATCATACGGTTTCAACCGACAGCCGACAGGCTTAGTCTTAAAATGGTCCATCCTGATCGTTCGCCAATAGGAGGCGAAGAAATCACCTGATGTCCAACCGGAGGAATGTGAAGAGTCCTTAGTGAACTCTACAAAAATCCAGGCGGGAGCACAGGGATTACAGGAAGTATTTGATATCCGGCTGCCTAAAATAACTGGATTTTAGCAGCAGGATCAGAGAACGAGATAAGGACAGAAATATTTAAAGACGTTGGGAGAGCCGGAAGGCTCTTTTTTTGTTTCATAGAAAATTCGTCCTATGAAACAAAACCCTCCGGGGGACAGCGTGCCCCGCTTTATCGGGTATGCGCACTTCGCGCTAAGGAAATATGGCCGCTGAAGCGGCCGCGCTCCGGCGCGAGAGTCCGGATCGCCGGACTCTTTATTCATCTATATTCATAAAAAACAGATTAATATATAAATTTCAGGAGGGATTACAATGAGACAGGTCAAAGAAGAAGTATGTCTTTACTATATGGGCTTTGGCATATGCGCCAGAGGGCTTCATGCAGATAAAAAGGGATGCTGCGCCGGATGCAGCCAGTATAAAGCATCGGGCGTTAAAATCGGTAAAAAAAGCAAGGTGGTAACGGGAAAGAGGGCATAGAGGAAACGAATGAAGACGGTAAAAGGAAAATTCAATGAGGCCATTGTCTATACCGATGTGGTAGAAGATATGGCGCTCCAGCAGATTAAACAGTTATGCGATATGGAATTCGCGGCGAACGCCAGAATCCGGATTATGCCGGATGTCCACGCCGGCGCCGGCTGTACGATCGGTACGACCATGACGATCCATGACAGGGTGGTGCCGAATCTCGTTGGGGTGGATATCGGATGCGGGATGGAGACAGTCCGTATCCGGGAGCGCCGGCTCGACCTAAAGAGGCTGGACACGCTGATTCATGAGCGGATTCCGGCCGGGTTCCTGGTGAGGGAGAAGACCCATCCCTATTACGGTGAGGTTGATTTAACGGAGCTTAAATGCCTGGAGCAAGGCGCTGTCAATCTGGAACGCGCGGAGAAAAGCATGGGCACCCTTGGGGGCGGCAATCACTTTATAGAGGCGGATCAGGATGAGGACGGTAATATTTATCTTGTTATCCATTCGGGAAGCCGTCATCTGGGGCTGGAGACGGCCGGTTTTTATCAGAATCTGGCGTATAAGAGCTTAAAGGAGCCGTCACGTGAAACCATTAATCAGATGATCGAATCGTACAAGGCCCAGGGGCGGCAGGGAGAGATTGAGGCAGCTGTCAAGGCGCTGCATGAGTCCGGTGAGACCACGGTTCCCAGGGAGCTGGCGTACGTAAGCGGTCAGCAGATGGAGGACTACATTCACGATATGAAGCTGGTCCAGCACTTCGCCCTTTTAAACAGAAAGGCCATGATGGATGAGATTGTAAGCGGAATGGGGCTGACTGTGGAGGAAAGCTTTACGACGATTCATAACTACATCGATACGAAAGCCATGATCCTGAGGAAAGGAGCCGTATCCGCACGAAATGGAGAAAAACTTCTCATCCCCATCAACATGAAGGAAGGGAGTCTGATCTGTGTGGGAAAGGGCAATGAGGAGTGGAACTGGTCCGCGCCTCACGGCGCCGGTCGTCTGATGAGCCGGAGAGCGGCGAAAAAGGCGTTTACAGTGGCAGAGTTCGAACAGGAGATGAAGGGAATCTATACGACATCGGTGGGCGCAGAAACTCTGGACGAGTGTCCCATGGCTTACAAGGCCATGGATGATATTGTGAAGTACATCGATTCCACGGTAAAAATTCTTCAGGTGATAAAACCAATTTATAACTTCAAAGCAGGTGAATAAGCTATTTAATAGGAAGAGTTTTTCGGAAATATTATAAAAAACATAGATGAGCCATTTGTAAGTTTTGATGGTCAAAATAATAGGCTGTCCCATGGGGATAGCCTTTTTATCTATCATTTGCAGAATATTAACTTAACGTTTAGGTAGTAATGACGATGGAAATAAAAAACACAAAAAAAACACGGTCAAAATTCACAAAATACTGAAATGATTTTTGGTATAAAATTAAGAAAATTGGGGTTCAAATTAATAAAGTTCATAATTCCTTCATATTTTCCTTGAAAATTTAATAAGAATTTCAGAAATAACTCCGGGAAAATTGTTCCAAATGTTCAAACAATTAGTCTCATTAACGATTTGTTAAGAAGCGGCGGAAAAGTTGACAATTGTTGCAGATGCAAGTATGATACACGGTATACTTAATGTACAAATATCAGTACAAGTATTATAATAGTATTAGAGAGTCTTGAAGAAAGGAAGTGAGCATTACGGAGGATTTAGCAGAGAGGTTAATGGAAGAACTTAACTGCGAAACGGTATTTACCATTCCGGTATTTGGTGGAATTCCTATCGCTGAATCCGTAGTGGTGTCGTGGATTATCATGGCGGTGCTGACCATACTTTCCATCTGCCTGGTGAGAAATTTAAAGGTGGAGAATCCTGGGAAGAAGCAGCTGGCGCTGGAAGTGGCAATCGGCGGCATTTACAAATTCTTTGATGATCTGGTTGGAGAAGAAGGGCGCAGATATATTCCGTATCTGATATCCATAGCCATCTACATCGGCGTTGCGAATCTGATCGGTTTAATCGGCTTCAAACCACCAACCAAGGACTTGAATGCGACTGCGGCACTTGCCCTTATGAGCATCGTATTGATTGAATATGCGGGCTTCCATAAGAAAGGACTTAAGGGATGGGTAAAAAGCTTTGCAGAACCGGTAGCGATTATCGCTCCGATCAATATTCTGGAAATCTTTATTAAACCGTTGTCTTTATGTATGCGTCTTTTTGGCAACGTGCTTGGTTCGTTTGTAGTCATGGAGCTGATTAAGCAGCTCGTAGCGCCAATCATACCGATTCCGTTCAGCATGTATTTTGACATCTTTGACGGACTCATTCAGGCGTATGTATTCGTATTCTTAACTGCCCTCTTTATCAAAGAAGCAGTGGAGTAACCAAAGTGTTGGAGTAATCAAAACAATTAAAAAGAGAAAAGGAGATATTTATTATGTTAACAGCTATTGGTGCAGGTATCGCAGTTTTAACAGGTGTAGGTGCAGGTGTAGGTATTGGTCTGGCAACTTCAAAGGCAGTAGACGCAATCGCAAGACAGCCTGAGGCAGAAGGCAAGATCAGCAAGGCTTTATTACTTGGTTGTGCTCTTGCAGAGGCAACTGCTATTTACGGTTTCGTTATCGCTCTGTTAATCATCTTATTCTTAAAATAATGCCTGACAGACGGAAAGTTAAGAATATAGATAGAAAGGCAGGCGAATTCGATGTTACGTTTGGATTTTAACCTTGTGTGGAACATCGTCAATGTCATCGTCCTGTATCTTCTGCTCAAGCATTTCCTGATTAAACCGGTGATGGATATCATGAACAAACGCCAGACTATGGTGGATCAAAGCATCACAAATGCGAGGGCATCCGAGTCCCAGGCGTCCGAGCTTAAAAGCCGGTATGAAGAGAAGCTGGCGGCGTCGGCGGAAGAAGGAAAGAAGCTTGTGGAAGAGGCAAAGGCAGAGGCGAAGACTGTACAGGAGCGCATGATAAAAGAAGCCGGAGAGCAGGCGGACAGAATTATCGAAAATGCCCACAAGACGGCGAATGCGGACCAGGAAAAGGCAATGAGGGAAGCGGAAGCGCAGATTGCAGGTCTGGTACTTGCAGCAGCGGCAAAGGTTGTGCAGGGCGAGATGGACGATAGGAAGAACCAGGCACTCTACGACCAGTATATAGCAGAAGCAGGTGATTCTCATGACGCAGGCAGCAAATAATTACGGACAGGTGCTTTACGAATTGAAGGTTCCAAAGGAAATGGTGGAAGAAGCGGAGGTGCTGTTTCGCGAGGTTCCCCAGCTTAAGGAAGCCCTCGTAAGCCCTGTGGTGAAAAAAAGCGAAAAAAACCGCGTCATTGACCGGGTATTTCCAGCAGAGCTGAGGAATTTTCTTAAGGTGCTCTGTGGACATCAGGACATGGGCGAGGTCGAAGATGTATTCGAAGCGTACCATGCCTATGCATGCGAACAGGAAGGCAGTCTGCGAGCAACGTTGTATTATGTGACGGAGCCGGACGCAGAGCAGCTTAAGAAAATTAAGCAGATGCTGATGAAGAAATACCAGAAACAGGATGTGGAACTCCGCCTTGTTAAGGATTCCAGTCTGGGCGGAGGATTTGTGATCCGCACCGGCGATATGGAGACAGACTGGAGTATAAAAGGACGTATGAAACAGTTAGAGCAAATATTGATGCGGAGGTGAGAAGCGTGGGTTCAATCAATTCAGATGAGATTATCTCCATCTTAAGAAGCGAGATTGAAGATTATGACGTACATGCAAGAGACCAGGAGGTCGGCACGGTCATCGGAATCGGTGACGGAATCGCGACGATTTATGGAATTGACCACGCCATGTACGGCGAGATCGTTATCTTTGATAACGGTGTAAAAGGTATGGTACAGGATATCAGACGGGACGACATCGGTTGTATCCTGTTTGGTTCAGATAGAGAGATTAAAGAGGGATGCAAGGTTACGAGAACAAAGAAACGTGCCGGTATCCCGGTTGGCGACGCTTATATAGGAAGAGTTGTCAACGCATTGGGTGCAGCAATCGACGGAAAAGGTGACATCAAGTCTGACGATTACCGCCCGATCGAGAATGAGGCGCCTGGTATCATTGACAGAAAGAGCGTTTCGGTGCCTATGGAGACGGGAATCCTGGCAATTGACTCCATGTTCCCCATCGGCCGCGGCCAGCGTGAGCTGATCATCGGCGACCGTCAGACCGGTAAAACCTCGATTGCCATCGATGCCATTTTAAATCAGAAGGGCAAAGATACGATCTGCATCTACGTGGCGGTAGGCCAGAAGGCTTCCACCGTTGCGAAGATGGTCAATACATTAAGCCAGTATGGAGCCATGGATTATACCATCGTTCTGTCCTCGACAGCCAGTGAACCGGCTCCGCTTCAGTATATCGCTCCCTATTCCGGAACGGCGCTGGCAGAGTACTTCATGTATCAGGGAAAAGATGTGCTGATCGTTTACGACGATTTGTCGAAACATGCGGTTGCTTACCGTGCGCTGTCTTTACTCCTTGAGCGTTCCCCGGGACGTGAGGCATATCCGGGCGACGTGTTCTATCTGCATTCCAGGCTTCTGGAGAGATCCAGCAGACTGAGTGAGGAAAAGGGCGGCGGTTCCATTACGGCGCTGCCGATTATTGAGACACAGGCCGGAGATGTTTCGGCATATATTCCGACAAACGTTATCTCCATCACGGACGGACAGATATTCCTGGAGAGTGACTTATTCTTCTCCGGTATGAGACCTGCGGTCAACGTGGGACTTTCCGTATCCCGTGTCGGCGGCGCAGCTCAGACAAAGGCCATGAAGAAGGCGGCAGGAAGCCTTCGTATCGACCTGGCCCAGTGCCGTGAGATGGAAGTATTTACCCAGTTCAGTTCGGACCTCGATCCGGCGACGAAGGAGATGATCCAGTATGGCAAGGGACTGACAGAGATGTTAAAGCAGCCGCTCTGCCATCCGATGAGCTTACACGATCAGGTCATCAGCCTGGTAGCCGCTAATAACCGGCTTCTTCTCGATGTGGAAGTGTCAAAGATCAAGGGTTTCCAGAAGGAAATGCTGGCATTCTTTGAGCAGAAGCATCCGGAAATTGTGAAGGAGATCGAGGAGAAGAAAGTTCTTTCCGACGAGCTGAAGCAGAGCATTTTAGACGGCGTGAAAGAATTTAAACAGAACACGATGGCGTCATTTTGAGTTGATCTGCAAACTCGAAATGTGGACTGAAACAAATAAACAGAAGCAGGTGTAAGATATGGCAAATGCGAGAGAGATACAAAGCAGGATGAACAGTATCAGGAGTACGATGAAGATTACGAATGCGATGTATACGATTTCCTCGTCAAAGCTTAAAAAGGCCAGAAAAAACTTAACCGATACAGAACCCTATTTCTATGCGCTCCAGAGGACCATTTCCCGAATTGTCAGGCATACACCGGAGATAGAGGACCCTTATTTCGATACGAGGCCGCAGATTAAGCCGGAAGACAAGAAGATCGGGTATATCGTGGTAACCGCGGACAAAGGCCTTGCGGGCGCATACAATCACAACGTATTCAAGCTGGTACAGGAACAGATCGACAAGGGAGGAAATCCCATGCTGTTCGTGGTCGGTGAGCTGGGCCAGCAGTATTTTGTGAGAAAGGGGATTCCGGTAGAACAGGATTTCCGGTATACGGTGCAAAACCCGAATATGAGCCGGGCGAGGATCATTGAGGAGAAAATCGTGGATTATTTCCTGTCCGGGAAACTGGATGAGGTATACATGATTTATACCAGAATGGTCAATGCAATGAAGATGGAGGCCGAGATTACGCAGCTTTTACCGCTTCCGAAGTCTAATTTCAGCGTGCCCCAGGGCATACCGATCGACATCCATCTGGAGGAAATCACGATGAAGCCATCGCCCAAGGCGGTGATCGATGCCATCGTACCAAACTATATAGCCGGATTTATCTATGGCGGTCTGGTGGAATCCTACTCCAGCGAGCAGAATTCCAGAATGATGGCCATGCAGGCTGCCACGAAGAGTGCGCAGGATATGCTGGATGAACTGGCAATCACCTATAACCGGGTCCGCCAGGCTGCCATTACCCAGGAGATCACCGAGGTAATCAGCGGAGCCAAGGCCCAAAAAAAGAAGAAGAAAAAATAACAGAGAGGAGGAGTCCTCACAACTGTGAGAAACAGATTATGAATAAAGGAAAAATCGTGCAGGTTTTAGGGCCTGTTGTAGACGTAGAGTTCGAGGAAGGCGTGGAGCTGCCGTGCATTAAGGACGCCCTTGAGGTAGATAATGACGGAAAACGCTGTGTAATGGAAGTTTCCCAGCATCTGGGAAATAATACCGTTCGCTGCATTATGCTTGCTTCCAGCGAAGGACTCTGCAGAGATATGGAAGTAACGGCCACCGGTTCGGGAATCAGGGTTCCTGTCGGCGAGCAGACACTGGGACGCCTTTTTAACGTCCTGGGTGAGACGATTGACAACGGCGAACCGTTAAAGGAAGGCGAGAAATGGGTCATCCACAGGGATCCGCCGTCATTTGAGGAACAGAGCCCGGTAGCGGAGATCCTGGAGACGGGAATCAAGGTTATTGACCTTCTGGCCCCCTATGCAAAGGGTGGAAAGATCGGTCTGTTTGGAGGCGCCGGTGTAGGTAAGACGGTCCTCATTCAGGAGCTGATTCATAACATTGCGACAGAGCATGGCGGATATTCCATCTTTACCGGTGTTGGAGAGCGTTCCCGTGAAGGAAATGACTTATGGACCGAGATGGGAGAGTCCGGCGTTATCGAGAAAACGGCCCTGGTATTCGGTCAGATGAATGAGCCGCCGGGAGCCCGTATGCGTGTAGCGGAGACGGGACTTACCATGGCGGAATACTTCCGTGATCAGGAGCATAAAAACGTGCTGCTGTTCATCGACAACATCTTCCGTTTCGTTCAGGCCGGTTCCGAGGTGTCCGCGCTGCTCGGACGTATGCCGTCCGCTGTTGGCTACCAGCCGACACTGGCCACGGAGATGGGCGAGTTACAGGAAAGAATTACCTCCACCAAGAACGGTTCTGTTACTTCGGTTCAGGCGGTTTACGTGCCGGCCGATGACTTGACGGATCCGGCTCCGGCGACCACCTTTGCCCATCTGGATGCGACGACGGTTCTTTCGAGAAAGATCGTGGAACAGGGTATTTACCCGGCGGTTGATCCGCTGGAATCCAACTCCCGTATTCTGGAACCGGATGTGGTAGGCGAGGAACACTATGAGGTGGCCAGAATGGTTCAGGAGACACTTCAGAAATACAGAGAGCTTCAGGACATCATCGCAATCCTCGGAATGGAGGAGCTGGGCGATGAGGATAAGACCACAGTAAACCGTGCCAGAAAGATCCAGAAATTCTTATCCCAGCCATTCTCCGTGGCGGAGAACTTCACCGGCGTTGCCGGAAAGTACGTTCCTTTGAAGGAGACGGTGCGCGGCTTTAAGGCCATCGTAGAAGGTGAGATGGACCAGTATCCGGAGGCGGCGTTCTTTAACGTGGGAACGATCGACGAGGTAATCGAGAAGGCGAAGACATTAGGAGCCGAGGAAGGCAGATAGAGGTGAGGGCCTGTGAGCGCAAATACATTTTTTCTGCAGATCATTGCAACTGACAAGGTGTTCTTCAAGGGACCGTGCCAGAAGCTCATCATCCCCCTGTTAGATGGAGAAAAAGAGGTTCTGCCGCACCATGAGGACATGGTAATTGCAGTTACGATCGGCGAGATGAGACTGATGAATGAAAGCGGCGAATGGATTAACGGCGTGGTAGGCGATGGTTTTGTACAGATTATCAACAACCGTGTCACCCTTCTGGTGGATACTGCGGAACGTCCTGAGGATATTGACGAGAGGCGTGCCGAGGAGGCCAGAGAGAGGGCCGAGGAACAGCTCAGACAGAGTAAGAGCATCCAGGAACATTCGCATTTCGAGGCGTCGCTGGCGAGGTCGCTGGCGAGGCTGAGGCTGAAGCATAAGTATGAGATTTAATAAATAGAGAAAGCTTCTGCAAAGGCACCGGGCAAACGTAATGTTTGACGGGCGGTGCTTTTGCGGAAGCTTTTCCTATACCCGGCAGCAGCCAGGCGGCATGCATCTTCTCTTATTTCTCAATGGGTATCAATACTTTTAATACTTTCAATACTTCTTACCATAGCATACTGCCCCAGTTCCTGAAAACCGATCTTGCGGTAGATGGCGCCGGCCTCCGGGTTATCATAGAAGAGGCAGAGGAATTTCATGCCGTCCGCCAGACAGTCCCGGCATAAACGGTTTACCAGCCGGGTGGCGTATCCGCGGCCTCTGTATTCGGGCAGAGTCGCAACGCTGACGACCATGGCCGACATGGAGTTTTCGGCTGAGGTTCCGGCTACGGCTGCAAGCGTCCCATCTTCAAAGACCCCGTACATCCGGCCTTCGTTGGTCATGGAACTTAAGATATCTTCCCGGTTTTCCTCCTCCGTCTTACTCCGTATGGAGAAGAATTCATCGATCTGTTTTAACAGTGCGTAGATAGCATCAATATCATCAGGGACAAGGCGTCTTGCTGGAAAAGCGGGATCATCGGGGCTGGCCGGCCGGTCAAGCCTTGCCAGATACGTGGGAACCAGCTCAAGACCCTTTAAAAGCGGTATCAGAGGCTCAATCAGTTCCCGCTTCCCGCTTAAATTGCGCATTTGGAATCCGGAGAGAAATCCGGCGACTTCAGCTTTATTGTAATCTGCGGTATGGCTGTAGAACAGGAAATTGTTCCTGTAATCCAGAATAACGTAGGGGAGTGTTCCCCCTGTCCAGGTGTCGGCCGTGTATACGGAGACGTTTTCCGACTCCAGACCGTAGTTTTCCAAATCCCCGATCAGGAAGAGGTTGAATTCCGGTTCCAGAAGGGCATAAGCCATGGCGTCGTTAAAATGTGAAGCAGTAAGTTTTTTCATAAATAAATTCTCCCTCCTCAGACTGAATGTCAGATGCAAACAGAACGTGATGGTATCAGTATAGCAGAGAAGGAAAAAATTTCCAAGTGGCAGGATTTACGAAAGAAGGTAAGTAAAAAGAAGCGAAACGGTCCATAACAAAAACCGTTTCGCTTCTTTTCATATAAACAACATCGTATAAATATCATCTCATAAATGTTATCACCCAAGTGCCACATCCAGTATCATCATAATGACAAATCCCCCCATAACGCCCAGTGTACCGGCGTTGGAGTGTTCACCTAAATGTGCTTCGGGAATCAGTTCTTCCACTACGACATAGAGCATGGCGCCTGCGGCAAAGGAGAGCAGCCAGGGCATCAGAGGCTCGATGGCGCCTGCCACCAGCACCGTGAGGATACCGAAGATGGGTTCTACGATACCTGACATACTGCCGCGGAAGAATGCCTTACCGGTGGAAAGACCTTCCTGGCGCAATGGAAGGGAGATTGCCGCACCTTCCGGGAAATTCTGAATACCGATACCGATGGCGAGAGCCATGGCCGCGGTGTAGAGCGCCGGATCGTTGCCATGCTGTGCGGCCAATGCGAAGGACAGGCCGACCGCCATGCCCTCCGGTATATTGTGAAGCGTAACCGCCATGACTAACAGGGTGGTCCGTTTCCAGCTGGAAGAGACTCCCTCCGCCTCGTTGCAGTCCGGGTTACTGCAGTCCGGGTGAAGGTGGGGGAGATAGGTATCGAGGGCGATCAGGAAGAACACGCCCAGTAAAAAGCCTCCGGCGGCAGGTATCCAGCCGATACCACCGTTTAAGGAAGCTTCCTCAATGGCAGGAATCAGCAGTGACCATACGGAAGCCGCCACCATAACTCCGGCTGCGAATCCCAGAAAAATTCTCTGTACAGATGCATTGACTTCTTTGCGAAAGAAAAAAACTACAGACGCGCCCAGCGTGGTCATTAAAAATGTAAAGCCAGTCCCGCCGGCCGCCCATAATAAAGATGTTCCCATAATAAAACCTCCTTTCAGTTTCTGAGTTAGCAATTTCTAACCCTATTCAGTATACCATATGACTGCCGACTGTGCAATGGAGGGAGGATACGAAAGTAAAGGCAGAACTGTTACAACTATTCAGCCGTATGAGATAAATTTCCTTCCCTTTTTCCCTATAAATGTGCTAAAATAGACCTGATTCGACAAAAGGAAAGGAATACCGATTTATGAATAAAAAAGCACGATGGTACACACCTTTTATACATAAAGTACTTCTGGCCGCAGCTGTCGCGGCGGTTTTGGGAGGTTGCGGAAAAAAGAATGACGCAGGGCAGGAGACAGAGGCGCCCGAGCCCTCTTCCATCTCGATCGAGCTGGAGACTGAGAAAAATCCCGAGCCGGTAAAGATCCTGACAATCGGTGAGGAGCCGATGCCGGTACTGCCGGATCTTCCGGTTCTGGATGAGAATCCCGTTCCGGAGTATCTCCGAAACGGCGTGGAGCATCCCATTATAGCAAGCCTTCAGCAGCGGCTGATGGATCTTGGATTTATGGACAATGATGAACCGACTCAGTATTTTGGAAATATGACCGAATCTGCGGTCAAGACTTTTCAACGGCAGAATCAGCTGGCGCAGGATGGCATTGTCGGCCCGGAGACGCTGAAGGCAATCATGGCTCCTTCCGCCAAGTACTACGCGGTTTCGAAGGATGTTGATGGTGACGATATCAGGCGGATTCAGAACCGCCTTTACGAACTGGGATATCTGGCTACCGGAGATCTGGTGACCGGACACTTTGGGGACGATACGGAGGCCGCAGTCATCAAGCTTCAGGAGGTCAACGGACTGAATGTGGATGGCAAGGTGGGCCGGCAGACGATTAACCTTCTATACAGTGATGAGATCAAGCCGAATTTTCTTTCCTATGGAGAGAAGAGCGATGTGGTGCTGGCATGCCAGACGCGGCTGAAGGAGCTGGGATATTTAACGACCACACCGGACGGCGCGTATGGCGATGATACGGCGGCAGCGGTCAAACAGTTCCAGGCGCGAAACGACCTGGTGGTTGACGGTTATCTCGGGCCATCCACCCGTGTGGCCTTAAACAGTGCCGAGGCGCAGGCCAACGGCCTGATGCTGGGGGAACAGGGAGAGACCGTTACCCGGATCCAGCAGCTGCTAAATAAATACGGCTATTTATCTTCGGCCAATGTTACCGGCTATTACGGTGAAGTGACGGAAAAGGCGGTGAAGTCCTTCCAGAGCAACAATGGCCTTACAGCAGACGGTTCTGTAGGCCGTCAGACGATGAATAAACTGACAGGAAGCAGCGTAAAGAAGTCGGGTTCAGGCGGTTCATCCGGTGGCAGCGGCGGTTCCAAGGGCGGAACGGTAAAAGGCGGCTCCGGTGTCAGCGGTCTGCTGTCCATTGCCAGATCCAAGCTGGGCTGTCCATACGTCTATGGTGCAAAGGGGCCGAACGCGTTTGACTGCTCCGGCTTCGTCTACTACTGTCTGAATCAGGCGGGAGTACGGCAGAGCTATCTGACCTCGGCCGGATGGCGAAGCGTAGGAAAATACACGAAGATTACGAATTTCAACAGTCTCCAGGCGGGCGATATCATCGTCGTAAGCGGCCATGTGGGAATCGTGGCAGGCGGCGGCAAGGTGGTCGATGCATCTTCAAGTAACGGACGTGTCGTAGAACGTGCCCTGAGCAGCTGGTGGAGAAATAACTTTATTTGCGGATGGCGTATATTCGGATAGGAATGGTTCAAAATAAAGGTATGAAAAAAGAGAGAAAAGCAGTAAACATGATAACCGATTCACCGGGCAGCGCATTGCTTCTGTTCGCTCTGCCGATGATTCTGGGCAATTTATTTCAACAGTTTTATAATATTATGGATTCGGTCGTTGTAGGCCGGTTCGTAAGTGAGGAGGCGCTGGCATCTGTCGGCGCTTCCTATTCCATTACCAATGTCTTTATTGCCATCGCCATCGGCGGAGGCATTGGAAGCTCCGTGGTAGTGTCCCAGTTCCTGGGCGCGAAGCAGCTGGGGAATATGAAGACGGCGATCTCTACGACACTGATCAACTTCCTGACGCTGAGCGTACTTCTCGGCACGCTGGGATTTCTGTTTAACGAGCCGATCCTGGCGTGGATGAACACGCCGGAAAACGTATTTGCCGATGCCTCCGTGTATTTAAGCATTTACTTTGTGGGGCTTCCGTTCCTGTTCATGTACAACGTACAGGCGGCTATATTCCAGTCGCTGGGCGATTCCAGAACGCCGCTCTATCTCCTGATCTTTTCGTCGCTTCTGAATATTGTGCTGGATCTGCTCTTCGTAATCCGGTTCCATCAGGGAGTCGCAGGCGTTGCGGTGGCGACGCTGATGGCTCAGGGGCTGTCGGCAGTGATCTCCTTCACCATATTGCTGAAGCGCCTGAAGGCGTATGAAGTGACGGAGGCGTTTCATTTTTACGACATGAAGATGATGATCAATATGATGCGGGTGGCGATCCCTTCCACGCTTCAGCAGTCGATCGTCCATATCGGGATGCTTTTGGTACAGTCGGTGGTGAACGTCTTCGGTTCCGCGGTCATGGCCGGATTTGCCGCGGGTACGAGGATCGAGTCGATCTGCATCGTACCCATGCTTGCCATCGGCAATGCCATGTCGACCTTTACCGCACAGAATATCGGAGCCGGGCGTCCGGACCGGGTGAAGCAGGGGTATCGCTACTGCTATGCCATGGTCGGATTCTTTGCAGTGGTCATCTGCATAATCATGCAGCTGTGGGGGGATCTCTTCATACGCGGGTTCCTAAACGAGGGAAGCGCTGAGACCGCTTTCCAGACCGGTATGGCGTATGTGCGGTTTATCTCCTTCTTCTTCGTGTTTATCGGCCTGAAGGCGACGACAGACGGTCTGCTGCGGGGCGCGGGAGATGTGGTGGTGTTCACGATTGCCAACCTTGTGAATCTGGCGATCCGCGTGATCGTGGCGGCGGTATTTGCCCCGATTATCGGAGTACAGGCGGTATGGTACGCGGTTCCCATGGGATGGGCGGCAAACTATATCATCTCATTTATGCGGTATCTGACAGGAAAATGGAGCCGGGTTCATCTGATCTCCGGAAAATGAAAAAACAGGAATATTTGCGCGCCGTCTTTCGATAGGACGCCAGCGAATATTCCTGTTTTTTATTCCTTAATTACGAATTCCCTTATCGTGGATTCCCTTATTATGAATTCCTTTATTATGAATTCCCCTTGCCATTCTGCCGGGGAAATGCCAGCTGCACTTTAAATAAATCTCCATCGATGTAGATGGTAAACTTCCCGCCCAGAAGCTCCGTAAGGCTCTTGGCGATCGACAGGCCCAGCCCGCTTCCTTCCGTGGTTCGAGCCACGTCACCCCGGACGAATCGCTCCGTCAGTTCATCACCCTTGATGTTCAGAGGATTCTCTGACACATTCTTTATGGTGAAGAGTACCTGACTGTCCCCTGCGATGACATCAACGTATACGCGGCTGTGCTCCATCGCATACTTGAACGCATTGTTATAAAGGTTTTCCAGGACACGCCACAGATGGCGGCCGTCGGCCTGAATAATAACGGTTTCCTCGGGGAAGCTGGATACCAGTTCCAGATGGCGGACCAGGAATTTTTCTTCAAATTCCCCGTTGGTCTGATAGATCAGCTCAACAAAGTCGATATTGGTCAGCTCGATCTTTAAATTCCCGGAACTGGCCTTGGAGGCTTCGACAAGATCCTCGGTCAGAGTCTTAAGCCTCTGGGACTTCTGTTCCAGAACCTCTAAATAACCCTGAATCTTCGGGTCCTGAAGGTGTTCCCGTTTGATTAAATCTACATAGTTGATAATGGACGTAAGCGGCGTCTTAATGTCGTGGGAGACATTGGTTATGAGGTCCGCCTTCAGGCGTTCACTGCGTACCTTTTCCTGCAGCGCAGTATCCAGTCCCCGGCTGATATGGTTGATGTTCTCAGCCAGTTCCCGCTCTTTTCCGTCAAACTCTTCTGCATTGATCTTGTATTTGGTGTCTCCGTGGGAGATCTTTAACAGCGCTTCATTAATCTGGTCCGTCTCCCAGGCGTTCTTATACAGCTGATGGAAAACCCATGAGTCCATACAGAGAAGCGCAAGGACGAGAATGCCCGTTAAAATCCGGGATTCCATGCTGTCATAGGTGAAATAGACGAACGCGCCGGTCGCGATAATGACACAGTTAAAAATAAAATAACAGCTGTAGCCTAAAGCCAGCCGGGTCGTAAACCGGTGGTTTTTGATATAGAGACTGATATTCACGCAGATACGGCTCGTCAGACTGCCCGTCCAGAGCGTTCCCGCCTTATAGCGGCGGATCATGCTGAATGCTGCAACCATGCCGACCGCATAGAGAATCACCATGCGCGCAGCCAGTTCCCCGTAATACCAGCGGTCTTCCGACAGGAATAAATGGATAACCTTGTAGCCGACGTGTTCTCCCAGAAACAGGGCGCACATGGCGGCTGCAACAAACAGAATCAGGCAGGTCTCCGTGGCGATCCGGTCGATTCTTCCCAGAACAACCGCGTCGTGTTCGGAATTCTGATGGCCCGTCATACTCACCATGAAATACAGGCTTGCAGCGGATCCCAGAATTCCAATAATCAGGGACACGAGGCCGATGATAAAGAGCAGGCGCATATGGTCATAGGATTTGGCCGCTTCAGAGTAGGAATCCTGGACGGGATACGCCGTATTTACAGCCACAACCATATAGTAATTGCTGTTGTTGTAGGGGTTGGACTTCTCCAGCTGGGCCGATATGGTCTTCAGTGTTGTGTTCAAATTGGTATCGACATACAGGGATTCGCCGGTTACGTAGATATAACGGCCCAGCGCCTTTAACTCCTCCGGATTATCGATCACGGTGTTGTTATACAGCTTGGGAGCTTCCGAATCTCCCTTAAAAGATACCCGGAATTTCAAGTTGCTGGGATTCTGAATAAACTTATAGTGAAACGCATAGTAATTCCCTACATGGGCCAGCACTTCTTTTGCCAGTTCGGCCATGGTGGTATAAGATTCTCCCGGCTCGGAATCCTGATGGTCGGGATCGTAGGAACGCCAGTCCACCCGGATGTCCTGTTCACCTTCTTCTGGTGTGTAGCGGCCATCCACCTTAAACTTTTCATTCAGATAATAGCCCATGGACTTGGCCATACGCACCATCTCATCAACGGTATATTCTCTTACTTCCCCGGGACCGGTGGTCACACGGACGACAGGCTTGTCATAAGCCAGCTTTCCGTTTGATTCAAATACCTCTTTATATTTGATGTAGTTGAAAATATCGTCAATGTCCGTCTTGAACTGCCGGATAAACTCCGGCGTGTCCTCATACGTCTCGTTGGTAAGCCAGCTGATGCCTTCTCCGTAGTGAGGATTGTTGTACATGATGCTGATGCCCGTCACCACCAGGATGACAAAAAGAATGTGCAGCAGGACTGCATGTTCCTTTTTTCTTTTCATATGCTCTCCTATTGCTTTTCAATCTTGTAGCCGACACCCCAGACTACCTTTAAATAGCGGGGCTCCCGCGGATTGATCTCGATTTTCTCACGGATATGGCGGATGTGAACGGCTACGGTATTATCCGCACCGATGGCCTCTTCATTCCAGATCTGCTCATAGATCTCGTCAATGGAGAACACCTTTCCGGCATTTTTAACGAGGAGCAGCAGAATGTTATATTCAATGGGAGTCAGCTTGATGAGTTCCCCATCAACGGTAACTTCCTTGTTATCATCATTAATTGCCAGACCGCCGCATTTATATACCTGGCCGGCAGTCTGCTGGTTCATATTGCCCAGCTGGGTATAGCGGCGCAGCTGGGATTTGACTCTTGCGACCAGTTCCAGGGGATTGAACGGCTTTGTAATGTAGTCATCTGCGCCGATGTTGAGTCCCAGAATCTTATCGGTGTCTTCTGACTTTGCGGACAGGATGATAATAGGAATGCTGCTGGTCTCCCGAACCTTTAACGTGGTTCTGATTCCGTCCAGACCCGGCATCATCACATCCACGATCATTAAATCCACCTGATTATTCTCCAGCAGATCCAGGGCTTCATAGCCGTCATATGCTTTTATCACATTAAAACCTTCTCCGGTCAAATAGATATCTATGGCTTCCACAATCTGTTTATCATCATCACAAACTAATATACTCTGCATGTCAAAACCTCCTTTTCCATTATTATACAACGGGCAGGATAAAATTCACATTACTTTTTTCTGAAGAATCAGGGACAAAACATTTATAAAAAGTGAAAAGTACAAATTATATAAGTAATATAGCAGGAGTCTTTCCGCTACAATAAAAAGAAAAAGGATTGATACAATGGGAAAAAACAGAATCTATAGTTTGAGGAGACAGAAAAAAATTCCCCAGGCATTATTGGGAGATTTACTGGGAGTCAGTCAGCAGACCGTCAGTAAGATAGAATCACAGCCGATTCCAGATATCTCATCGGAGCTGCTTTGCCGGATTGCCGACTACTTCGGCGTTACGGCCGATTATTTAATGGAGCGTTCGGAACAGTCCTGTGATTTTAATTTCGCCGACATGGATCCGAGAGAGATCGGGGATTGCCTGACTCCGGATGATAAGAAAATGTGGCTGGAAATGGGGATCCGGCTGGCGGGAAACGAATTTATGGCAAAGCATAAGAAAAAAAGCGGGAAATAATGCCTGGCGGCGGTCAGGGAGCCTGGGACACACTGACTTCACTGGACAGCTCCCTGAATGCTTTGGGCGATAACCCGGTATCCTTTTTAAACAGATGGTAGAAGTGGCTGGTGTTGTCAAACCCCACCTCCTCACAGATCTGTAAAATGGACCGGTTGGTATATTCAAGAGCAAGTTTTGCATTGGCGATGCGGATGTCATTGATAAATTCAGTCGGCGTCTTATTTAAATGCTTTTTAAAGACCCGGCACAGGTATTCAGGACTCTTCTGAGAGATGCGGTAGAGGGCATTTAAGCCTTCCTGGTAATTCTGCTGTTTCTGCATCTCCAGCGCAAGAAGCCCCAGCCACGTCGGAATGTCGTGGGACAGCTTTAAGTTATAGGAAAGAAAATAGCTGGTAAGGAGATTGACGGTGGCGGCCCTCAAAAGGGTATTAAACCGGACGATGTTGAGTTCGTGCGCAATGGCCAGCTGCCCGAAGGAGGGCAGTAAGTTGTTTAATTCCGCAGGGAGAAGCTGGCGGAAGGGAGGCATCTCGTTCTCCATCAGCTGGTCCGCGTTGCATCCGGTACCAAGAAAAGAAAAACACGAGTCCATGGTGCCTCTGGAAACGAGCAGATTATAAAAACAGAAATCGGAAGACGGATTCTGGAAGCTGTGTACATCCTTTGGGCGGATGAAGACTAAGGCTCCGGTGTTTACTATCTTTTTCTTGTCATTGATGTGATGTGTGGCGCTTCCCGCGCCTACCAGGAAGAATTCATAATAATTATGGTTATGGGAACGGGTGTCGGCATCCTGAAATGCGATTTTTGTGCAGATCCCGTCTTCGCCTGAGAAGAGCCAGTCCTGCTCTCTGTAAAATTCAATTTTCATCTCTCGGCTCCTTTCGTGTCTTCTGGATTACCAGTCTGCGTTTTCTGATGTTGGAAACAGTATAATAAGAGATCATTATGAGATATAGGCCTTCGCGGTATGCGCAGGGCTTTTTTTATGTAACAGGAAATTGCTCCTATTACATAAAAAGCCCTCCGGGCAGGATGCGCACTCTTTATTCTGTCATGGGGAGGTCATTCTTATGGTTTCTATATATGTCAATATAGCACAATAAATAGGGAAAGGCAAGACAAGACAGCGCCCTTTTTTTATGGTACATTTATGCTATCAAAATTACTTGAAAACAAGGGAAATAAATAAAATGTCTATAAAAAGTGCGTTTCTTTCTAAGAATACCGGAGGGAAATACACGGTCTGTCGAGTGCGCTCAAAAAGCAAGAGATGGGAGAAAATGGATAATTTATTACAATGAAGGAGGCAGTTATGAATCATTTTAAGGTGGCCAGCCCCAGAACAAATCTGGAAGTGGAAATTGCATTTACGAAGGCGTACCGAAGGATCCTCAAGCAGTGGCGGGGGAATAAATACAAGATTGAAGCAGAGTGTATGAAGGCCATGTATCCAGCCATTCTCCACCCGATTGAGGAGCAGGATGTTCTGGCGGGGCGCCATGAATTCGGACCGGTAGGATTCGGAATCCAGCATCAGACCGGGGGCTTCGGATTCTATATCCACGAGGACGAGGTGGTAAAGGAGCTGGAGAATGGAGCCGGAAGCCTGAAATATCGTGAAGACTTAAATGATATGCTGGTATTCTGGAAAAAGGAAAACACGGACCGCTATGTGATGGAGCACATGCCGGAACACTTAAAAAAGGCTCTGATATCTGACCAGTGGGATAAGCTTCCCATGCCGGCCTGCCCAATTCTCCGAATGGCGGGCTGTTACCTGGATTTTGACAAGCTGGTGCTTAAGGGAATTCCGGGGATGGTGGAGGAGCTGTCGGCATCAATGGAGAGGAGCGGGCTGGAGGAAGAACAGATTCAGTTTCTGGCGGCTTCTATCGAGATGTTTGATCTCCTGAAAGAGATGCTTAATTACTACGAGGAGCAGGCCGGTGAAATGGCCGAAAGAGCAGAGGGAAAACGGAAAGAAGAGCTGCTGAAGCTTAAGGAGGCGCTCTTCCAGAATCAGCGAAGGAAGCCGGAGTCCTATCTGGAGGCGGTCCAGCTGGTATGGATGTACTGCCTTATGACGCCTATCATTGATATTGGAAGATGTGATGTGTTCTTTGGTGACCTTTACTGCCATGACATAGACAATGGGATTCTGACCGAGGAGGAAGCACTTAAGATTACCCAAAACTTCTTTCAGCTGGTTGACCATCTGGATTGTGAGACAGACGGCCGCGTGATCGTAGGCGGATATGGCCGGCGCAATCCGGAGACGGGGGACCGTTACAGCCTGCTGGCTATTGAGGCGTGCAGGACCGTAAAAGAGGTTCTTCCGCAGTTCACACTCCGGTTTCATAAAGACACGCCCGAATCGGTGATGAAGGCCGCGATTCGCTGTATTGAGGAGGGAAGAACATACCCGCTTCTCTATAATGACGACGTGATCGTGCCGGGAGTTATGAGTACGTACGGTGTGTCGAGGGAGATGGCCGAACACTATATCATGCTTGGATGCGGAGAATATGAGTTTGAGCACTACAGTGTGGCAACGCCGAGCGGATCTCTCAACGCTGCAAAAATCATGGAACTGGCCGTAAACGGAGGCTGGGACCCGGTGGGGGGCTGGACAATCGGTCCCAGGACGCCGAAGCTTTCCGAATGCGGGAGTTTCGAGGAGTTTTACCGTTACTATCAGGAACATGCGAAATATTATATAGAGGCTCAGGCAGAGTTTGAGGCGTATGAATATGAGATTACCGGCGCCAGGCACCCATTTCTGATGGCATCCGTTCTTTATGACGGCTGTATCCAAAAGGGAAAAGCCCTTTTTGAGGGAGGCTGCGAGTACCTGGCGGGAACGCTGGAGTTCTATGGCGCGGTCGATGCGGCAGACAGTCTGTGTGCGGTTAAAAAACTGATCTTCGATGAAAAACGGATGACAGCAGAAGAGATGATGGAGGCGCTTGCCGATAACTTTTCTGACTATCCGGCTGCCAGAAAAATGATGCTGGAAGCTCCGAAATACGGCGTGGATCATGAGGAAGCGGATGCATTTTTCGTAGAATTGCAGGACTTCTTTAATGAGACGGCAAAGGCTCAGGCAGACCGGGTCGGATTAAAGAGTTACTTGCCAGTTTACATAAATAATGCACAGAATACTACGCTGGCGAGATGGGTGGGAGCTACACCAAACGGCAGAAAGTCCGGGTGCGCGACAGCCAACGCCAATAACCCGGAATCGGTGGTAGAGACGAAGGGATTGACCTCCATGATTAACAGCCTGCTGAAGCCTTCTCACATAAATCACGCCGGGATGGTACAGAATTTCCGCTTCACGAAGGAGCTGTTGGAGCGATCAGAGGATAAGGTGATTGCCGCCATGAAAGATTACTTTGACAGAGGCGGATGCCAGGCGATGATTACCGTAATAGGAAAGGATGATTTGAAAAATGCGATGGAACGCCCCGAGGAGTACGGCGATCTGATCGTGAGGGTCGGCGGTTTTTCGGCCAGATTCGTCATGCTGGAAAAGGATGTTCAGAAGGAGATCTATGAACGGGCCAGCTATTGAGAAAAATATGGGGAAAATATTTGATTTGCAGCATTTCTGCCTGGATGACGGTCCTGGAATTCGTTCCACTGTGTTTTTAAAGGGCTGCCCGCTTCGCTGTATCTGGTGTCATAACCCGGAATCCTACGAGAAAAGGGATACCATCTCGTACAATGAAAGCAAATGCTCGGGATGCGGCGCGTGCGCGGAGGTCTGTCCTCAGAAGGCGCATCGGATTGTAACAGGAATGCATCGGTTTGAGCGAGAGGCATGCACCAGATGCGGCGCATGTACGGAGGTCTGCTGTTATGGGGCGCTGGAGAAAATCGGCAGAACTGTGACCGCGGAAGAGGTAATCGCCGAAGTAAAGAAGGACAGGACGTTTTATGAGAAACCGGGACCTGGCGGAATCACCATTTCCGGAGGAGAACCGTTATTCCAGCCGTATTTTCTGAGGGAACTGTTGCAGGCGGCCAGGGATGAGGGCATTCATACGTGCCTGGAGACATCAGGCTTCTGTGCCGCTGAACCGTTAAATACGGTCATTCCTCTCACGGACTTATTCCTGTTTGATCTGAAAGGGGAGAGGGCGGCGTATCCAAACTTAACCGGTGTCAGGGCGGAGGAAATATACCGAAATCTGGATATTCTTCTTGAAAAGGAGTGTCATGTGGTAATCCGGGTTCCGCTGATCCCGGGGATAAATGATACGGAGACTTTTTTCGGCGAATTGGCGAAGCTCTACCGCCGTCAGCCGGGAATTGAGGCATTTGAAATCATGCCGTATCACGGCATGGGAGCCTCCAAGGCGGTACAGGCCGCCGTTGTACAGGGGCTGGGTAAACAGCCTGACGCGACAGAAGATGAGAAAAAGGCATGGCTGGCCGCACTGAAAGGCTTGGGGCTGCCTGCGTTTATCAATTATTTTAAAAACAAATAGCACAAAATGTGCGAGGAAGGGAGCAACAGATATGAAGAAGGTATTGAGTTTGGGGATGGCAGTGGTGCTGGGATTGAGTCTTACGGCCTGTGGAGGCAAGATGGAAAACAAAGAGACAACTGCAACGCAGGAACAGGCTCAGAAACAGGCAGAGTCCGTTCAGAGTGGAAAGGAGACGACGCAGGCCGCCTCCAATGTGGAGCTGGTAGCGACCAGATGGTCCGGAGGACAGTCTGATGATCAGAAGGAGCTTGTAAAGGGGTATACGGCTTCTGAGATTGTGATTGACGATGTGGCGTACGATAAGTTAAAGGAAAAGGAAACGCTCAGTATGCAGAAGAGCGGAGGGGGAGACTACGACCTGATCTATGTAGCAGAAGTATGGTGCCCGGATTACGCATCGAATGGCTGGCTTCTTCCTTTAAATGACTACATTGAAAAATATAATGTGGATTTAAGCATGTATAACCAGAGCCTCCTGGACACTATGACAGTAGATGGAAAAATCATGTCGCTTCCGACATTTACGCAGACGTCCATCCTGGCATATGACGAGACTGCCATGCAGCGGTACGGCGGAGAGGTTCCGAAGACCTTTGACGAGCTGATTGCATGCGCCAAATGGTTTAAGGAAAATGAGGGAACCGGAATTGCAATCCCGGCCATGCAGGGACAGGCGGCAGTCGATTTATTCGGTGCGATTCTCTACTCCTGCGGCGGAGAGTTTATAAAGGATGGCAAGGCTGACCTGGGAAGTGATGAGGCAGCACAGGCGATTACCATCTGGCAGGAACTCTGTAAGTATGCTATGGACGGAGCTTCGACGTGGCACGTGGACGACGTGGGGCAGGCAATGAAGGATGGCGTGGCTCCTATCAGCATCAGCCTGTCCGGTAACTGCTCTGCATACTTAGATCCGGAGCAGTCGGCAGTAGCTGAAACCGTAAAATTCGCCGGTATGCCCGGAGTCGGAGACAAGGATTATGTGGGAACCGCCAATTTCTGGGGATGGTCTGTAGCGGCAAACAGTGAAAATCCGGATGAAGCATTCCAGGCGGCCGTATGGCTGACGAGCCCGGAACAGGAAAAGTCAGCGTCTCTGGCAAACGGATCAATCTCCGCGCTGCCGGAGCTGGCCGAAGACCAGGAAGTACTGGAAAAAATTCCGTATCTGCCTGCAGTCACAGAGGCCCTTGCACACGCGAGGATTCTGCCTACGGCAGGAGATTCCTCCACCATGCTGACCGGCTTACAGGCAGTCTTATCAGAGATTGCCACTGATCCGGACACCGATTCGGCTGCGTTAATCAAGTCTTATAACGAGTCCTGCAAAGAGTATCAGTTTGGCAGGTAGTGATAAAGGGGATGGGAGGTAAAGTAACAATGAAACGGAGAAGAAATATACTGGAACAAGGGGATTTACTGCCCGTCCTCCTTCTTCTGCCCAGTATTCTGGTGGTGTTTGTGGTGATGTTCATTCCTCTTTTGTACGGCGTGTTCATGAGTTTTTACAACTATCATATGGGCAGTATTGATCTCAAAGAGGATTTCATAAGCATCAGCAATTATGTCAGGCTGTTTAAAGACAAGGTTTTCTTAAAAGCGGTCGGGAATACGCTGTATTTCACAGCCGCCGCCATTGCCGGGGATTTAATACTCGGTACGGTGATCGCAGTGTGGCTTCAGAGCCTTACGGGCCGGTTAAAGAGTATTCTCCGTCCCATCTGCACCATGCCGCTCCTGGTCTCGCCCATTATCATCGGTCTGATCTGGAAATACATGTTTAATATCAACGGCGGACTCATCTACTGGGTTCTGGGGCTGTTTGGAATCACTTCCAAACAGTTCCCGGGTCTTGCGGGAACATCCACAGCCATGCTTTGCGCGGTTATTGCGCACTGCTGGCAGGTCATTCCCTTTGTTATCGTGGTGCTCAGCTCTGGTCTGCTCAGCATACCGGGTGAGTATTATGAGGCGGCGGAAATGGACGGAGCCGGATTTATTCAAAAATTTTTTCATATATCCCTTCCGGGCCTGATTCCGGTTTATATGGTCATCCTCCTGTTTAACGGAGTGGATGCCATCAAGGTGTTTGATATCATCTATGCATTGACCGGCGGCGGTCCGAATAACTCCACCATGTCGCTCAGCCTCTATGCGTATAAGATTGGGTTTGATACCTTTGATATGGGATACGCGATGACGATATCCAATGCCAGCATGATTCTTTCTTTTCTGGTATTTGGCATTATCTTTATCCGGTATAATGCAAAAGCGCATAAGGAGGGACAGCAGTAATGAAAAAATCAGCGATTGTATGCGGAAAAGTACTGTTTGGCCTGCTTGTGGTGCTTACGGTAGTCTTCCCGATCTATATGATAGTGAGCAATTCCTTTAAGCCAACGCTGTTGATCAGGAAAATGCCGCCGCAGTTTTTCTTTCCCCCGACCCTTCAGCATTATGTGAAGATCCTTAAGCAGGGGAACTTCCTGTCGTATTTTGGCAACTCGTTTATCATTGCCATGTCGACAACGGTTATCAGTATTGTGCTGGGAAGCCTCGCGGCATATGGGCTGGCAATCATGAAATCCAACTGGGGGAACCGCATTTCCACGTTTCTGCTGTTTTCCAAGCTGGTGCCGACGATCACCATAATGATTCCTCTCTATATTATTCTGGACAAGGTGCATCTTCTGGGGACTTATGTAGGGCCCATACTGGCCCATGTGTCGGTAAACGCGCCGTTTGTGGCCTGGCTGGTGCTCGGATTTATCCGGGATATTCCGGGAGACTTATTTGAGGCGGGAAAGCTGGACGGCTGTACGAGAATGCAGGTATTCTGGAAGATTGTATTTCCGCTTCTCTCACCGGCGATCGGATCCGCACTTTTACTGGTCATGCAGTATTCCTGGAACGAACTGCTGTTTTCCATGCAGTACACAAATCTCCACACGTATACGCTTACGGTCGGTGTATCCAGGTTCGTAGGGGCGATTTCGGTAGACTGGGGACAGTCCAGCGCGGCGGCTACCATTGTCATGGTACCGATTATTATCGCGGGCTTCTTCCTTCAGAAGTATCTCGTCAGCGGGCTGACAGCCGGTGCGGTCAAGGGATAAATATAAAATATCTGATATTACAACAAAGAAAGAATGAACGATGGAGGTATAGGACGTGTATTTTGGAGCGCAGTATTACAGGCCGCCATTCCCGGACCGGACGTGTTGGGAGCGCGATTTTTTAAATATGAAGCAGCTGGGATTTCATGTGGTAAAGCTTTGGGCGGTATGGAACGATATTGAGCGGAAACCGGATCATTTTGTGTTTGATGATCTGGACAGGCTGACAGAGCTTGCCGGAAAGAACGGTCTGAAGGTGATTATTAATACGATACCGGAAGGGGCGCCGTACTGGCTGTATGAGGCACACCCGGACTGTCTGTACGAGACTGTGGAAGGAAAGAAAATTACCATGGGCGGGCCTGCGAACCTTCCGACAGGGGGATGGCCGGGACTCTGTATGGATAATCCGGAAGTTTCGGATCTGGTGTGTAATTTCATCTTCCGTACTGCGGAGCATTACCGTGACAACAGCAGTGTGATCATCCTTGATGTGTGGAATGAACCGCACCTGGAGCCGATGTTCGATTATAAGAGTGAGCTTCTCTGTGCCTGCAGAGCGTCGAAACGGGCGTTCCGGGACTGGCTGAAGGTCAGGTATGGATCGCTGGAGCGTCTAAATGAGGCATGGTTTCGTCGGTATTCCGACTGGGAGGAGATTGTTCCTCCGCCGCGGTTCGGAACATATACGGATATGATGGACTGGAGGCGGTTCTGGTTATACAATCTGGCCGAATGGCTGAAACGGCGTGTGGAAGCGGCGAGACGCGGCGCACCAGGCAAGCTGATTCAGACCCACAGTGCCAGTGCGGATTATATGGGGGCTTCCAGTAACGGCGCGCTGGGGATAGAACTGTCCGATGAATTCCTGCTTGCCCGCGAGGTGGACGTGTTCGGGCTGTCCAGCTTTCCGAAGTGGCTGATGGGAGAGACGAAGCGAGACTACGATCTTTCTCATCTGCTTCAGTCAGAAATAATTTGCGCGGCCTCCCGGGAAAAGGATTTCTACCAGGCAGAGCTTCAGGGCGGGGCCGGCGTACCGGGATTTCTGGCTCATAAGGTTCCGAAGAGAGAGGATATCCGTATCTGGAACTGGAATACTATCGCGGCTGGGGGGAAAGGCGTAGTGTACTGGCAGTACGCTCCGGAGCCTGCGGGAATGGAATCTCCCGGATTTGGCCTGACAGGCTTTAACGGAGAAAACACGGCGAGAAGTCTGGAAGCGGGCCGCTGCGCCAAGCTCTTCGAAGCGTATGAGCTGGACCGAAGCAGGCCGGTTCCGGCCATAAACGGCATCTACCTCTCCAGAAATGCGGACTTACTGCTCTTTGCAGCAGGCGTCCAGGAAGAGAAATATGCACACAGTATCTATGGTGTCTTTAAGTCCTGCGCCGAAGGGGGAATACCTGTGAGATTTGTCCATGGCGACTATATGGAATCCGCGTGGGAAGAGGGCCTGCGGGTTCTGTATGTTCCCATGGCGCTTTCCCTGTCTGACGAAGAGCAGAGCAGAATACTTAAGTTTGCCGGAATGGGCGGCCGGGTGGTTCTGGAGGCGGCCGCAGGCCTCTATTCTGAGATGGGGGAAATATCTGTGGGTGGCTCAAACTCTCCGTGTCCCATGCTGGAAGCCGCTTTTGGGGCGGAGGAGATATCTCTGGACGCTGGAGATGGAGAGATTCCGGTGATGGATAAAGAGGGCGCTGTCCTGTGTGAAGGCCTGTATTACAGGCAGACGATGAAGGCAGCCAGGGGGAAAGTGACCGGCTGGTTTGAAGACGGAACTCCTGCTGTGGCTGAGGTGGAATATGGAAAAGGGGAAATTCGGTGGACCGGAACATTTCCAGGGGCAGCAGTAAAGGATGCGGGGAGCCGCGCAGCGGCTGAATTTATACAAAAGCAGTTCAAAGCGGAAGGCTATTCTCTGTTTTCCGTACTGGAGGCACCGGAGCTGATCGTCAGACTGCTCCAGACGGAGAACGGACCGGTTATGGCAGCTGTAAACCAGACACCGGAGAGCAGACCTCTCTTTGCCAGGGGGCGGACAGGGAAGGAGTGGAGCCTGGAGGTCCCCGGATATGACGGAGTGCTGTTAATATTAGATACAGGAGAGTAACCATAGATGGGAAAACGAATAGGGATCGTAGGTACCGGGTTTATTGCGATGAAACATTTGGCTGCGTTCAAGGCGCAGAAGAAAGCGGAGATTGTGGGCATGTGTACCTATTCCAATATGGAAAAACTGCATGCCATCTGTGAGGAACACCAGATTATCCCGTTTGCCAGTATGGATGAAATGCTGGAAAAGGGAGAACTGGATGCGGTGGTTCTCTGCAGCGTGACTGCCTGCCACTATCAGGAAATATTAAAAGCCGCTGGCGCCGGGGTCTCCATGCTGGTGGAAAAGCCCGTGGTAGGGGAGACTGAACAGTATCAACGAGTCAGGCGAGCCATCGAACAGAACCGGGTCATGCTTTTTCCAGGACATAATTTTATGTACCGGAGGCCCCTATCGCAGATGAAAAAGCTGCTTGACGAGAAGGCGTTGGGAACAATACTCCAATCCTCTTTCTTCTCGGCGCAGCTTCTGGATACCTCGGGAACAGAGAACTGGAGAAGGCAGAAGGAGCTGTCCTGCGGAGGTGCGTTAATCGACAGCGGACACCACCTGATTTACCAGATGCTGTATCTTCTGGGCGTGCCGGCGCGGCTTCAGGCGTTTACGGCTAATCTGCGTTTGCTGGATCTGGATGGCGAAGATACCGCTCAGCTCAATATGCAGATGACGGATGGCTCGCTCTGCGTCATCACGGAGAGTTGGGCATCTGAAGCGGCAGACCAGTTAAACGGGATACGAATTCTGGGGACCGATGGGGAGATGCACTTGACGGATGCACTCTATGTAAATGGGGAAAGACTCTGTGACGCAGAGCCGTACGACCAGACATTTGTTAATCAGGCGCAGGCATTTCTGGACTGCCTGGATGGTACGGGAAAACCGTTGTCGACACTGGAGGATTCCGAGCATACGCTTCAGATTATACGGGCAGCCTACCGGAGCTCGGCAGAGGGAAGTGTTTATAGAACGAAATGGCATAAGTAACAAATATAAAAAGTAATGTATATAGCTTGAAAGCTGCTGCAAAAGCGGACGGGGGATCGTCTGTGGAACGGCAGCTTTTTTGTTAAATAAAAACAACGGGATCACAGGATAACGTGTTTCCTCTCTGCGGCATATATTGTAGTAATACAGATAAAAGGATGCTGACATGCAGATATATGTTGTAAAAAGCGGAGATAATGTAGATTCCATAGCCGCAGAAGCCGGAATTCCCGTGAGTACGCTTCTGTGGGACAATCAGATTGCATATCCATATCGCCTGGCCGTGGGTCAGGCGCTTTTACTAGATAATGAAAGAAACGGAAAAATGAAGAGCCCTCTGCACGTAAACGGCTACGCGTATCCATTTATTAACCCGGATACTTTGGACTGGACGCTTCCTTATCTGACGGATCTATCTGTCTTCTCCTATGGATTTACGACGGATGGGGACCTGATTCCGCCCATGGCTGACGACAGCTGGATGGTAAATGTGGCGTCGGCAAACGGCGTGCGGCCCGTCCTGACGCTGACGCCTCTGGGTGAGGACGGAAAATTCAACAATAATCTTGTGACAGCACTGGTAAATAACCCCGATGTTCAGAAAAATCTTATCTGGGAGCTGGGGCGTACGATGACGCAGAAAGGCTACGGCGGAGTTGATATAGATTTTGAATACGTGCTGGCGGAGGACCGGGTAAAATATGCAGAATTTGTAAAGCTGGTGAGACAGGTGATGAATCTGTTCGGCTATCAGGTGAGCGTTGCACTGGCTCCCAAGACGGCCAGAGACCAGAGAGGGCTGCTCTACGAAGGAATCGATTACCGCCTGCTCGGAGAGGCGGCCAACCGGGTTCTGCTGATGACGTATGAATGGGGATACACATATGCGCCGATAAACTATAGGTAATTATGCGCCCCGAAAAAGTATACATGATTTCAGAATTTCGGGACGCGTGGATAAAAATAGATAGAGAAATTAGCATTTCCCCTTCCGCCTTTTTTGTTTCTCTCGGTTTTTAGATAATCAACTTTCTCCAATACCTCTTTAAGCATAGTATTTTTGACAAAAACATCATCAATAGTCCAATAGGTATCGACTATGTGCCTGATTGTGGGTAAAAACTCTCTTTTGGCTCTTGCTCTTGCCTGGCTGATTTCTAATTCTCTATTCAAACGCTGCAATTCTGTTTCGGTTTCCTCCTTTTGGTTTTCGAGAGTGCTTCGGCGCTCTTGAAATATTTGAAGCGTGTAGATTCCCTGCTCTAGTAAATCATAAGCCGCAGACAACTGTTTGGTGATTGTATCCAGTTTGCCTTGCATGGAATCGACAGAATGCTGATAAGTGGCTGTGGATATTTCTGTATCTTCCCAATCTTTTTTAGGCCAGTTTAATTCATATTCATCGGCCCACTCTGCCAAACCTTCTATGAGCTTTTGTTCTATCAGATAGAGAGGCGCTGATATATTAGTGCATTTACTATTCGGGCAACGCAATACCGGATAATGATCTTTAGTATTACTGGGTTGGCGCGTCATTAGTGTACCACATTTTTCGCAGTACACGAGACCGGAAAGAGGGTTTTGCAAGGCATTTGTTGAGCGAATAGGGGTTGGCTTGCCTTCTCTAATTTTTTGTGCCAGTTCAAATTGCTCATCTGTGATAATTGCCTCAAACCTCCCTTTTACTTTTGGGCAGTCATCATTTTTGGGGCGAGATTCCACAATGTTACCACCAACCAACTTTTTCTGAACTTTGCGCCAGCTCCATCTCTGGTATCCTGCATAAGCCGGGTTACGAAGTATGTCAATAATCGTTGCGGCTGACCAAGTGGATCCAGATCGAGACTGTATGTGAAGATCATTGAGCCGATCCTTGATTTGATAGGATCCAAATCTTAGATAACTTCCATCATCTTGCAGCTCTCCGTGAGTATAGAGATCGTAGATCATGCGAACAACCTGCGCTTCATTATCTACTATATCAAGAGTATACCCCTTATCTCCTTTACGCTTAATTTTTTCGTAGCCATAAGGAGCTGTGCCAGCAATGTACCAGCCGTCCTGGAAGGCTGCTACCCGGCCGCGTTGAATCCGCCGGTTGATAGTTTTATATTCGCGGCGGCTCATGAACAGGTTGAATTCAAAATATTCCTCATCGTATTCATTTAAGGGATCATAAGTTTTAATTGGTGTAATAATTTTGGTATTACTGAATTTAAACGCTTCCGCAACGGTTCCCTGGTCTTTGGTATCACCACGGGCCAGACGTTCTATTTCCATAACCAGAACACCATCCCATTGCCCCTGCATAACTTCAATAAGGAGTTGCTGCATTTTGGGGCGTGAGGAGATGGTCTCTCCGGAAACAATTTCTTTATAAGTGGCCCCTATGGGAAGATCCATTTTAGCTGCCAATTCAGATAGAATCTGTTCGTGGCGTGCAAGCGTTTCCCCTTCGCCTCGAGCCTCAGCCTCCTTGTCGGCGCGACTCTTTCTTAGATACATGAGGTACGACATGATATCATCTCCTTACTATTCGTGATTTCAATATTGTAAGAATTGGAAAAGAACAAATGTTCTGTTCTGGGTTGATTTTTTCTTTGGGCTGATATATAATCCTAGTAATAGAACAAACGTTCTCTTCCAATCTTACAGTATTGGCTTTTTCCTTTCCCTGGAAGTTAATACCAAAGGTGGAAACTACTGGATGATATTCCAGTAATATTATGTGGTATAATTAAAGTAACAAAGGTTTGCTTTTTTCGAGGCTATACAGGCCGGAAAGGGAGGAAAATCCAATGGGTATTGAAGATTACATAACTGTAATTACAGAACAATTAAAAGAGATTAATGACGAGGATTTGATGAAAATTATTATCTCTTTTCTTGATAAGCAACTTTTGCGACATTCCTAAAATAATATAAGAGGAGAGTGAGCAAGAAATTATAGTTCATTCTCCTCTTCGATTAATAAATCAATATACCTTAATAACCTTTTAATAGATGCTTCATTCTTTAATTGTGAACACTTTTCTGTAATTAGCTGTATATTTTTATCATTATAAATTAAGTCCAAAGCGCTTGCTGCTGTTTCAATGTCTTTATGATCTTCCCAGCCCATAAGGTAGGAAGGGGAGCAATCAAGAGTTTTTGCCATCTGAGCAATAACAGAACGCTTAATGTTTTCTACACGTCCATTTTCATATTTTGCAATAGCCGATTTTTGAAGTCCCAGTTTCTGTGCGAGTTCTTCTTGAGTATAATTCATAGCTAGTCGGCGTTCTTTAATTCTTTCTGACATTCCCATTTATTTTTCCTCCATAACTTTGGTGTCTTAATTTTACTACATTTTATGACTAATTGCAAGAAAAATCGAAAAAAGTGTCTTAAAAATCATAAAAAGTCGTTGACAGTGCGGTAAAAGGATGCTATAGTTTAGGTGTCTAAAATAGACACTTGAAAGAGAGGTGATAGTAATTGAATAAATGTCTTTTAGAATCTATAATGAAAGCACATGGAGACACTGGCACTACATTGTCTCAGTATTTAGGCATGGCAAGAAGTACCTTTTCTGCAAAAATTAACGAAACAAAGGGGGCAGAATTTACTCAAGGGGAAATAGCTTCGATTAAAAGAAGGTATTCGCTAGATGCTAATGTAGTAGTAGAAATTTTTTTTACTCAAGATGTGTCTAATTTAGACACGATGACAAACTAACCGACGCACGTTGAAGATTTTATAATGAAAGGAGAAGCAGAATGAACGACTTGCAGATTTTTAACAATGCCGAGTTCGGGCAGATACGAACAGTAGAAGTAGAAGGGAAGATTTATTTTGTAGCAAGTGATATAGCAAGGGCACTCGGGTATGAGAAACCGGCGAATGCTGTAGCGACACATTGCCGGTATACCCTGAAACAGGGAATACCTCACCCACAGAATCCAGACAAGCAGATCGAGGTAAACGTAATCCCGGAGGGAGACATGTACCGTCTCGTCACCCACAGCAAGTTGGAAAGCGCGGAGCGATTCGAATCATGGGTATTTGATGAGGTGCTTCCATCAATCCGCCAGAATGGCTATTATGAGAATCCTAACTTGTCTACGGAGATGAAGGCGATTCTTATGATCGATCAGAAGCAGGTAAAGATGGAGCAGCGTATAGACAAGCTGGAATATGACATTCCTCTTTACGGCAGCGAAGCGGACGAACTCTCGGCGCATGTTAAACGTAAAGGGGTGAAGATTCTGGGCGGGAAACAGGCAGATGCTTACAAAGATACCGAAATCCGTTCAAAGGTTTATCGGGACATCTACGATCAGATTAAGCGTGAATTTGGTATCTATGACGATACCGGCAGGCCTAAGTCCTACAAGGCTCTGAAACGGAAGTATATCGCAGATGCTCATGAGCTGATCGACTGTTATGAGGCCCCGACGTATTTGATGGAACTTATAACTGACGCGAATGCGCAGGAAAAATTATCGGTGGCGTAAGCATGTTGACAATTGAGGAGGTGAGAGAGGATGGAAAAAAATATTAGTGAGATGACGGAGAAAGAAATTCTCCGCCAGCAGATGGAACTGTTAGCGGAGAGGTCGAAATCCTGTGTAGATGATTGTCTTGCTGACATCACAAACAGTATGTTGGGCATCTATTCTGTTTTGGATCCCAAGGATTCAAGCGTGTTGTAATACATTTTCAGCAGATCGCATACAGAATTAGCTTTGATTACAGAGCCTGTTTGTAATTGGTTCATTTTAATTACTGATTGAGCCTGAATCTGTGCAATAACTATTTCAGTCGCAAGTTCTTTGCTTGTTTTAGACATTGAATATTTCTCCTTTCTTTCGTACTCGGCCCTGCATGGCCTGTACTTAGATTATAGGGGTCCAGGAAAGAAATGGCAATAAGGATATAGGAAACAAGTACAACCCGTAATACATAGACTCTATCAGAGAGGAGGGGTGATATGTTAGTGGAGACAATTAAAAAGGGTGAGACCACATTCTATTTTCATGATGATTATTGTAAGAACACTACGCCGGAGGAGGTGGAGGTTATACTAAACAACATTGCTAGAATCGCATATCCTGCTTTGAGGGCTAAGTATATGCGAGAGGTACAGAAAGATGAAACCGCTTAATAGCGGGACTGATGGACAAGCAGGGAGGTGATGGACATGCAGAAGTACATTGACAACCTCGACGACTTCGAGGACGACAGCCGGCCGCCGATTGTGGACTGGGTGGAATGGCTGCTGGTTGGGATCTTTGATCTGGCCGGAGCGGGGGCTTGTGCCTACATAGGGTACTTGCTGTTACAGGCATGTATATTGTAAAAAAGAAACCCAGACGGGTGGAGCCGTCCGGGAATCAAGGTAACTAGAAAATACTTTGCCCCCTCATTATAGCAGAGGGAGAAACGGAGTGCAAGATGGAAATGAATACACAGCGCATGGACGCATTTATGAAAGATGTAACAGACTGCAGGAAGGCAATTGATCTCTGCCGCGAAGCAATTAAGAAGCTGGAAGGGCAGCCTATGCGCCTGC